>Ga0308156_1000934_pt1 | contig 42319 bp, 46 predicted proteins | sample PhyAR2_FD_201041 | JGI IMG/M metagenome (GOLD analysis project Ga0308156, IMG submission 201041) | Phyllosphere microbial communities from UC Gill Tract Community Farm, Albany, California, United States - DLSL A.R2 | ecosystem: Host-associated > Plants > Phyllosphere > Unclassified | place: USA... | reverse complement strand
GCGGCCCCATCGGCGCCGCCCTCATCGGCGCCGGCGCCGACACCATCATCCAGAAAGCCACCACCGGCGAAGTCAACTGGGGACAAGTCGCCCTCACCGGAGCATTCGGCCTCATCCCCGGAGCAGGCGCCGCCGGCGGCCTCCTCGCCCGCACCGGCGCCAACGCTGCCCAAGGCGCCGTCGAAAACACCGCCCAATACCTCATCAGCGGCCAACCCATCACCCCCGGCGGCCTCCTCTCCAACGCCGCCACCGGCGCCACCATCTCCACCGTCACCGCCGGCGCCCTCAACCGCATCCCCGCCAGCAACGCGGTCGCCAGACTTGATGAGGTTCCCGTTCGACCGTCGGTCACTGACACGACAGTGATTCCGTCCAGCGGCACGACTTTCGTTGCGACTCCCCAAGGCACCATCTACGACGTACCTTCCGGATGGGCGTTCAGGGAAGCCGACAACGGGAAGGGTCTGGTCGCGCAGGATCCGGATATGGTCGGTGTCATCAACGCGGGCAACAACATGGACTCCAACACCATCCGAATCATGGACCCAACGGACCGATATCCAAACGGGTACTCGCGATACAGCAACGACGTCGGGCAATGGCTGGACCCCACAACGGGCAAGCCAGGCTCGAAGCCAGCGAGCCACATACCTGCCGACTACGAGGGGATTTATCTCCAATGGCCCCAATAGATCCCACAGCACTGATTACTATCTCCGAAAGTAGCACGGTCGATTTCATCGGTGTCGACCATCGTCTCACTCTTCGCTTCTCCGGGAGGGAGGTTGTCACCATAGAGACAGATTTCTTTTTGCTCAGGCACGGGGATCCCGAGCAGCGGTTCGACCCGGACGGTGATAAGAAGACCCTTGGCGAATTCCTCGACCTTTTCGGTCGCACGGTCACAAGTGTCCTCATTGTCGACGGAGAGTTGCAAATTAAGTTCGATAATCATCTGCTGCTACGGGTGCCACCTAGCGACGATTATGAGGCGTGGAGCTACTCTGGCGCCGAGAAGCCTCCGACAAAAATCATCTCGATGCCGGGTGGCGAGTTAGCGATTTGGAGCTCCTGATCCCGCGCTTCGCCCTCCAGGGGTACCCCGCTCCCGCAAGGATTGCAATTCCGCCTCTCAGAACCTGGCGGTACAAAACAAAGTGGAACGTTTCACTCAGTTGCGAGCAGGAGACATTCGTATCAACCAGCAGCAAGTCAACTACGACGGTGTCCGTGTCGGCGTGAACCGTCCGGACCTGCAGTACTCTCCCGACCGACAGTGACACTATGTGGAGTGGGACCGGACCAGATCGAACAGAGGCCCCCTTCACGAAAAGAGGATGTTGGCAACCGATCTCTCGGGATCGTCCATCTTCACACTCTCGACTGATGAGCGGACTTATGCAGAGCTTGTTCGGAGACACCTTCTATCCCGCGACGAAGAGTATGGGATTCATCCACAGCTCACCCGAATCTCTCGTTCATGCATACAGCGAGTGGTTCGATCGGCTCGGTCACACCTGCCGCATTCAGGTTCATGAAGCACCCCTGCGAACCGTCATGCCGCTCCTGGAACCTCTCACAGGCGACTCGACACGGATCATCGTCGCCGCGACACGGAGCGCAGAATGGTCGGCAATCTTCGACAACCTCGCGACAGGGGGAGACCCGGTCAGCGACATCGCGGTCCTGACGAAAGCACGACGTACGGATGGCGTACTTGTCGGCTACTCTCCCGACGAAAGGGAGACGCCCGACGGCAAGCTCGGGCGACTCGGCGCCCGAGTCTTCCGCTACACCGAGTACGACCCTGGCAGTCAGCGGTCTATAGCGCCCCCGACCAGGAGCATCTACCTGGCGCGTCAATCGGGTTCGAAGTGGCTCTTCGAAGCGAAGGGCGAGCCACTGAGCTTCGAGGACCTCAACGTCTACGAGCAGCGCCGGGTGAAAGACCGATTCACGCCCGAGATGTTGGAGCGGTACTGCCGTGAGCTCGGTATCGACCCCTTCGACGAAGACTTCTATCGCGGACCCTGCTACCTGATCGAGAAGCATGTGGATCCGAGCGCGCCCGGCACCGTCACCACGTTCGAAGAACAGCAACGTAGATGGCAGATTGTTCCGGATTCCTGACCCGGGCTGGCGCGGGAAGGCGTCGCCACGAACAGCCGGACGAGGAGGGAAAGACGAGCTGGGGAGTGCGCCGACGGGTTGCTCAGTTCGATGACCGTCGGTCGGCGTCCATCTCGACCAGGATGGTAAAACGGCACAAGCAAAGCCGGAGGGGGAAGAAGCCATGCACACTCTGTTTCAGGACGAGTTCTACCCCGCCACCGAAGCACTGGGATTCATTCGAGCATCAGCCGAAGACGTCGCACACTCCTACAGAGACTGGTTGAGCAGGCTTGGCTTCGCGACACGCACCACGAAGCACGAAACCGACCTGCGACAAACAATGCCCCTCCTTGAACCGCTGACGCATGATCCATCTCGAGTGATCGTCGCCGCGACGCGGAACAGCGACTGGTCTGCGGTCTTCACCAACTCCGCGAGCGGGAACGATCCGACCAGCGCCATCGCCGTGTTGTCGAGGGACCTTCGAACAGACGGAGTCAAAGTCGTCTACACGCCCGACGTGCGCGGAGGATCCGGCGGGACGCTGGGCCGTTTAGGCGCGCGCATCTTCTTCTACACCGCACACGATGCGGCCAACGAACGCTCGATCGCGGTTCCTTCGCGCACGATCTACCTCGCTCGACAATCGGGATCCCGGTGGTTGTTCGAGGCCAAGGGTGAGCCCCTGGCCTTCGAAGACGTCGAGGCATACCGACGACACCGTGCGACCGAGCGTTTCACCCCGGAGATGCTCGAGCAATACTGTCGGGCACTCGGCCTGGACCCTTTCACAGACGATTTCTACACCGGGCCGTGTTTCCAACTCGAAAAGGACGCCTCAGCCGCCGCCTTAGCATCGCAGACGACGTTCCGCGAACGGCAGCGCAGGTGGCAGATCACCCCGGGAAGCCCGTCAGGGGGTCGAGCGGACCGATGACAGGCTCAACCAGATTCGAACTTTTTCCCGACGACGGAGCGGCCGAGTTCATCGGGGTCGACCACCGCCTCCTCACCGTCGGGCGGGGGATGGGCCCCGACGCCACCGTGGCCTTCCTCGGCGACGCTCCCGCGGAAAGATGACCGACATGGATCGACAGCTCCGAGTGACCCCGCTCAACGCGCAGGTCGCGGTCTTCTCGCCGAGCGCGCCCGAGTTCCCGGAGTGGGAGACGGGCGACGAACCGGCGGTCACGACGACCACGGCGATCCTCGTCGCCACGCGCGACGACCGGGAGGGCGAGGTCACGGTCCGTGTCCGCACCGGCACGGCGCACGTCGACGGCTTCAGCGAGATCCTCACGACAACACTCCTCCTCGCCGATGGTGTGCTCGCCTTCGGGTCCTTCCTGTCCGGACAGGTCGACCGGATGCCACTGCCCACCGCCGGCGCCCACCTCGCGACCGTATCCGTCGACGTCCTCGGCGAGGCGAGCAGCGTTCTCGTCACCCTGACGCCCGCGTCCTGAGGTGCGGCGCACCGCCGACTCACGGCATCCGGGTCCGATAATGGACTGTGCCCACCTACCGCGACGAAGTCGTGGTCCTGCGTACCCACAAGCTCGGGGAGGCGGACCGCATCCTCACCCTCCTCAGCCGCCGCAACGGCAAGATCCGTGCGGTCGCGAAGGGTGTGCGGCGCACCTCGTCGAAGTTCGGCTCGCGCCTCGAACCGTTCATGGTCGCCGACGTGCAGCTGTTCAAGGGGCGCACCCTCGACATCGTGCAGCAGGCCGAGTCGCTCGGTTCCTACGGCGCCGACATCGTCGTCAACTACGACCGGTACACCACCGCCAGCGCGATGGTCGAGACCGCCGACCGCCTGAACGAGGCCGAAGCGACCCCGCAGCAGTACCTCCTCCTCGTCGGGGGGCTTCGTTCCCTCGCCCGCGGCGACCACTCGGAGCGCAGCGTGCTCGACTCGTATCTCCTGCGGGCCATGGCCCTCTCGGGCTGGGCGCCGGGTCTCACGGAGTGCGCGCGATGCGGCACTGTCGGCGACCACGACTACTTCCTCGCCCAGCTCGGCGGCGTCGTCTGCTCGACGTGCGCCCCCGCCGGTTCGCCCCGCGTCGCGCGCGACACGGTCGACCTGCTCCGCGCCCTCATGGCGGGGGAGTGGGAGACCATCGACGCCGCCCCGGGCCGCACGGTCTCGGCAGCTTCGGGCCTCGTGGCCGCGTACGCGCAGTTCCACCTGGAGCGTGGCATCCGTTCCCTCTCGCACCTGGAGACGCACCGATGACGCCCAAGCCGTTCACGCACCGCGATGCTGTGCCGTACCGCCCCCTCGACTGGACGGGGGAGTATCCGCCGGCCTATCCCAAGGGGTCGGTGCCCGAGCATGTCGCGATCGTCATGGACGGCAACGGCCGCTGGGCCAACCGCCAGGGCCTCACGCGCGTCGAGGGGCACCGCGCCGGAGAGGCCGCCCTGCTCGACGTGGTCGCCGGAGCCATCCAGGCCGGGGTGAAGCACCTGTCGGTGTACGCCTTCTCGACCGAGAACTGGTCGCGTTCTCCCGATGAGGTGCGCTTCCTCATGGGCTTCAACCGCGAGGTCCTGCACCGTCGCCGCGACCAGCTGAACGAGTGGGACGTCCGCATCCGCTGGTCGGGCCGCAAACCGCGCCTTTGGGGCTCGGTCATCAAAGAACTCCAGCACGCCGAGCGTCTCACCGAGGGCAACTCCACGCTGACCCTGACGATGTGCGTCAACTACGGCGGGCGTGTGGAGATCGTGGATGCCATGCGCCGGATCGGCGACGACATCGCGGCCGGGAAGCTCAAGCCGTCGGCCGTGACCGAGAAGCTGATCCGCAAGAACCTGTACCAGCCCGACATGCCCGACGTCGACCTGTTCGTTCGCTCCAGCGGCGAGCAGCGCACCTCGAACTTCCTCCTGTGGGAGTCGGCGTACGCCGAGATGGTCTTCCTCGACACGCTGTGGCCGGACTTCCGCCGCACGCACCTCTGGGACGCGATCGGGCTCTACCTCTCGCGCGACCGCCGCTTCGGCGGTGCGATCGACACCCCCACCGGGAAATGAATGCCGCGATCGGAATAGATCGCTCGTCTGAAGGGTTCTACGCGATATGACGGATGCCATCAAGATCGACGTGTGGAGCGACATCGCCTGCCCCTGGTGCTACATCGGCAAGCGAAATCTCGAGAACGGCCTCGCCGCGACGGCCGATGACGACGACGCCCCGATCGTCGAGATCGAGTACCACTCGTTCGAGCTCTCGCCCGACACCCCCGAAGACTTCGACGGGGGAGAGGTCGACTACCTCTCGCAGCACAAGGGCATCTCGCCCGAGCAGGCGCGCGAGATGCTCGACCGGGTGACCGGTGTCGCCGCCGACGCCGGTCTGGCGTACCGCTTCGACATCCTCAAGCACACCAACACCGTGAAAGCGCATGAACTGCTGCACTTCGCGAAAGAGAACGGCAAGCAGCTCGAGCTGGCCGAGGTGCTCATGTCGGCGTACTTCCTCGAGGGCAAGCACGTGGGTCGCGACGACGACCTCGTCGCCCTGGCCGTCGAGGTGGGTCTCGACGAGGATGCCGCCCGCGAGGCGCTCGCGTCGCAGCGCTACCGCGCCGCCGTCCGCGCCGACCAGGAGCAGGCGCAGCAGTTCGGGATCACCGGCGTGCCGTTCTTCGTGATCGACGGCAAGTACGGCGTGAGCGGGGCGCAGCCGGTCGAGGCGTTCTCGCAGATCGCCCGCCAGGTGTGGGGCGAGCGCCGCGAGGCATCCGCGACCGCCGACGCCTGACTTCCCCTCCACAGCGGTGTCCGCTCCCGGCTCACGCCGGCGCGGGCACCGCTGTCGCACGACGTCTGGGAGAATGAGACAGTGAACACGGCATTGGCTCCGGCGCGGACGCTCCGCATCGGCAACATCGAGCTCGACGCTCCCGTCGTCCTCGCTCCGATGGCCGGCATCACGAACACGGCGTTCCGTCGCCTGTGTCGCGAATACGGTGCCGGGCTGTACGTGAGCGAGATGATCACGACGCGCGCCCTCGTCGAGCGCAACGACACGACCATGCGGCTCATCCGCCACCACGAGTCCGAGACTCCGCGCTCGATCCAGCTGTACGGTGTCGACCCGGCGACGGTGGAGGCGGCCGTGCGCATCATCGTCGACGAAGACCACGCCGACCACATCGACCTCAACTTCGGCTGCCCGGTCCCGAAGGTCACCCGCCGCGGCGGCGGTGCCGCGCTGCCCTGGAAGACCACCCTGTTCCGCGAGATCGTCGAGCGGGCCGTACGCGCCGCGGGCGACAAGCCCCTCACGATCAAGATGCGCAAGGGCATCGACGCCGATCACCTCACCTACCTCGAGGCCGGTCGGATCGCCGAGGGGGCGGGTGTGGCATCCATCGCCCTGCACGCGCGCACCGCGAGCGAGTTCTACTCGGGCCACGCGGACTGGTCGGCGATCACGAAGCTCAAAGAGACCGTCACGAGCGTTCCCGTGCTCGGCAACGGCGACATCTGGTCGGCCGACGACGCCGCGCGCATGATGGCCGAGACCGGCTGCGACGGTGTCGTGGTGGGCCGCGGCTGCCTCGGCCGCCCGTGGCTCTTCGGCGACCTCGCCCGCGCACTCGGCGAGCCCGGAGCCGCCCACGGCGAGCCGGTCGACGCCACCCTGGGCTTCGTCGCGAGAGCCTTCCGCCGCCACGCCGAACTGCTCGTCGAGTTCTTCGAAGACGAGGGCCGCGGATGCCGAGACATCCGCAAGCACGTCGCCTGGTACTTCAAGGGGTATCCGGTCGGCGGAGAGTTGCGGGCGAGCCTCGCCACAGCGTCGACCCTCGACGAGATCGACGAGCTGCTGGCCACGATGGAGCTCGACGCGCCCTACCCGGGAGCCGCGGCCGAGGGCCAGCGGGGGCGCGCCGGCACGCCGAAGCGCCCGGCGCTGCCCGACCGGTGGCTCGACTCGCACGAGATCGGCGACGCCGCCGGCCGCGAGCTCGCCGAAGCGGAGCTGCACCACAGTGGCGGCTGAGGTGACGGTGGCGTCCGCCCGCCCGCTCGGGTACGCGGATGCCGATGCCGCCCGGTTCCACGAAGAGAAGCACCGCTCGCAGCGCGATGATTTCGCGCGCGACCGCGCTCGCGTGCTGCACTCCGCCGCCCTCCGGCGCCTCGCCGCGAAGACGCAGGTGCTGAGCCCGGCGAGCCCGGCCGACTTCGCGCGCAACCGTCTCACGCACTCGCTCGAGGTCGCCCAGGTCGGCCGCGAGCTCGCGACGGCCCTGCAGCTCTCACCCGATGTCGTCGATACGGCGTGCCTGAGCCACGACCTCGGCCACCCGCCCTTCGGCCACAACGGCGAGCGGGCGCTGAACGACTGGGCATCCGACATCGGCGGCTTCGAGGGCAACGCGCAGACCCTGCGCATCCTCACGCGGCTCGAGCCCAAGGTGTTCGGCGCCGACGGCGAACCGTTCGGCCTCAATCTCACGCGCGCCAGCCTCGACGCCACGTGCAAGTACCCGTGGACGGTCGACGAACCCGTCCCCGACCCGGGCGGGCGCCTCAAGTTCGGCGTGTACCCCGATGACGAGCCGGTGTTCCACTGGATGCGCGGCGGAGCGCCCGCACGGCAGCGCTGCATCGAGGCCGAGGTCATGGACCTCTCCGACGACATCGCCTACTCGGTCCACGACTTCGAAGACGCGGTCGTCAACCGTTACGTCGACCCCGCCCGCCTGGCATCCCGGGTCGGGCGCGAGGGGCTGCTCGACGCGATCCAGCGCTGGGTCGGCTACGACTTCGTTCGCGATGACCTCGCTCAGGGGCTCGACCGGCTCATGGACATGCCCGAGTGGATCCACTCCTTCGACGGCACGCGCCCCGCGCTCGCGCGGCTCAAGAACCTCACCTCCGACCTCATCGGACGCTTCGCGCGCGCGGCGACCGCAGCCACCCGCGAGGCGTACCCGGCCGACGAGCTCACGCGCTACCGCGCGCGCGTCATCGTCCCCGCCGAGGTCGAGACCGAGATGGCGGTGCTGAAGGGCATCATCGGCGCGACCGTGGTCTCGATCGACGGCCGAAAGGTGCTGTATCGCGAGCAGCGGAACGTGCTGAAGCGCTTGGCATCCGCCCTCTGGGAGAACCCGGGTGCCCTCGACGCGCTGCACGCTCCCGATTTCGCCGCCGCGGAAGACGACACCGCCCGCCGCCGGGTCGTCGTCGACCAGGTCGCGAGCCTGACCGACCAACTCGCGATCGCCTGGCACAACCGTCTGGTGGGACAGGTGGATGCCGCCGAGCTCGGCGTCTGGGCCCCCGGATCACGTGCGCCCCGCGGGGCGGATGCCTGATGGCCCGCATCCGCCAGTCCGACATCGACGAGGTCAAAGCGCGGGTCAACATCGCCGACGTCGTCGGTGAACGCGTCGCGCTGAAGTCCGCCGGCGTCGGATCGATGAAGGGGCTCTGCCCGTTCCACGACGAACGCAGCCCCAGCTTCCACGTCCGGCCGCAGGTCGGGTACTACCACTGCTTCGGGTGCGGCGAATCGGGCGACGTCTACTCGTTCCTCCGGGCGATGGACCACGTCTCGTTCACCGAGGCGGTCGAGCGGATGGCCGCGCGCGTCGGCTACACCCTCCACTACGAAGACGGCGGCCCCGCACCCGAGACCACCGGCCGCTCACGCCTGTACGCCGCCAACGCGGCGGCCGCCGAGTACTTCCGCGCACAGCTCATGACCCCCGAAGCCGAGACGGGACGACGCTTCCTGGGCGACCGCGGCTTCGACGCGGGCGCCGCGGCGCACTTCGGCGTCGGCTACGCACCCAAGGGGTGGTCGCACCTCATGGACCACCTCCTCGGGCAGAAGTTCTCGCGCGACGAGCTGCTGCAGGCGGGACTCGTGTCGCAGGGACAGCGCGGGGTCTACGACCGGTTCCGCGGACGCCTCGTCTGGCCGATCCGCGACGTCACCGGCCAGGTCATCGGCTTCGGGGCACGCAAGCTCTACGACGACGACCAGGGCCCGAAGTACCTCAACACCCCCGAGACGCCGATCTACAAGAAGGCGCAGGTGCTGTACGGCCTCGACCTCGCCAAACGCGACATCTCGCGCTCGCACCGGGTCGTGGTCGTCGAGGGCTACACCGACGTGATGGCGTGCCACCTCGCCGGCGTGACCACGGCGATCGCGTCGTGCGGTACCGCGTTCGGCAGCGACCACATCACGGTGCTCCGCCGTGTCATGGGCGACGACAGCTCCTCGGGCGAGGTCGTCTTCACGTTCGATCCGGATGCCGCCGGCCAGAAGGCGGCGCTGCGCGCCTTCGCCGACGAGAAGCGTTTCGCCGCCCAGACGTACGTCGCCGTCGCCCCCGAAGGCCTCGATCCGTGCGATCTGCGCCTCCAGCGCGGTGACGGCGCCGTGCGGGCGCTCATGGACAACAAGGCGCCGATGTTCGAGTTCGTCATCGACCAGCGCCTGAAGGACTTCGACCTCGGCAGCGTCGAGGGGCGGGCCGGGGCGCTCCGGGCCGCGGCCCCGATCGTCGCCGACATCCGCGATCCCGCTCTGCGACCCGGGTACGTCCGCGTGCTCGCCCGACGGCTCGGTCTCGACATGCCCGAAGTCCAGGCCGCGGTGGAGCGCGCGGCGCGCGGGGCGGATCGCGCCGAGAAGCGCGAGTCGACGCGCGAGGCCGATGCGGCCCCCGTCGCGGTGGCCGTGACGATGGCGTCGCTGCCCAACACCCGCGACGTCGCTCTCGAGCGCGGCGCGATGATGGCGTTCCTCCAGTACGGGCACCGGATCGAGCCCGAACTGTTCCTGCGCGCGTTGCAGACGCCGTTCGGCCACCCCGCCCTCGAAGCGGTGCGGAGCACGTTGGCATCCACGGATCTGTCCCAACCCGGCTGGGCCGTCACGGCCGTCGAGGCGGTCCGCGAGCCGTTCCGCTCCCTGGCCGCGGAGTTGCTGACGGCCGAGTTCCCGGCGCGCACGGAAGAGGGGGCGGTCGTCGCGGCGAACGATCTCTCCCGGCGCCTGCTCGTCCGCGAACTCGAGCGCCAGAAGGCCGAGCTGTTGCGCGAGGTGCAGCGCGTCCCGGCCGACACCGACGAGGGACGCCGACTCGGGCTCCGCCTGCGTGACCTCGAGGCCGACCGCCAGCGCCTCATCGCCTCCTGACGGGGCATTCGCGACGAGGCGCTACCGCACCGGCGTGTCGGGAGGGAAGCCCGATGCGCACGCGCGGCTCTTCGGGGAGGATGAGGGAATGCCCCGGACACTCGACACCGACGTCGCCATCCGCGCCGACGATCTCTCGCTCGCCCGCAACGGCGTCCGCGTGATCGACGGCATCACCCTGACGCTGCCGTTCGCCGAGACCCTCGTGGTGAGAGGGGCGACGGGCTCGGGCAAGACCTCCCTCGTGTCGATGCTCGCGGGGCGGCCCGACGAGGGGCTGAGCGTCGTCGGGGGAGAGGCGTACATTCACGGCATCTCCGCGCGGCGCCCGGGGCGAGCCCATCGTGAATGGACGTTCCACACGGGATACCTCCCGCAGGGCGCCGGAGCCTCATTGCCGTCACGCCTGACCGTCCAGGACGTCATCGCCGAGCCCATCACGAGTCGCGATCGCCGCGTGAACAGCCGCGCGCTCGCGGTCCGGGTCGCGACCCTGCTCGACGAGATGGAACTGCCCCTCGGCACGGCGCCGAAGTACCCGTACGAACTCAGCGCCGGCATGCGGCAGCGCGTGGCCCTCGCCCGGGCCTTCGTGCTCGAGCCGCGACTGTTCGTCGCGGACGACCTCTACGCCAACCTCGACGTCGAGGTCCGCGCCGCGGCGCGCGCGTCGATCGTGCGCCGACGCGACGAGCGCGGCATGGCCACGCTGGTCGTCACGAACGACGCCGATGCACCGACGGATCTGGATGCCGATGTGCTCGTGCTGCACGGGGGCCACGCCGTCGCGCTCGGTCACGGGTCCGAGGACCTGCAGTGGACCCCGGGCGGCGCGCCCGACCGGCGCGTTTCGACGGCCTGATTTTTCGACTGCGCCGCGGTGCTGTTAGTATCGTGTGGTTGCCCGCCGCAAGGTGAGCATGATCCTCGGTAGCTCAATTGGCAGAGCAATCGGCTGTTAACCGATAGGTTCTTGGTTCGAGTCCAAGCCGGGGAGCGAGAAGTCCACGCCCATCTAGCTGTACTCGGTCAGCACGTTGGTGACGCTGGGGTAGGGAGAAGGCCTCCACGATTGGTGGTGTCTAACGTCACCGAAGTGGAGGCCTTCTCTTGGTCCACCGTAATGCTCGGCTCACTGTCGCGGGCCGTCTGATCCTCGTGCGCCGGGTCCTCGCCGGCCGTCCCGTCTCGCATGTTGCGAAGGAGATGGGAGTCTCACGCCAGTGCGCCCACCGTTGGCTGGCCCGCTACCGTACCCACGGTGAAGCGGGTTTGTCTGACCGGTCCTCACGGCCGATCTCGTCGCCGTCGGCGACGCCTGCGGCGACAGCGGCTGCCGTCATCGAGCTGCGTCGTCGCGAGCGGCTCGGCCGCGACGAGATCGCCGGTCGCTGCGGGGTCAGCCCGCGCACCGCCTCCCGGCTGATCGCCCGCGCGGACCTTCCCCCACTGCACGAGCTGGACCCGGTGACGGGGATCGCGTTGCGCGCCTCGCGGCGCACCCAGATCCGCTACGAACGTGACGCTCCGGGCGATCTGATCCACATCGACGTGAAGAAGCTCGGCCGCATCCCCGAAGGCGGCGGCTGGCGCGTCGAAGGCCCTGGCACGATCGACCACAACCGCGGTCGGGTGAAATCCGCCAAGCTCGGGTTTGACTACATCCACGTCGCCGTCGATGACCACTCCCGGCTCGCGTTCGCGCAGATCCTGCCCGACGAGAAGGGCGCCACCTGCGCGGCGTTCCTCGCCGCCGCGACGGAGTTCTTCGCACACCACGGCATCCCGATCCGCGAGGTCATGACCGACAACGCGAGGAACTACACCGTCTCGGCAGCCTTCCAAGGCGAGCTGGCACGCATCGAGGCCAAGCACATCACCACGAAGCCGCACTGCCCCTGGCAAAACGGCAAGGCCGAGCGGTTCAACCGGACCATGCAGGAGTACTGGGCCTACCGGACACCCTACGTCTCCAACCAGCACCGCGCCGACGCTCTCGCGCCCTGGCTCGAGCACTACAACTACACTCGACCCCACACCGCCTGCGGCGGCCAACCCCCAATCACCCGAGTGTCACCAACCTCATGACCGAGTACATCTAGCGTGGCTCTCAACCTAGGCCCGGGCTTCCACCCCGGGCCTTACCTTTTTCCGGGCAACGATCACGGGGGAGCTGCTCGCCGGATCCGTGTTGTCCGCCCATGGGAGCGGTTCCACTAGACTCGCTCCGGCCGACGCCCGCGGCCGGAGAGGACGCCGCCCGTGCACGCTGCGACACCGCGCGTGCGACGCGACCTCCAGGGTCTCCGCGCGATCGCCGTCCTCGCCGTGGTGGCGACCCATCTGACGGGCTGGCCGCGAGGCGGGTTCGTCGGCGTCGACGTGTTCCTCGTCCTCTCGGGCTTCCTGGTCACCGGCATCCTGCTCCGCGATCTCGAGTCCACCGGCACGGTGCACCTCCGCCGCTTCTTCGCGCGCCGCGTCCGCCGGCTCCTTCCCGCGGCACTGCTCGTCCTCGCCGCGGTCGTCGGAGCGGGGTTCCTCGTCTTCCCCGGCGTCCGGGCCGAGGCCGTTCTCGGCGACGCGCTCGCGGCCGGGGGACTCGTCTCGAACTGGAGGTTCGCCCTCGAAGGGCGCGACTACTTCTCCGACGTCGATGTGTCCCCGCTGCAGCATTTCTGGTCGCTGTCGGTGGAGGAGCAGTTCTCCCTGGGTTGGCCGCTGATCGTCCTGCTCTCGGTCGCGCTCATCCCCAGCCTCGCCCGACGCGGACGCGCGGGCCGTACGGCGGTCGGTTCGGCCGCGGTTCTCGTCGTCGTGGCATCCGGAACCGTCGCCGGGATCCAGACGGCCGGCGACCCGTCGATGGCGTACTTCTCGACGTTCACCCGTGCGGGGGAGCTCGGCGTCGGGGCCGTCCTGGCCTGCTGCGCGCCCCTCCTGGGCCGCCTTCCCGCTGCGGTCCGCATCCTGTCGATGTGGATCGGCCTGGGCGTCGTGGCCGCCTCGTTCGTCGTGGTCGACCCCGGTGAGCCGTTCCCGGCTCCGTGGGCCGTCCTCCCCGTCGCCGGGGCGGCGCTCGTGATCGCCGGCGGGATCGGGGGAGACCCGCGGCACCGGCACCTGTTCGTCGTGACGAACCCCCTCGCCGTGGCCGTCGGCGACGTCTCGTACTCCCTCTACCTCTGGCATCTGCCGGTCATCGTCTTCGCGGGCGCACTCCTGCCGCCGGGCCCGGCGGCGATGCCGATCACCGTGCTGATCCTCGTCGTCCTGACCGTCGCCACGTACCTCGGCGTGGAGCAGCCGGTGCATCGGTCGCCCTGGCTGTCGCGGAACGACGGCCTCCTCCCCGCCTCGGGGGCGGCGGCACCCGCGCCGGAGACCTCCCCCGCCGCGCCCCTCGCACGCCGTGCCGCGACGCAGGCCAGGCCGTCGACCGCCGCCCCGCAGCGCGAGTCCGCTCCTCTTCCCCGCCCCTCCGCCCTGGCCTCGCGCCCCGCGGGGTGGGTGCCGGGTCATCGTTACTACCCGGGCTCGCGCCCTCTCGCGCCGGCCCCGTCCGACCCCGCACCCGGTGTCGCCGGGTCCTCTCGACCCGTGGTTCCGTCGGTCAGACCGGCAGGATCCCCTTCGCCCGTGCTCCGGGCGTCCGCTCCCGAGACCGCCCCTGCCCCGCCCGCGCAGCCCGTCGCACCGTCCCCCTCGCGCGACCGGACCTGGGCCGACTGGCGCGCCCGCTACGGGCCGCGTATGGGCGTCGCCGCCGCGAGCCTCGTCATCGGTGCGGGTGCCACGGTGCTGGCGATCTTCGTGGCCTACGGAGCCCCCACCCTCCCGAGCGCTCCCGCCCCCGTCGCAACCGCCGCCCCGGACGACGGCGCGGATCCGCTCGGCACACTGCAGGCCGATCTCACCGCCGCGACCACGGCCTCGGCCTGGCCCGAGCTGCATCCATCCCTGGACGACGCGATGCGCGAGTCCTCCGCCGCCAACCGCGCCCACGACTGCTTCACCCCCGACCCCCTTCCCGAGATCGGCCGCTGCACCTGGGGGAGCGCCGACGCCCCGCGGCACCTCTACCTCGTCGGGGACTCGAGCGCGATGGCCTACGCCCCCGCGTTCGCGAAGCTCGCCGAAGACAGCGGAGGTCAGTGGCGCGTCACCACGGTGGGGATGTACGGATGCCGCTTCACCGACGTCCTCGTCGAGAGCCGGGATCCCGCGGTCACGGCGACCTGCGCGCAGCGCAAGAGCGACGTCGCCGCCCTCATCGCGGCGGCTCCGGCCGATCTGCTCGTCGTCTCGAACGCCTTCACGCTCGCCCGCACGGTCGACGGACGCGACCTCGACGCCGGGGAGCTGGCATCCGCTGTCGCCTCCGAGGTCACGGGCTGGGCGCCGGCGGGACGGACGGTCTACCTGTCCCCGCCGCCGCACGGTGCCGATCTCGGCCGCTGCTTCTCGAGCGTGACGGGGCCGGGGGCGTGTCTCGCCGCCGTCGATGACGTCTGGACCGACATGGAGGGCGCGATCGAGGCACGCGCGGCGACCGCCGGAGACGTGGCGATCAGCGCCCTGCCGTTCACGTGCGTCGACCGGGTCTGCCCCGCGTTCGCCGGGGACACCCCGGTCCGCTACGACGCGAACCACATCACGCCCGCGTACGCGGAACGTCTGACGCCGATCCTGCGAGCCGAGCTGACCGCTCACGGGCTGCTGTGACGGCCCGCCCGTCCGCGAAGACTGCGAGGCTGGGACCGTGACCCCCGCACACGATCCCCACCGGTACGACCTCGATGACCTGCGCGAGAGCCTTCTCGACGAACGCGGGGGAGAGGTCGACGACAGCATCCCCCAGCTGGCCGCGGCCGATCCCGACCTCTGCGCGATCGCCCTGTCGCTGCCCGACGGCAGCGTGCGCCGGAGTACCGACGCGGAGGTGACGTTCAGCATCCAGTCGGCGGTGAAACCGTTCCTGTTCGCGCTCGCGCTGTTGGACACCGAGGGCGCGGCCCTCGACCGCGTGGGCATCGAGCCCACGGGAGAGTCGTTCGACGCCATCAAGCTCGAGAGCGGGACAGGACGCCCGCCGAATCCGATGGTCAATGCGGGTGCGCTGCTCACCGCGTCGCTGGTCGACGGCGGAGGACCCCGCGAGCGCAGCGCCCGCATCGCGCGGGGGCTCGCCGCGTTCGCCGGTCGCGAGCTCGACGTCGACGAGGACGTGGCGCACAACGAACACCTGCTCGGCGACCGCAATCACGCCCTCGCGCATCTCATGCGCGCCGAGGGCACGCTCGCGGTCTCCGCCGACGACGCCGTCGAGGTCTACGCCCGCGCCTGCGCGACACTCGTGGATGCCGAGACCCTGGCCGTCATGGGGGCGACGCTCGCGCTCGGCGGCGTCAACCCGCGCACCGGCGACCGGGTGGTCCCCGAGCGCGTGACGCGAGACGTGGTCTCGGTGATGGCGACGTGCGGGGTGTACGACGGCTCCGGTCGCTGGATGCGAGCGGTCGGCGTCCCCGCGAAGTCGAGCGTGTCGGGGGCCCTGGTCCTGTCGGCGCCCGGTCGCCTCGGGGGCGCGGTCGTCAGCCCGCCGCTCGACGACCAGGGCACGAGCGTGCGGGGGCGCATCGCGAGCGAGAGACTCAGCGACGACCTCCATCTCCACAGCTTCGCGATCTGAGGATTCGTCCCCGGGACACCGTGCGGATGCGGCGCCGGTGCACACGGCATGTGAGAGCATCTGCTTGTCCCCTCCACTCCGCTCATCTCCACCCCGCTCATCCCAGGAGAGCCGATGCCCGTCGCCGCCCGCCGCCGCGCGTCACGCACCGTGACGATCGGTGTCGTCGCCGCCCTCGCCGCAACCCTCACCGGGTGCGGACAGGGCACGAACGTCTCGGAGGACTACGCGCAGATCTGCCGCGACAACGCCACCGAGAAGCGACTGCCCGACGACGACTGCAACAACCACGGCGGCAGCGCCCACTGGTACTACCTGCCCCTGGGGTCGAGCGGCCGCAACGTGCCGGCCGTCGGCGATCGCGCCTCCGGCGGCGTCGACACCCTGCCCGGCGGGAAGACCGCCGCGAAAGGCATCTCGGGTAACGGCGCGAGCGTCTCGCGCGGCGGTTTCGGCGGATCGGGATCCGACGGAAGCCACGGCGGCTGATGCGCCGCATCGAACTGGCGCCCCGGCCCGACTGGGAGCGCACGATCAAGCAGTCCGGCCTCATCTACTCGCGTTCGCTCCGCGACGACGGCTCCGCCGTCGAGTACTGGAACGACGGCGCCGCGTACGTCCTCACCCTCCCCGAGGTCGAGGCGCTCGAGACGCAGACCGAGGAGCTGCACCGGATGTGCCGCGAGGCGGCGAGTTACCTGGCATCCGGAGAACTCGGTCACCTCGGACTGACCCCGCAGGCGTTCGAGTTCGCGCAGTGGTCCCTCGAGCAGGACGAGCCCGACGTCTACGCGCGCTTCGACCTCGCGTACGCCGGAGACGGCTCCCCGGCGAAGATGCTGGAGTACAACGCGGACACGCCCACCGGACTGATCGAAGCGTCCCTCACCCAGTGGTTCTGGCTGCAGGACCGCATCAAGAGCGGAGCCCTGCCCGCCGACACCGACCAGTGGAACGGGCTGCACGAAGCCCTCGTCGAACGCTGGCGGGCCCTTCTGCACCGTTCCCTGAGCGAGGGGGAGGGCGGCCGCCTCTTCGTCGCCCACTCGGACGCCGACATCTACGGCGAGGACTGGGACACCGTCGCCTACATGCGCGACCTCGCGGGTGAAGCGGGTTGGGAGCACACGGGCATCGAGATGAAGGACATCGGCTGGCACCACGGTGCGCGGCAGTTCGTCGGCGTCCCCGAGCCGTGGGGCTCCTCGCGCAGCGTCAACGCGCTGCCCGGAGATGCCCCCGGGACGCAGTACCCGGTGATCCGCAACCTCTTCAAGCTCTATCCCTGGGAGGACATCGTCTCGGGCGACGACCGCGTCGTCGGCGACCAGGAGTTCGGGGCCTTGCTCATCGCCGGCCGCGGTCTGTTCGGGCGCTGGTACGAACCGGCGTGGAAGATGTTCCTGTCGAACAAGCTGCTGCTCGTCGCGCTCTGGCGCCTGTTCCCGGATCACCCCAATCTCCTCCCCGCGTACGCCGACGGACCGAACGGCATGACGGACTACGTCGTCAAACCCGTCTTCGGGCGCGAGGGCGACGGCATCCGGGTCCATTGCGCCGACGGCAGCGTGACCACGAACGGGCAGGAGTACCGCCGCGAAGGGATCGGGCGCGAGCGGGTGTGGCAGCAATACCACGAGCTTCCCGACTTCCCCGGGTCGAACGGCAGCAACCACCCGGTACTGGGTTCCTGGGTCGTGAACGACGAAGCCTACGGCGTCGGCATCCGCGAATCCGACGGGCCGATCACCGACTACTACTGCCGGTTCGCCCCGAACATCATCGAGGGCTGAGCTCTCGCGCGCAGATTCCCCGGCGTAGCGCTCTCACGCGTCGATGTCGTCGACTCCCGGCATCCAAGACGCGCCGGGCTTGCCCCACTTGCGCTTCTTCGCGATCTTCGCGACCACCCGACTGTCTTCGTCGTCGAGACGGTCGACGTACAGGATGCCGTCGAGGTGATCGAACTCGTGCTGCAGGATGCGCGCCCGCCAGCCCGTCACCTCGACGCGTACGGGCTGCCCGTCGAGATCGACGCCGGTGAGCAGCGCGGCGTCCGACCGGCGCAGCGGGAAGCGCTCGCCCGGGAAGGAGAGGCAGCCCTCGGACTCGTCGTCGGGGTCGGGGTAGCCCGGCTCGAGAGGACGGATCCAGAGCTCGGGGTTGATGACGACACCGCGCCACGGGAGACCCTCGTCGTCCTCGTACGTGTAGGTGAAGATGCGCAGACCCACACCGACCTGGGGCGCGGCGAGACCCACGCCCGGGGCGGCGTCCATCGTCTCGAACATGTCGGCGACGAGGGTGCGCACCTCCTCGGTGATCTCGTCGACGCGGGCGGCGGGAGCGTGCAGCACGGGATCACCCATGATGCGAATCGGGAGAACGGCCACGTCACCAGCCTATCCAGCGAGCGGGCGGCTATCGTCGGAGGGTGATCCCGCTCGATGTCTCCCTCAGCGACGGAATCGACCAACTCGTCGGTGTCTTCCGCGACCCCCGTATCCTCCTCGGCATCCCGCTCGCCCTCCTCGGCGCGGTGTTCATGTCGTTCGGCGCGCAGTACCAGCACCGCGGGGTCCAGAAAGTCGAACGACTCTCGGGAAAGACCACCGGCGGACTCTCCCGCGCGCAGCTGACGTCGCTCCTGACCCGCCCGTCGTGGGTCGCGGGCACCCTGATGCTGGGCCTGGCGATCGTGTGCCAGTTGGCGGCGCTCTCCGTCGCCCCGCTGATCCTCGTGCAGCCCCTGGGGGCCATCGCCCTCGTCATCACCACGGTCCTGAACGCTCGCGTCACCCGCCACAAGCCGACCCGCCAATCGCTCATCGCGATCGCCGCATGCGTGGGCGGCATCTTCATCTTCGTGACGATCGCCGCGTTCTTCGCGACCGAGCACGTCGTGACCGAACGCGAGCTGTGGATCATCCTCGGCATCCTGGCCGTCGTCGTGATCGTCTTCGGCGTCTTCTGGATGCTCGTGCGGCGCAAGGCACAGGCGCTGTTCTACATCATGGCCGCGGGCGTCATCTACGGGTTCGTCGCGACCCTCGCCAAGGTCGTCATCAGCCGGGCGCAGGCCGGGAACTTCGAGTGGCTGACCCTGCTCTGCCTGGTCGCTCTGCTCGCCGCCGTGGCCGTGGGGGCGTACTTCGTGCAGACGGCGTACTCGGTCGGCCCGCCCGACCTGGTGATCGCGGGTCTCACCGTGATCGACCCGATCGTTGCTGTGCTCATCGGTCTGCTCGTTCTCGGCGAGGCATCGACGGCTCCCGCGTGGGCGCTGATCGGCTTCGTCATCGCCGGCGCGATCGCGACCTGGGGCGTCATCCAGTTGACGAAGCACCATCCGCAGGTTACGGCCGACGGCAAGCCGAAGCAGCCGCGCGTCCACTGACGCGGGTCGGCGACGCGGCGCTGGCGCGCCGGGGCCTACCGAGATCACACGACCGTGTCGAGAACACCCGACGTCGTCGCGCAACAACCGGTGATCTCGCGCCGAACGTGCGGTCTCGCTCGGGTCGTCGGCAACGGAGACCGGATGCCGGTAGGCTCGTCATCGCTGGGGGCGGTGGCCAAGCTGGTCAAGGCAGCGGGCTCATAACCCGACGATCGTGGGTTCAAGTCCCACCCGCCCTACTCAAGCCCTCCGACAGACACTGCCTGATCGGGGGGTTTTTTTGTTGCCTCAGGACGCCCGGATGCCGAGCCCTGCCCACACTTTGCCCACATCCGCTGCTGAGGTGGCACGGGCGCCGAGGAGCGTGGCCACGTTGTCGAGGTCGTCGTCGAAGAGATCCGCGTACGTGTCGAGGGTCATCGCCGCGGACTTGTGCCCGAGCATCCGTTGTAGGACCTTCACGTTCGCGCCGGCCGACACTGCGAGGGATGCCGCGGTGTGGCGCAGGTCGTGCGGCGTCATCCGCTCGATCCCTGCCGTGCGCAGCCCGGTGAGGAACCACGACTTCGAGGTGTGCGGTTGCCGGAGATAGCTCGCGCCATCGGTGAACACGGTGTCGTCTGACCGTGCGGCGCTCCCAGAACTTCGGCTCGCCCTCGTGGAAGACGCCATCGATCTCGACGACGGGGCGGCGGACGTGGAGTCGTCGTCGGAGCATGTTGAGGTCGCGCACGCGGAGGCCGATGGCTTCGCTCCATCGCAGGCCGGTGTACGCGAGCATCACGACGAGGGTGGATCGGGTCGGGTCAGCGATCGCGCCGGCGAGGCGCATGACCTCGACGTCGGTCAGGTATCGGCGGTGAGCCTTCCCCGTCTTCTTCGGGAGGTTCTCGGCGCCGCGCGCGGAGTTGCTGTGGATGCGGCCGTCGCGCTTCGCGTCGTCGAGAATCCCGGCGAGTACCCCGACGGCGCGGAGCACGCTCGACGCGGACAGCGGGCGCCCGTTCTTCCGCCCGCCGAGGCGCTCGCCTGGGCCTTGCCTGCGCCGAGCTGGGTGATCCACGCTTCGACGTCAGATGCCTTCAAGTCGACGACCGGCACGCGCCCCCACTTCGGGAGGACGTAGACACGCCAGGCGAGATCGAGCGGCCGGTACGACGACGGCTTGAGCCCCTTCCTTCTTCGCCAGCCAAGCGGGCCCGAGGTGCGCGACGGTGACGCGTCCGGCCGTAGGGTCGACGTACTGGCCTGTCGCCTTCGACACGGTGACGGATGCCAGGAACAGCTCGGCCTCGCGCTTCGTGCGGAAGCCGCGCTTGTCGGTCTGGGTCTTGTCGGGCTCGCGGTAGCGGACCCGGTACCGCTTCCCCGCCGCCGTGTCGTAGGGCGTGATGGTCCCCGCCATAGTCAGGCAGCCTCCCCGGTCACCTGCGAATCTCACAGCGCCGCACGGGGTGTCGTGCGATCCGCTCCCTGTGTAGCCACTGCCCGACGCCCATCCGCGCTCGGGCGTAGGTCACGCCGCGGAGCTTCAGGATGGAGGACCGTAGCCAAAGCTCCAGCGCCGCTTCCGACACGCCCAGTTTCACCGCAATGTCATGCTGGTGCAGACCCTCCCGCTCCGCCTCGGCGTAACGCGCGGGCTTGATGAGGAGCTGCGTGGCGAAGAGGTTGGCGCGTTCCTCGACCTCGGCGTTACCCTCGCACCGGTCGCCGTTGTGCGCGTGTCCCAGCTCGTGGGCGACGGTGACGACCACCTCGTCGGGCGTCAGCTTCAGGTCGACGCAGATCTCGCGCTCTTCCTCATACCACTCACCGAGGACCCCATCCTCGAGATGAACGGCGTGGACGGTGATGCCCACGCTCGCGGCGTACCTCAGCAAGTACTTCAACACCCGCCCCAGTCATTCCCTCAGTCCGCGTAGGGCGCCTCATCCGCCTTGCGCGTGCCCTTGCGAGCCGCGGTCCGCTGACGCACAGGCGGTTGCTTCGGCCCCTCACCGACCCGACTGACCCCGCCCCGTGCGGGGCCCCGGAACCACAACACCCCTGGCGTCCTTCATCTTCAGATGAACGGGCGCCGGGGGCGTTCGACGTTAGATGGCGCGCGGTGGGATGGGTCGAGATCTCACTCCCGCAGTGAGGTAGGCCACCTCGCCTATCCGATCGGCGATGTCCTGGGTCATCCAGTGGGTGAACCGGACACGGCCACCGTCCGGCGGCCAGAGCTTGCGGGCCGTCGGACCCGCAAGCTCCCGCGTCCGGTCATCGAACTGCTCCACTTTGACGCGAGGGGCGCGAGATGAGGGAAGGATGGCGTGGACGTAGAGGCCGCCGAGCGAGAAGCTGACGACGTTGATGCGGTAGAGCTCGTCGCGATGGTCGCTGGTCCGAACGAACCCTCGCTGCGCGGGATCGAGCGCTTCCGGGTGCAACGATCCGTTTGATCCGCCCTCTTTCAGCAACTCCCTTGAGACACCCACCCGAATGATCGCCCGTTTCGGGGGTAGCTGAGATTGGTAGAAGTCGCGGAGCATTTTCGGGTGCGCGTGCCAGTCTTGGCCGCGGTTTACCTCGGCGCGAAGTAGTGCGACCTTCGCTGCCCAGGTTGCGAAGGCTTGGACCTGGTCGGCGGGGATCTCTTGCTCTCGCAGGTTGGCGAGTTCGATGACAAGGGGGCCGACGGCGAGGTCCATGTGGTTCATCCACGACTGGTTGCACGGCTTGCAGACGCCCCCTACACAAGCCTCGAACATCGAAACCGGCATCTCTGTCAGCGTCTCGTCGTCGTTGCGATAGCTGGTGTAGTCCAGCCGTACGGTCTCTGGGCTGTGCGGGATGCGCTTTCCCCAGGCTCTGTGGAAGAGGTGCTCACGGCTCATCTTGTTCGTGACCGACCCGCAGAAGATACACCCTCGCCGGCTCATTCAGACGGCCCCGCATGAGCGTCTTTGGGCTTCGGCTTGCGACCTGCGCCGGCGCCCTTCCCCGGCCGTGCCGCGTGCCAGGTGTCGATCGTGTCCGGGAGCCAGCCTCGGACGTCGCCGATCATCGCATCGGGCTCGGGCAGCTTGTAGCGCCCCAGCGAGGCTGGCTTGACGCCAATGCGCTCCCCGAATTGAGCGCGCGACAGGTAGTGCTGAGTCATCGTCGCTCACCGCCGATCGTGGCGACGGCGGCGAGGGCACCAGTGAGCACCTCGAGCGCCCCCGCCCAGGTGCTGCCAGCACTGAAGGCGACGACGGCGGTGATGAGCGCGAACACGGTCGCGGCGTATCCGTATGGCTTCTTCATGGTGGGTGTCGGACAATAGACGGCGGGGCCGGAGGTACTTGTTCTACTTCCGGCCCCCTGGTCAGTCTTTCTTCCTGTCACCGGCCTTTCGTCACAGCGCCAAGGCTGTGATGAGGGCTGCGGTGGCGGTGATCAGTTTGACCAGGTTGTCCACTATCTCGGACATCTCATCTCTTCTCTGTTGTTGCGCCTTAATCATGCATCACGAGGATGCTTCACGCAACGTCACGATGTGCGAATCATGACGGCGTTGCGCCACACCGCGGGCTGCCAACGACCGCCAAGCGAGTCGACGTCGAGGATGACGACGCGGTCGCTCGCACCGGTGGCGACGCAGGAGATGCGTTCGGCGGGCCGGTCCCGCCACGACAGCCAGGCCCACGTGGGCCGCGGCGCGTCGAACCACTCGACGTCTTCCGGCCCGAATGCCTGCACAGGCAGCGTGATCGGTGCGAGGGACGCCGTGGCGCGAGCGATCATCTCATCGCTGATCCTGCTCATCGATCCCATATCGGCCTTCCATCCGCCGGCCGAGAGGTGATCAGGCTACGTCACGCCCCCGACACAGCGTGGAACGGGCCGCGGCATGGGCAATTGTCCGAGCCAGCCATGCCTGAAGCAGGCTCGGAGGGGTGCTTGCACTCCACGACGATCCGACGACGAATCAGCGTCTTGATGGTGCGGGCGTAGCTGTTCCCATGACCACACACCCTGCACACGTCCATAGCCAGACCATACGATCCGCAAAAGTGCCGACGGTCACTACCGGCGGCCGACTTCGCATATTGGTCTCAGATGATGCGTCCTGCGGACACCGCTGGGATGACATCGACGCGGCACGCGCGGCACCACGTCGCCGGCATGACCGTCCCGCAGATCGGCACGCGAACGGAGGCGGCAGCGTGATGGCGGGAGCGTAGCTGCGATGTCGGAGGCGCCGCGCAGACTATCCACATGACGAGCATCACGGTGACGGAGCTGCTCGACTTCGAAGAGCAGTAGCCGAGATGGTCAGGCCGGAAGGACGAGGCGATCCGCGCGCGCTTCAACTTCCCGCCAGCGCGGTACTTTCAGCTCCTGGAACGCGCGATCGACACGCGATAAGCGCTCGAGGCGCGGCCCATGCTCGTCCGCAGACTCCTGCGTCAGCGCGCCGACGGCGGCCGTCGACGAGCGGGCCGACCTGCCCGCGTTTTGCCCACGTCCACCCCCGCCTAATACCTGCGAACCCCACCACACACCACCGTAAAGCCGCGAGATTACGCGGGATCGGCGCTGGTGCGCGGGCGTGCAGAGAGTTCAAGTCCCACCCGCCCTACCATTCCCCCCACCCGGGGCCGCCCACGTGACGAGCAGACGGGCCAGGACGAGCGGACGGCCGGGGACCCGGCATCCCTCCGCCGTTCGTCCCCGACCCTCCCGCTTCGCGCGTCAGACCAACGCCGGCGACGACACCTCATCACGGACGATCGCCGCACCCGCCGCCAGCGCGCTCATCTTGTCGAGCGCCACGCGACGGGGAAGCGGAGCCATGCCGCAGTTGGTCGAGGGGATGAGTTTGTCGGCGTCGACGAACTGCAGAGCACGGCGCAGGGTCTCGGCGACCTCTTCGGGCGTCTCGATCGACTCGGTCGAGACGTCGATGGCACCGAGCATGACCTTCTTGCCGCGGATGAGCTCGATGAGGTCGATCGGCACGCGGGAGTGGTGGCTCTCGAGCGAGACGGCGTCGATCGTCGACCGCTGCAGGAGGGGGAACGACTCCTCGTACTGACGCCACTCGGACCCGAGCGTCGCCTTCCAGTCGTTGTTCGCCTTGATGCCGTAGCCGTAGCAGATGTGCACGACCGTCTCGGCCCGCAGCCCCTCGGCGGCGCGCTCGAGCGCCGCCACGCCCCAGTCCTTCATCTCGTCGAAGAACACGTTGAACGCCGGCTCGTCGAACTGGATGACATCGACCCCCGCCGCTTCGAGCTCTCGCGCCTCCTGGTTCAGGATGGTCGCGAACTCCCACGCGAGCTTCTCGCGGCTGCGGTAGTGGCGGTCGGAGAGAGTGTCGATCATCGTCATAGGTCCGGGAAGGGCCCACTTGATGGGCCGGTCGGTCTGCGCGCGGAGGAACGCGGCATCCTGAACGAACACAGGCTGTCGACGACTCACCGCTCCGACGACAGTGGGCACGCTCGCGTCGTAGCGGTTGCGGATGCGGACGGTCTCGCGGTTCTCGAAGTCGACACCGTCGAGATGCTCGATGAACGTCGTGACGAAGTGCTGGCGGGTCTGCTCGCCGTCGCTGATGATGTCGAGGCCGCGACGCTCCTGTTCGTGGACGGCGGCGCGGAGCGCGTCGTGCCGGCCCTCGACGAGTTCGTCGCCCTCGAGCTCCCATGGAGCCCAGAGGACCTCGGGCCGGGCGAGCCACGCGGGCTTGGGGAGGCTGCCGACGAGCGCGGTGGGAAGAAGCGTCGAGGTCATCGCAGCACCGCCCCCGCGTTCGCGGACCACGCATCGAGAGCGGCGCGGTGCGGCTTCACGAAGTGCTCCTCTGCGTAGCGGCCCTGCACCACGGCGAGCTGGCTGCGCTCTTCGCGGTCGTACTCGATGCCGGTGCGCACGAACTCCGCCTGGTCGAGGCTCGGGCGGTACACCTCACCCGCCGCGGCGACGGCGTTGTAGATCTCGGGACGGTAGATCTTCTGGAACGTCTCCATCGTGGCGATCGTGCCGGCCAGCTGCAGGTCGGTGTAGTCCGCGAGAAGGTCACCACGGAAGTAGAACGCGAGGGGGGCGACGCTGCCGCGCGGCATGAAGTACCGCACCTGGAGCCCCATCTTGGCGAAGTACTCGTCGGTGAGCGAGAACGCGTCCTGCTCGTACTCGACGCCGAGGACGGGGTGCACGACGCCGGTGCGGTGGTACGTGCGGCTCGTGGACACGCTGATGCAGATGACCGGAGACTGCGGGAACCGTTCGCGGTAGACCTCCGAGTCGAGGAAGTGCCGGAAAAGCTTGCCGTGCAGGTCGCCGAAGTCCTCGGGCACCGTGAAGGTGCCGGCGGCGGCCTTGGCCGCCGGCAGGACGATGCTGAAGTCGTAGTCGCGCAGGTACGACGAGAAGTTGTTGCCGACGATGCCCGGGTGGCGCGCGCCGGTCTCGGTGTCGACGATCTGCACGTCGAGAACCTCGATCACGGGGAACTGCTCGTCCGCGCCGTCGGAGAACCGCAGCTGCACCGACACGATGTCGAGTTCGAGGCGATACCTCGCCTCGGCGGACATCAGCTCGTTGACGCGGCGATCCATCATCGACAGGGCACCCTGGAGGTTCCGACGACGCCCCGCGCCGCGCGCGAGGTTCGCGAAGTTCGTCGTCACGCGCGAGTTCTCCGCCGGGGCGTAGTCCTCGTCGAAACGGGTGGTGGTGATGCTGAACGTGATGTCGTTCGTCATGACGTGCCAATCAGAAGGGGTCGGATGCCGCTCCCTCATCGTGCTCGCCGCGGTCAGGCATCGGGTAATTCGAGGCGACTATGCGGTGGTATAGCCTCTCCCTATGGCACGTCGCACGAGCGGCATCACGCTCCAGCAGATGCAGTACTTCATCGAGGTCGCCGCGGAGGGCTCTATCAGCGCGGCCGCCGATCTTCTGTACGTCGCGCAGCCGACCATGTCGGCGGCGATGCGCGATCTCGAGGGCCGCGTGGGAAGGGAGCTCCTGGTCCGCTCCGCGCGAGGTGTCACCCTCACCAATGACGGCGTGGAATTCCTCGGGTACGCCCGGCAGGTCGTCGAGCAGGCCGAGCTCCTCGAGCAGCGCTACCTCGGGCGCCCGCCTTCCCGCCGCCTCCTGGGCGTCTCGGCGCAGCACTATTCGTTCGTCGTCGACGCGTTCGTGCGCATGGTCCGAGCGAGCGACGCGGCGGAGTACGAGTTCTCGCTGCGCGAGACGCGGACCTGGGACATCATCGAGGACGTCCGGACTCTGCGCAGCGAGCTCGGCATCCTGTTCCGCAACGACTTCAACCGCAACGTCATCGACAAGCTGCTGCGCGACTCGGGGTTGGCGTTCCACCCCCTCTTCGTCGCCGATCCGCACATCTTCGTCTCGCGGCGGAACCCCCTCGCGTCACGCGAGCGCGCCACCCTCGACGACCTCGTCGACCTGCCCCGCCTGACCTTCGACCAGGGCGCCAACAACTCGTTCTACTTCGCCGAGGAGATCCTCTCGACGCTCTCGAGCGCCCAGGAGATCCGCGTGTCCGATCGCGCCACCATCTTCAACCTGATGATCGGCCTCGACGGCTACACGATCTCGACCGGCATCATCAGCGACGACCTCGATCCCGAGATCGTCGCGGTGCCGCTCGACGTCGACGAGCGGATCGAGATCGGGTGGATCGGCCGCACGGCCATTCCGCTCACCGATCAGGCGCAGCGCTATCTCGCGGAAGTACGGACGGTCGTGATCGAGGCGGGGGTGTCCCTGACCGACCCGGCGGCCTGACATGGCGCGGCACCGCGGGATACGCTCGGTCGAGATGCACCCCACCGCCTCGCACCCGGTCCTCCTCGGACGCGTGTACTTCGCCGTTCAGGCGATGGCGGGCGCCGCGTGGTGGATCGCCGTCTTCACGGTGCCCGTCGTGCGGACCGCGACGCTCGGGGGCCTCGACCCCGTCGCGGTGGCCGCCCTCGATGTGCCGTTGTTCGTCGTGGCCTCCGGCCTCGCGGCGCTCCCCGGGAAAGCCGGCCGGATCGCCGCTCTCGTCGTCACGGGCTGGACCCTGCTCGTCACCGCCTCGCTCGCGGTGTACGCGACCCTCACGGGTCTCGCGGGGTGGGGCGTGCTGGCGATGATCGCCGCCTCCGGGTGCTCGATGCTCGCCCTGTCGCTCGTGTGGCTCGGGCGCGTCCCGACGACCTGGTTGCTGGTCGGGCCCTTCGCCTTCAAGCCCGCCCGTCCGCGCCGGACGCCGATCGCCCACATCATCGCCACCACGGGGCAGATCGCGGTCTTCTGGGGCCTGTTCCTCGTCGTGTTCCCGCTCGTGATCTCCTTCCTCGAACGACGGTGGGGCCTGTCGGTGCCCCTGCCGCTCGGGGTCTCCGCCGCCGGTGCCGTCTTCGTCGTCGCGGCGAGCCTGCTCGGCCTCGCGTCGGCGGCGGCGCTGACCGTGAAGGGCGACGGGACACCGCTTCCGTCCGCGATGCCCAACCGCCTCGTGATCGCCGGCCCCTATCGGTGGGTGCGCAACCCCATGGCCGTGGCGGGCATCGCCCAGGGCATCGGCGTGGGGCTGCTCCTGCAGTCCTGGCTCGTCGTCGTCTGGGCTCTGGTGGGCTCGCTCGTCTGGAACGACGCCATCCGCCCGCACGAAGAGGCCGATCTCGAAGCGAGCTTCGGCGACGACTACCGGCGCTATTGCGCCGAGGTGCGCTGCTGGGTGCCGCGGTTCCGACGGCGCTCGCGGACCCAGGAGACGACGATCGCGACGAGCACCCCGATGAGGAACACCTCGACGGCGCCGTCGACCACCCAGCCCGGGAGCCCGAGCGCGTAGATCGTCCGCCCCTCGGTCGGGTTCCTGCGACGCTCATCGTCGAGCAGCGGCAGAAGGTTGATGATCGCGAGCGCCCCGAAGAACGCCAGCCCCGTGATCCGTGCCGCGGCGCGGGTGGCGTCGTCGATCGGTTTCTCACGCGTCACACCATGACTCTGGCCGATGCCGCGCGGCCAGAGGAAGGCCTTGCGCCCACGACGCCGGAGGCCCCGCCCCCACCTCTCGACGGGAACGGGGCCTCGAACGGCTCTCAGGACGCGACCTCCGCGAGCTCGCCGGGGCCGGGCAGGATCTCGCGCAGGAGATCGTCGAGAGTGACCACACCGACGAGGCTCTCGCCGTCGACCACCGTCGCCAGCTGCACGCGGCCGCGTCGCATCCGCGCCAGGGCGTCGTAGGCCGAGGCATCCGGTTCCAGCACGAGAGGTTCACGGGCGATGTCGAGCGCCGGCGTCGCGGGGTCGACCGTGAGCGTGTCGCGCACGTGCGCCACACGAGACGACGCGCCCGATCCGACGAGGATGCGCAGGTGCGTCGATGCGGCAGCGACCGCCTGGATGTCGGCGACCGTGGCATCCGTCGGCACGCTCGTGGGGGAGCGGTCGGTCCGGACGATGTCGCCCACCGTGAGGGTGCCCAGCGCGATCGCCTGCGCGATCGGCTCGGAGTACTGCTTCTCGAGCGTTCCCGCCTGACGAGAGTGCGCGACGAGCTCACGGATCGTGTCGGCGTCCTGCCCGCCGGCCGCGGCCTTGTCGACCGGCTCCACTCCGGACGCCTTCACCAGGCGGTTGGCGATGTGGTTGATCCACAGCAGGAACGGACGCAGCGGCCAGGTCAGGGCGCGGGCCAGGATGCCGGTGGCCTTCGCCGCGGTCTCGGGATGCGCGATCGCCCACGACTTGGGGGCCATCTCGCCGATCACGAGGTGGAGGAACGTGACGACGATCAGCGCCAGCATGAACGCGATGATGTCCGCGAGGACGTAGGGAAGGCCCCACGCCTCGAACACGGGGGAGAGCGCGTAGTCGATCGCGGGCTTCGTGATCGCCCCGAGCAGGAACGTGCACGCGGTGATGCCGAGCTGCGCGAACGCGAGCATCACGGTGAGCTCGTTCACGCCGCGCAGCGCCGCGCGCGCGGAGGCACTGGTGGCGGCCTCCTCCTCCAGGCGATGTCGACGCGCGGCCAGCAGCGCGAACTCCACGATCACGAAGAACGCGCTCGCGATGATCAGCAGCGCCGTGATGAGGGCGACCATCCAGCCGTTCATCGGGCCACCTCCTCGTCGACGGTCGGTGCGTCGTCGGCGGACTCGGCATCCCGATCCACCTCGTGCAATCGCACCGCGAGCTGAGAGGGCACGTGGCGATCGACCTCGACGACCTCGACGGTCAACCACCGCTCGATGTCGAGCCCCTGGACCGTCTCGGACGGCTTCGCGGGCAGGTCGACCCGCACCACCTCGCCGATCGCGGGGAGGTCGCCGTGGGTCTCGATGACCAGCCCCGCCGCGGTCTCGGCGTCGGTCTCGACGAGGTCGTGCCCGATCACGCGCTCGAGCTCGTCGAGATGCAGGTCGCCGGGCACGGTCCACGCGTCGGTGCCCACGACGGCGACCTCGGAGGTCTCGACGTCGTGCTCGTCGGAGAGCTCCCCGATCACCTCTTCGGTGAGGTCCTCGATCGTCAGGATGCCGTCGAAGTTGCCGTACTCGTCGACCACGCACGCCAGCTCGTTGCGGGTCTTGCGCATTCGGTCGAGGGCCACCGGCAGCATCATCGAGGTCGGCAGGACGACCGCCGGCCGCATCACGGTCGCGACCGAGGCGTCGTCGGCGGGCTGCTCGCGCAGGAGGTCGATCAGCTCGACCACACCGACGGGGGAGTCCTCGTCACCGATCACGGGATAGCGGGTGTGACCGGATGCCATGAGGGCACGCACTTCTCCGACCGTCGTCTCGGGGGTCACCGAGTCGATCTGCGAGCGGGGGATCATGGCGTGCTCGACGTCGCGCTGGGGGAAATCGAGGATGCGGTCGATGATGATCGACAGATCGTCGGGGAGGTCTCCGCTCTGACGCGACTCCTCGATGATCGCCTCGAGGTCGCGCGCGGTGGCGCTTTCGTCGACGTCCTCGAGGGGCTCGATGCGCAGCAGGCGCAGCAGCGCGTTCGCCGCGACGTCGAAGACGGTGATGAGCCAGCCGAAGAGCATCAGGTAGATGCGGGTCGGCACGGCGAGGGCCCGGGCGAGAGGCTCCGGGCTCGCGATCGCGAGGTTCTTCGGGTAGAGCTCACCGAAGATCATGGTCACGATGGTCGCGAGCAGCAGAGCGCCGACCGTGCCGATGAGGACCGACACCGCGGGGTCGACGCCCACACCACCCAGCAGGGTGCCGAGCGATTCGCCGATCAACGGCTCGGCGACGTAGCCGATGAGCAGACCGGTCACGGTGATGCCCAACTGGGCACCCGACAGCATGAACGATGTCCGCTTCGTGATGGCGAGGACGCGCTTCGCCTGGGCGTCGCCCTTCTCGGCGAGGGCTGCCATGCGCGATCGGTCGACGGACATGTACGCGAACTCCTGCGCGACGAAGAAGCCGCAGGCGACGATGATCGCCAGAGTCACGATGACACCCACCAGGAGCGTCAGTACCGCAGCCAGCATCAGATTTCACCCCCTCTCGAAACGAGGGGGCTCGAAGATCGGCCCTCCTGGTCGGGGGAGGTTCGGTGATGGCTCACGGGTTTTCTCTCTCGTGGGTCGGTTGATCGAAGATCGTTCTCGACTTTATCGAGGGAAATGCGGCGTGACCTGAGGATTGACCGCGTAAAGAGGAGGGGGTCCGGACCGTGACGGCCCGAACCCCCCTTCCCGCGGACGCTCAGGGCGTCGCGCGCCGCAGGGTGAGGAACGACGACGACGCGAGCAGCGCGATCAGCACCAGCCCCCACAGCGCCATGCCGAACGCGCCGAGCGCCGCCCCCGTCTCGACGACCACCGGCCACGAGTGGGTGACGGTGACGATCGCGATCATCGCGACGATGAGGAGCGACACCCCGATCAGGGTGACGGTGAGCACCAGCGTGCCGAAGCGCTTGAAGATCGTCGCGGCCCAGAACCCCATCACGAAGAAGAACATCGCGACGGCGAAGAAGGTCACCCCTGCTGCGAGGGGACCGGCCTCCCACAGCCAGGGCATGTAGAAGAAGTAGCCGTTCATGCCGTATCCACCGGTCGCCTGCTCCACCAGGCCGCCGATGACGAAGATGGTCGAGAGCAGAACCGCGGTGATCCCGGCGGTGAGCAGGGTGCCGGTGAAGAACTCGCGACGCGTGATGCTCATCGCCTGAGAGAAGGGGAACGTGCGGGTCAGCGCCTGAGCACCGACGACCCCGAAGTACCACAGGGGCGCCTGGGCGCCGCCGCTGATCTTCACGCCCTCCGCTCCCGCTGCGGCGACGATCCCGTAGACGAGCAGGCTGAGACCCAACGCTCCGAAGAGGATGATCAGGGGCAACCAGAGGAACGTCTGCCGGTTGATCAGTTGCAGGCGGACCACGTTCAGCGTGCGGTTCATCGCAGCGCTCCTTCCGGGACGACGGCGTCGGCGGCAGCGGCGCGCGGGCCGGCGCTCTGCGTGCGACGCACGATGAGCTGTTGCAGAGAGACGGGGGCGACCTCGAGTCGCATCTCGAGGAGGGTGCGACGGTCCTCGGGGGTGATCTCGCCCACGACGGTGACGGATGCCACGCCCCCGAGGCTCTCGCGATGGATGACCTCGCGACCGGCGCAGAACACGTCGACCGCCGTCGCCTCACCGACGATCGTGACCGCGCTGTGGCGCACGGCATCCGTGTCCTCGTCCATGACGATGCGGCCGCGATCGAGCACGATGACCTTCTCGAGGAGGTTGGCGACCTCGTCGATCAGATGGCTCGAGAGGATGATCGTGCGCGGATGATCGGCGTAGTCCTCGAGCAGGCGGTCGTAGAAGATCTGGCGCGCGACGGCGTCGAGGCCGAGATACGGCTCGTCGAAGAACGTGATCTCGGAGCGGGAGGCGAGGCCGATGATGACGCCGACCGCGGAGAGCTGCCCGCGCGACAGCTTCTTGATGGGGCGCTTGAGCGGCACCTGGAAGTCGTCCACGAGCTGGTCCGCGAACGCCTGATCCCACCGCGGGAAGAACAGGCGGGCCGCGCGGAACGCGTGCGCGGGCTGCGCGTCGTCGGGGTACTTCTGGCTCTCGCGCACGAAGCACATGCGCGACAGGACGCGGGGATTCTCGTAGGGGTCCTCGCCGAACACGCGCGCCTCGCCGCCCGACGCGATGTTCTGCGCGGTGAGGATCGACATGAGCGTGGTCTTGCCGGCGCCGTTGCGCCCGAGCAGACCGTAGATGGAGTCCTTCTCGATCCGGAAGGACACGTCATCGAGGGCGAGTCCGCCCCGGTAACGCTTGGTGAGGCCCTTCGCCTCGATCACGGCGGTCATCGTGTGGCTCCTTCGGTGCGGGGGGAAGTGGGAGACGAGACGAGGTTCGCGCGTTCGCGGATGAGATCGGCGAGGTCGTCGGGGCCGAGGCCCAGGGTGCGGGCCTCGGCGAGGAGGGGTTCGACGAAGCGATCCGCGAAGGCGGTCCGCCGCTCGCGCAAGAGGGTGTCGCGCGCGCCGGCGGCGACGAACATGCCGATTCCTCGGCGCTTGTAGAGGACACCCTTGTCGACGAGCATCGTGATTCCTTTCGCGGCGGTGGCGGGGTTGATGCGGTGGAAGGCGGCGAGCTCGTTCGTGGAGGGCGCGCGCGTCTCCTCGGCGAGGGAGCCGTCGACGATGGAGTCCTCCACGCTCTCGGCGATCTGGAGGAACAGTGCCCGTCCGTCGTCGATCATGCGATCTCCGTCCGTTGGTTTATTACTTGACTAAGTAACCATGCAACGCAGCAGGGGTGCCTGTCAAGACCGGAGATATCTCGCGAGGTGAGATAATGGTCGGACCCCGCATTGCTGCGCTTCCCGGCGCGGTCCCGCCCCTTGCATCACAGGACGCTTTAGTGCGCCAGAAAAGGACCAGCCGTGGGACGCCTCATCTACCGCGATCGCGCATCGTTCGACATCGACGACCGCATCCTCGCTCACCTTCGCATCGTGATCATGAACAAGTTGCGCCGCAACGAAGGGTTCATGCTGCAGCTGCCCGTGAACGAGGGAGTGCGCCAGGCCAGCCTCTGGGTGCACGCCTCCAACGCGCTGGTCCTGCAGTTCTACGGGGGCCGCGAGCCCGCGATCGATCGCGAACTCGTGGATCAGATGATGCACGACGCCAGCAGCGCCGACGGGTTGACGCTCCTGTCAACCGGACCGGTGATCGCCGGCCCGCCCCCGGCACGCGCCGCGCGCTGAGCGATCCGCGCCCGCGCCCGTTCAGCGGGTGCGGGCGCTCTCGTGGCGCGGGAGAGTGACTACGAAGACCGCTCCGCCCTCCGCGGCCAGGCACTGCACGTCTCCGCCGTGCGCGCGGGCGATCCCGCGCGCGATCGGCAGACCGAGGCCCACACCCGCCGCCGATCGCGCCGGGTCCAAGCGGACGAGCCTGTCGAAGATGCGCTCGCGATCGGCATCCGGCACCCCGGGCCCGTCGTCCGCGACCGTCAGTCGAATCCCGGTCGGGCTCTCGTCCAGCGAGACCCGGACCGACCCGCGACCGCCTGTCGCGCGCGCCGCGTTCTCGACGAGGTTCGACAGCACCTGCGCGATCCTGTCGATGTCGACGGATGCCATGACCGCGGTGTCCGGCACCGTCGCCCGCAGATCGAGGTGGGGGTGCAGGAGCGGTGCCCGCTCCGCCTCTGCGCGGACGAGGGCGCGCAGATCGACGTCAGCCAGGGACAGGTCGAGGCCCCGATCGACCCGGGCCATCATCAGCAGGTCGTCGACCAGGCGCGACGCGCGGGCCGCCTCGCGCGCGACCTGCGCGGCGAGCATCTCGCGGTCGGGGCCGTTCAGATCCGCGCGGACGAGCGTGTCGGCGGCGGCCCGGATGCCGGCGACCGGCGTCCGCAGCTCATGAGCGGCGTCCGAGAGGAAGGCGCGCAGGCGCCGCTCGGCCCCGCGCGCGGCCTCCTCGGCGCCCACCACGTCGTCGAGCATGTCGTCGAGCGCGGTCGCCACGCGACCGATCTCGGTGTCGGGCCGGGTGGGGCGCAGCCGCCGCCCCCGCTCACCGGCGCCGATCGAGCGAGCGACCTCGGAGACCTGGTCCAGGGGACGCAGGGTCGCCCGCACGATGACGATGACCGCCCCCGCGGCGATCGCCAGGACGACGGCGGAGGCGATCGCCATGATCCACCGCACCTGCACGAGGGTGTCCTGGACGCCGACAGCGGATGCCGTGAGCGTGAGGGTCGATCCGTCACTCAGGGTCGAGCTCAGCGTGACGAGGTCGTCGTCGCCGCTGACCGAGGAGGCGACCACCGAGACGTCGGACCCCGTCGCGGACGGCTGCGGCGCCGCGCGCTCCCCGCGCCCCGGACCACCGGGCCCCGGGGGCCCGTCGCGGAGCTGTTCCGGGCTGGGACCGGCGACGATCGAGCCGCCGCCGGCGCTGTCGATCCGCACCGCGAGACCCTGATCCGACAGGCGCTCGGCCAGGTCGGCGTCGTCGACGGTACCGACGAGCGACGCGGCGGCCGCCGCTCGATCCCGTAGCCGTTCCTCGATCTGTCCGCGCAGGCGGGCACCGAGGGCGACGTCGACGACGACCGACAGGACGATGAGCAGCACCGCGACGAGCGCGAGGACGGCGACGATCGTGCGGCGTCGGAGCGACCCCGACCGCAGAACCGGAGCGGCCGTCATGGCGCGACGCTCAGGCGGTAGCCGAGTCCTCGGACGGTGTGGATGAGGCGGGGCCCTCGCGCCTCCATCTTCCGGCGCAGAGCGCTGAGGTGCACCTCGACGAGGTTGGGGTCGTAGTCGTCGTAGCCCCACACCTGGGTGAGGATCTGCCCCTTCGACAGTGTGCGACCGCGACTCTCCGCGAGCAGGTGGAGCAGACGGAACTCGGTGGCCGTGAGATCGAGGGGACCGCCGGCACGACGGGCGACCGCCGCGTCGGGGTCGACCACGAGGTCGCCGATCGCGATCGTCTGGGGGAGACGCCCGCGCCGACGCAGCACCGCCCCCACGCGCGCCACGAGCTCGGCGACGGTGAAGGGTTTCGTGACGTAGTCATCGGCCCCCTCCGCGAACCCGCGCAGCCGATCGTCGACCTCGTCGCGCGCCGTCAGCATGATGACGGCGGTGTCGCCCTCGGCCCGGATCACGGGCAGTAACCGGATGCCGGCCGGCCCGGGCATCATCCAGTCCAGCACCACGAGGTCGGGACGGAACGCCGCCAGACGAGCGGCCAGGTCGGTGCCGTCCGGGGCGCCCTCCGCCGTGAAACCCTCGGCTCGCAGAGCGGTGACGACGCTGAGGCGGATGGTGTCGTCATCGTCGAGAACGAGGACACGGGCAGGGGTGGGCACCCCGCCACGGTAGGGGCACGGGCTGTGCGCTTCTTATGCGGTGGCTATGGCATCCGACTCCGCAGGGGAGCTTCAGGTTCGCTTCAGTCCCGGCTCGAAGGCTGGGCATACCGCCGGAAAACCTCCGGCCCAGGAAGGAACATCATGACGGACGACGACAACCCCACCCTGCCCCTGCCGCGCACCGAGCCCCAGCCCGAACCGACCCGACGTCGATGGACGCGTCCCGCGCTCATCGCCGGAGCGGTGGTCGTGGCGGTCGGTCTCGCGGGGGGCTCCGCCGCCATCGCCGCGCAGTCCGGCGGTTCGCTCGCTCTCGCCGGCGCCTCGACGACCTCTGCTCCGAGCGCCGACGGAGGCAGCGCGCCGGGCACCGCCCCGATGCCGGGGGCCACGCCGACCGATGCCCCGACCCCCGGCGCGGCGGCCCCGACGCCGGGTGCGGAGGCCCCGACCCCCGGCGCGGAGGCGACGCCTCCGGCTGCGCCGGGTGAAGGCGCGGGCCCGGGTGCGTGCGGACCGGGTGGAAAGGGTCCCGGAACGCCGGGCGCCGAGGGACCGGGTGCCGGGGGACCGGACGCGGCGACCCCGCCCGCTCCGCCCGCCGACGGACAGGCGCCCACCCCGCCGACCGGCGGGCAGGCGCCGACCGCGCCGACGACCCCCGGCAGCTGATCACCGACCCGCGCTGACCGCCGCGCCGCACGCCCCACGTGCAGGCCGCGGTCAGCGCGGTGAGGCACGATCGATGCATGAGCACTCGGCGACCTCCGGCCCGCCGTCCCGCCTCCCGGCGCCGCCCCGGCGCACGCCGCCGCCCCCGCCGCGGGGTCGCCGCCGCCAGGCTCCGTCGGCGCCGTCTCACGGTGGGCGCGCTCATCGCGGTCGGCGTACTGACGATCGTCGGCCTCCTCGCCGCCGCCGTCGTCCCCCTCCTCGGTCTCGCCTCGGCGTGGAACACCGAGGCTCGCAAAGAGGCGATGACCCTCTCGTCGTTCGATCCCGGCCGCCTCATCGATGATGCGGACTTCTACGACGGCAACGCGATGACAGCGGACGAGATCCAGCGCTTCCTCGACGACGAGGTGGGGCAGTGCCGCACCGACAGGTGCCTCAACGTGCTGCGGACGACGCTGCCCGGCCGCGACAGGATCGTCTCGGATGCCACCGGCGAAACCGTGTGCGAGGCGTACGAGGGCGGCGACCTCACCGCGGCCGAGATCATCGACCGCATCCAGCGCGCGTGCGGGATCTCGGCGAAAGTGCTGCTCGTCACCCTGCAGAAGGAACAGAGCCTCGTCTCCGGTCGCACGGCGCGCGACCCCGACGAGGCGGCACTGGGAGCCGCCATGGGGGCGCGCTGTCCCGATACCGCCCCGTGCGACGCCGGTCTCGCCGGATTCGCCGCGCAGATCGCTCAGGGAGCCACCGACCTCAAGACGTACAGCGCGTCCGACTTCATGCGCCAGCCCGGCACGCATTGGATCGCCTACTCGCCGGACCCCGCCTGCGGGGGCACCGACCTGACCATCACGAACGAAGCCACGGCCGCCCTGTACAACTACACGCCGTACCAGCCGAACCCCGCAGCCGTGGAGGCCACGTGGGGAACGGGCGACTCCTGCTCGTCGTACGGCAATCGCAACTTCGCGCTGTATTGGGCGCTGTGGTTCGGCTGAACCTTCACGGGCGAATCACAGTGTTGTGATTTCGTTATCTCCGGGCGATAATGACCGTGACAACAGAACATCGCCGTGACTCCATCACAGGTCGTAGGGGAAGACGTACCTGACGAAGGAGAGACCATGGCGACCACGTCTTCGCGCGGAGTGATCCTGATCCACTCCGCGCCCCGCGCGTTGTGCCCCCACCTGGAGTGGGCGGTGGGACGCGCTCTCGGCCGTGCCGTGAACTTCGACTGGACCGACCAGCCGGTGCTCACGGGCAGTCGGCGCGCCGAGTTCTACTGGGAGGGTCCGGTCGGCTCGGGCGCAGCCCTGGCCAGCGCGATCCGCGGCTGGGAGCACCTCCGTTTCGAGGTGAGCGAGGATCCCACCCCCCGCAGCGACGGCGGTCGCTGGATGCACACCCCGGGTCTCGGCATCCACTACGCGCAGACCGATGCGGCCGGGAACGTCGTCATCGGTGAGGACCGCGTCCGCTACGCGATGGAGGTCGCGGCGGGGGATGCTTTCGAGCTGCGACGCGAGCTCGACGTGGCCCTCGGCTCGGCATGGGACGAAGAACTCGAACCGTTCCGTCACGCCGGCGACGACCAGCAGATCGTCTGGCTCCACAAGGTCGGCTGACCCCGCACGTCGGGGGAGCGGAGGCGCCACTACCGGACGTCGGTGATCATTCCCGGCACCGAGACCGCGTATCCCTCTCCCGATCACAAAGCGAACGCCCCCGCCATCCCCGAAGCAGTCGGGGGATGCCGGGGGCGTTCGGCCGTGATCAGACCGAGGCGATCGCGACGACGGCGTTGTGCCCGCCGAAGCCGAACGAGTTGCTGATGGCGAGCTGGTCGCCCGCACCGAGCTCGACCGGTGACCCGGAGAGGGCGAACGGCACCTCGGGGTCCTGCTCGGTGAGGTTGATCGTGGGAGGCGCGACGCGGTTCTGCAGCGCGAGGACGGTGAAGATCGCCTCGAGGGCACCGGTGCCGCCGAGCAGGTGGCCGGTCGATGCCTTGGTCGCCGAGACGGGGATCTCATCGACCCGCTCGCCGAACACGGAGCGCAGCGCCTTGTATTCGTTCGGGTCGCCGACCGGGGTCGACGTCGCGTGCGCGTTGATGTGGGTGACGTCGTCGACCGACGCCCCCGCCATCTCGAGCGCCATGTGCACGGCGCGCGCGGCACCGTGGCCCTCGGGATCGTTGGCGGTGATGTGGTACGAGTCCGCCGTGACGCCGCCGCCGACGATCGACGCGTAGATCTTCGCGCCGCGGGCCTTGGCGTGCTCCTCGGTCTCGAGGATGAGCACGCCGGCGCCCTCGCCCATGACGAAGCCGTCGCGGTCGATGCTCGCCGGGCGCGAGGCGGTCTCGGGGGAGTCGTTGCGCTTCGAGAGCGCCTGCATCGACGCGAACGACGCGATGGTGATCGGGTGGATCGCCGACTCGGTGCCGCCGGCGATGACGACGTCGGCCAGACCGTCGCGGATGTGCTGCACCGCGTTGACGATCGACTCGGTGCTCGATGCACAGGCCGAGGCGACGGTGCGGGCGAACGCGCGGGCGTTGAAGTGGAGGGAGAGGTTGCCGGCCGCCGCGTTCGGCATGAGCATGGGCACCGTCATCGGCATGACGCGGCGCGGACCCTTCTCGCGCAGGACGTCCCACGCGTCGAGGAGCGTCCACACGCCGCCGATGCCGGTGGCGAAGTCGACTCCGAGACGGTCGGGGTCGATGTCGGGCGCACCCGCGTCCTCCCAGGCCTCCTTCGCCGCCACCATCGCGAGCTGCGACGAGGGGTCGAGGCGCTTGGCGACGGGGCGCTCGAGGACGGTCTCGGGACGGACGATCGCCTCGGCCGCGAAGGTGACGGGAAGCTGGTACTTCTCGACCCATTCATGCTCGAGGGTGCGCGCGCCGGAGGTGCCGGCCAGCAGGGCGGACCAGCTCTCGGGTGCCGTCCCGCCGATGGGCGAGGTGGCGCCGATGCCGGTGACGACGATGCGGGGTGTGCTCATGGGTGCGAAATCCTTGCTGCGGACCGACGGGACCTGACCGGTGGGGGCCGAAGCCCCCACCGGGAGAATCAGGCCTGGTTCGAGGTGATGAAGGTGACGGCGTCGCCGACGGTCTTGAGGTTCTTGACCTCGTCGTCGGGGATCGTGACGCCGAACTTCTCCTCGGCGTTGACGACGATCGTCATCATCGAGATGGAGTCGATGTCGAGGTCGTCGGTGAACGACTTCTCCAGGGCGACCTCGTCGGCCGAGATGCCGGTCTCATCGGTGATGAGCTCGGCCAGACCTGCGAGAACCTCGTCGTTGGTGAATGCCATGATTTCTCCTGTTCGTGGGTCGGCCCGTGCGGTTACCCGTGGGCCTGGATCAGTCTAGGGTTCGACGCGTGCGCGTCAGGGGAGGACGACGACCTGCGCGCCGAAGACCAGACCGGCGCCGAAGCCGATCTGCAACGCGAGTCCGCCGCTGAGCTCGGGGTGCTCCTCGAGCAGTCGGTGGGTGGCGAGGGGGATGGATGCCGCCGAGGTGTTGCCCGTGGTCTCGATATCGCGACCGATCACCACGGTCTCCGGCAGCCCGAGCTGCTTGGCGAACTCGTCGATGATGCGCATGTTCGCCTGGTGCGGGACGAACGCGGCGAGGTCGCTCGGCTCGATGCCGGCGGCCTCGATCGCCTGACGCGCGACCTTGACCATCTCCCAGACGGCCCAGCGGAAGACGGTGGGGCCCTCCTGGCGCAGCGTCGGCCACGGGGCGGCGCCGTCGCGGAACTCGGTCAGGGTGGCGTTCATGCCCACGGCATCCGCCTTCGACCCGTCCGAGCCCCAGATGGTGGGGCCGATGCCGGGCGTGTCGCTGGGGCCGACGACGACGGCACCCGCTCCGTCGCCGAGGAGGAAGGAGATGCTGCGATCGGTCGGGTCGACGATGTCGCTCAGTTTCTCCGCCCCGACGACCACCACGTGCTTCGCGAGGCCGCCACGGATGAGGGCATCGGCCTGGCCCACGCCGTACGCGAAACCGGCGCACGCCGCGTTCACGTCGTACGCCGCGGCGGGGTTCGCGCCGATGCGGTCGGCGACGATCGCCGAGGCCGACGGCGTCTGCTTGGGGTTGCTGATGGTCGCCACGATCACGGCGTCGATGTCGGCGGGGTTCACACCCGACTTCTCGACGGCCTCGCGCGCGGCCTCGGAGGCGAGGTCGATGGCATCCGTCTCTTTGTTCGCGCGGACACGCGTCACGATGCCGGTGCGCTGACGGATCCACTCGTCGCTCGAGTCGATCGGCCCGACGAGGTCGTCGTTCGGCACGAAGTTCTCGCCGCGGGCGGCACCGTACGCGTAGATCCGCGTGTGCGCCGGGCCCTGCAGCTGACGGAGGATGGGGGTGCTCATGCCTGGATGTCTTCTTTCAGGAGTGAGACGGCCGCGTCGAGGTCGTCGGGGGTCTTGACCGCCACGGTGGGCGTGCCGCGCAGGGCGCGCTTGGCGAGTCCCGTCAGCGCCCCCGCGGGGGAGAGTTCGATGATGCCGGTCACGCCCTGCTCCGCGAAGGACGCCATGCAGCGGTCCCAGCGGACCGGCGAGGCGACCTGGGCGACGACCAGATCGAGGGCGCGGCGGCCGTCGGTCACGACGGAGCCGTCGGAGTTGGTCCACAGCGACAGGCTCGGGTCCGAGACCTCGACGCCCGCCGCGGCCGAGCGCAGGGTCTCGACGGCGGGCTCCATGAAGCGCGTGTGGAAGGCGCCGGCGACCTGCAGCGGGATCACCCGTGCGCCGCGCGGCGCCTCGGCGGCGAGTTCGGCGAGGGCCGGAAGCTCTCCCGCGGCCACGATCTGGCCACCGCCGTTGTAGTTGGCCGGGGTGAGTCCGAGTGCTTCCAGGCGCTCCAGCACCGCGCTCTCGTCTCCGCCGACGACCGCACTCATGCCCGTCTCGGTGACGGCAGCAGCCTCGGCCATCGCGCGTCCGCGCAGTCCGACCAGGCGCAGCGCGTCCTGCTCGGACAGGACACCGGATGCCGCCAGCGCGGCGATCTCGCCCACGGAGTGCCCCGCGACCCCGGCGACGGCGCTCCCCGAGCGCTCGGTCAGTGCGGCCCAGGACAGCAGGCTCGCCGCGACGATGAGGGGCTGGGCGACGCTCGTGTCGCGGATGCGGTCGGCATCCCACTCGGTACCGGCGGCGACGAGGTCGACACCGGCCTGCTCGGAGTAGGCGGCGAGGCGCTCACGCGCCCCGTCGAGCTCGAGCCACGGCGTGAGGAACCCAGGGGTTTGCGACCCCTGCCCGGGGAAGACGGCGATGATCACTGTCCCATCCTGCCAAGGATCGGGCGCGGGCTTATGGAGATATCGACACAGATATGCGGCGTGTCTTTGTGCGAGCCGTGCATCGGCCGCTCGACGGCGTCGTCGACGGATGCCTCTGTCCAGCCGGGCGGACAGGGTGACTTCAACGCCTACGAGGGATGAATCACGGCACGAGCGCCATCGACAAAGCATCCGACCGACTGACCCACGAGGGCGAGGTGCCGACGCATCGCGCCCACGCCACGGAGACGGAGCGCGCCGCGACAGAAAGGCCTTCGCCGTCGTTCAACGCGACTTTCACCCGATGCGTGGGTGTCGGAGCACGGGTCGGGGAGGAGTGCGGAGCGGCTCCTACTCTCACGGTACGTCGCGCTCAGCGGCGACGGCTGAGCTTGGCCTGAGAGGAACGCCACATGGAAAACGACCGGTCCGACGCCACGTCACCGAACAACTCCTGGGGGGGGGGCGCGCGCGGGGGGGGGGGGGGGGGGGGGGGGGGGGGGGGGGGGGGGGGGGGGGGGGG
>Ga0308156_1000928_pt1 | contig 42477 bp, 37 predicted proteins | sample PhyAR2_FD_201041 | JGI IMG/M metagenome (GOLD analysis project Ga0308156, IMG submission 201041) | Phyllosphere microbial communities from UC Gill Tract Community Farm, Albany, California, United States - DLSL A.R2 | ecosystem: Host-associated > Plants > Phyllosphere > Unclassified | place: USA... | reverse complement strand
TCACTATGCAGTTTGGCAGTAAGCCGCTGTTCGAAAACATTTCCGTCAAATTTGGCGGCGGCAACCGTTACGGCCTGATTGGTGCCAACGGTAGCGGAAAATCCACCTTTATGAAGATCCTCGGCGGTGACCTGGAGCCGACGCTCGGTAACGTATCGCTCGACCCTAACGAGCGTATCGGTAAGCTGCGTCAGGATCAGTTCGCCTTCGAAGAGTTCACCGTGCTCGACACCGTGATCATGGGGCATGGGGAACTGTGGGAAGTGAAGCAGGAGCGCGATCGCATCTACGCGCTGGCCGAAATGAGCGAAGAAGACGGCTATAAAGTGGCCGACCTGGAAACGCAGTACGGCGAGATGGACGGCTACTCTGCGGAAGCGCGCGCGGGCGAGCTGCTGCTGGGCGTAGGCATTCCGGTTGAACAGCATTATGGCCCGATGAGCGAAGTGGCGCCAGGCTGGAAGCTGCGCGTGCTGCTGGCACAGGCGCTGTTCTCTAACCCGGACATCCTGCTGCTCGACGAACCGACGAACAACCTGGACATCGACACCATCCGCTGGCTGGAGCAGACGCTGAACGATCGCGACAGCACCATGATCATCATTTCGCACGACCGTCACTTCCTGAACATGGTCTGTACGCACATGGCGGATCTGGACTACGGCGAGCTGCGCGTTTATCCGGGCAACTATGACGAGTACATGACGGCGGCTACCCAGGCGCGTGAACGTCTGCTGGCGGATAACGCCAAGAAGAAAGCGCAGATTGCTGACCTGCAGTCCTTCGTCAGCCGCTTTAGCGCCAACGCCTCTAAGTCGCGTCAGGCGACCTCGCGTGCCCGTCAGATCGACAAAATCAAGCTGGACGAAGTTAAAGCCTCCAGCCGTCAGAACCCGTTCATCCGCTTCGAGCAGGACAAGAAACTGTTCCGTAACGCGCTGGAAGTGGAAGCCCTGGCAAAAGGCTTTGAGAACGGCCCGCTGTTTAAAAAATTCAACCTGCTGCTGGAAGTGGGCGAGAAGATTGCCATCCTCGGCGCCAACGGCGTGGGTAAATCCACCATGCTGAAAACCCTGGTCGGCGAACTGCAGCCGGACAACGGCACCGTGAAGTGGTCTGAAAACGCGCAGATTGGCTACTACGCGCAGGATCATGAATACGAGTTCGAAAACGACCTCACCGTCTTTGACTGGATGAGCCAGTGGAAGCAGGAAGGCGACGACGAGCAGGCGGTGCGCAGCATTCTGGGTCGTCTGCTGTTCAGCCAGGACGACATCAAAAAGCCGGCTAAGGTGCTCTCCGGTGGTGAGAAGGGCCGCATGCTGTTCGGCAAGCTGATGATGGAAAAACCAAACATCCTGGTGATGGACGAACCGACCAACCACCTGGACATGGAATCTATCGAATCCCTGAACATGGCGCTGGAGATGTATCAGGGTACCCTGATCTTCGTTTCTCACGACCGTGAGTTCGTCAGCTCGCTGGCGACCCGCGTGATCGAAATTACGCCAGAGCGCGTGGTGGACTTCACCGGTAATTACGAAGATTACCTGCGCAGTAAAGGTATCGAGAACTAAAAAAAAGCCGGGTGGCGGCTTCGCCTTACCCGGCCTACGTTCTGTTCCCTCTCCCCGTGGGAGAGGGTTAGGGTGAGGGCATCAGGCCGCACTAGACCACCCACTCGCCCCCTTCGACCCCGTTCACCAGCAGCGTACGTTTTTCGCCTGCAGGCAGCGACACCTTAAGCGATTTCCACGCCGGACGATAATCCCCGCGCGCGTTGACCTTCAGATTGATGGTTGCGGCGTCGCACACCATTTCCCACTCCACCCACAGCGCGTTGCCGTTCTGGTAGCCCCAGCTTTCGCCGTCGTCTTCAAACAGCATTCCGGTGGTCGTGCCGACGCCCTTCACCGGGAACAGCTTCAGCTCGCGGGTCGTATCTTTTTCGGCATTCACATGCGTAATGCGTTCGCTCAGCGGAAGACCGGCACCGGCGCGCACCAGCAGCGGCAGTTTTTCCAGCGGCGCGTCGAGGACGATTGACTGGCCGCCCGCATACCACGCGTGGGTGTAAAAATCATACCAGCCGGTGTCGTTATCCGGCAGCCAGACGCGGCGCTCGCGCTGCCCGGCTTCGACGACGCTGGCCACCAGCAGGTCGCGGCCCAGCAGGAAGTCATCGCACTCCTCAAACGTCTGCGCATCATGCTCGTGGTCGAGGAAGGTCGGGCGCAGCATCGGCTCGTCGTCGGCGTGCGCCTGCCAGAGCAGGGTATAGAGGTACGGCAGCAGGCGGTAGCGCAGCTCAACCGCGCCGCGAATGGCTGGCGTGACGCCCGGGTACATCCACGGCTCGTTCACGGTGTGGTCATCGTTCCACGAGTGAATGGTAAAGCGCGGGTGCATCACGCCGTTCTGCACCCAGCGCACGAACAGCTCGGCGTCCGGTTTGTCGCCGGAGAAACCGCCGACGTCGTGACCGACGTTGAACAAACCGGACAGGCTCATGCCCAGACCCATGCGGATGTTATAGCGCAGGGTGTCCCAGCTGGTGCGGTTGTCGCCGCTCCAGGTCTGAACGTAGCGCTGCATCCCGGCGCAGCCGGAGCGGGAGATCAGGTACGGACGTTTTTCCGGCGCAAAACGCTGCTGCGCTTCCAGCGAGGCGCGCATCATCAGCAGCGGCATCACCGGGCGAATGTGCTTGATGGCGATTTCCTTGCCGAAGCCAAAGCAGCGCGCTTCCCCGTCCCACACTTCATATTCGTTGTTGTCGTTCCAGGTGGAGTCGATGCCCATCTCCAACAGCTGCGTGGTCACGCCGTTCTGCCACCACTGCACCGTCTGCGGGTTGGTAAAGTCGAGGTGCGAGCCTTCGTCATCCCAGAAGCTGGAGCGTTCCGGTGCATCGGTTTCTGAATCGCGAATGAACAGGCCGCTCTCCGCCACTTCGTTATAGCGCGGATGGTCCTGCAGCAGGCACGGCTTGATGTTGGCCGCAAGCTTGAGCCCCGCGTCGTGGAACGCCTGGCTCATCACCTTCGGCTGCGGCACCTTGTCATAGTTCCAGTTAAATACGTAGCGCTTGCCGTTGATGGAGGTATAGCCGGAGGAGAGCTGGAACGAGTCGCACGGAATGGCGTGCTCTTCGCACAGGCGGATGAAGTTCATCAGCTGGTTCTGGGCGTCCGGCGCGTCGGTGTAGTGCATGGTCGAGCCGCTGTAGCCCAGGCTCCATTTCGGTCCGAACAGCGTTTTCCCGGTCAGGCGCACGAAGGCTTTGGTGACGTCCAGCACGCGCGTGCCGGTAAAGATGTAGTAATCGATGTCGCCCGCTTCCGCCTGCCAGCGACGATAGGCGGTGTGGTAGTTGTCGATTTCGTTACCCAGATCCAGCCAGCAGCTGCTCAGGTTGTCGTAGAACAGGCCGTAGCTGACGTCGTCGCGGTGGGCGATAGTGAACGGAATATGCTTGTAGAGCGGGTCGGTGCTGGCCGCGTTGTACCCCATTGCGTCGAGGTTGCGCATCTCATAGCGCTTACCGTTGCGCTGCAGATCGCCCGCTTTTTCGCCCAGACCGTAGAAACGCTCGTCCTTGCGGCGGCTGAGGTAGTGCGCCACGCCGTCGCCGTGGGCGTTCAGCAGGTAGGCGCTGGTTGGACGGTCGTTGACCAGCGGCTGCCACTCGCCCGCCTCATTGCGGTAGTGCCACTCCAGCCACAGCGGCTGGTGGACCGTCACGCGCAGCTGTTCGGTTGCCACCGAGAGCGTCTCATCCTGTTGCGTCAGGGTCCAGGCCGGGCAGGAAAAACCGCTTATATCGTCACGACGGCGGCCTTCCCACGGCACGTCTTTTTCCGGCGCGATGCTCCAGGTGCGGTCCAGCGCCAGCTCGCCTTTGCGTTTGATCAGCACGCGGAACAGGTTCTCTTCCAGCACATACAGGCACAGGCGGTGCTGGTTATCGACCAGCAGTTCCAGATGGTTTGCCGACTGCGTATCAAGGGTCCAGTTTTTCAGGGTTTTCATATGCAATACATCCACTATCAGGCGCGCTTGGCGCGACGTTCAGCAATAAATGCTACCAGGAAGACAGCGCCAATCAGGTCAAAGAAGCCCATGGCAATAAAGAGCGGGTTAAAGCCGATTTTGTCGGCGGTCACACCGATTAACAGCGAGAACAGGAAGCTGGCGATCCACGCCGCCGAGCCGCGCATGCCGTTGACGGTCGCCATCTGGCCTTTGTCGAACGACTCAACGACCAGGGCGCTCAGCATGCAGGAGATAATCTGGTGCCCGAAACCGCCGATGGAGATCAGCACGATGGTGATATACGGGTCGCGTGTAATAGCCACGATGCCCAGAGAGATCATCAGGAACGCGCCCGTCACGGAGCTGGCAACGACCGAGTTAACGCGTGAGCAGCCGAACAGACGGGTGTACAGACGCGTCAGGTAGCCGCTCGCCACGCTGCCGAGGTCGGCGGCGAGGAACGGCAGCCAGGCAAACATCGCAATCTGCTTCAGGTCCATGCCGTGCTCTTTGGCGAGGTACAGCGGCACCCAGAAGCTCAGCACCGCCCAGGCCGGTTCTGCCATAAAGGCCGGGATGGCGATACCGTAGAAGCGTTTGTTTTTCGAGACGGTTTTCAGCGCGGTCAGGAAAGGCAGTTTCACCGCAGGCGGTTCGTTATCCTGCTTGATAAACGCCAGTTCGTCCTTGCTCAGGTTCGGGTGCTGCTCCGGGTTGTGGTAGAACGCCCACCACAGGATCACCCACAGCAGCGCCAGCACGCCGGTAAACATAAACGCGCCCTGCCAGCCGAACGAGGCGTGAGCAAAGTAGATGATAGGCGGAGCCAGCATCGCGCCGATGGAGAAGCCCACGCCCGCCCAGCCAGCGGCAACGGGTCGCTCTGATTTCGGGAACCATTCGCCGATGGTTTTGGCGTTTGCCGGGGTAGCGGCGGCCTCAGAGGCACCCATAAAGAAGCGCAGAATAGCGAGGTGCAGCCAGCTTCCGGCGCCCGCGTGGAAGATACACATCAGCGCCCAGATCCCGGCGCAGACCATAAAGCCAATCTTCAGGCCGATGACGTCAATCAGCCAGCCGCACAGGGGCTGGAAAATGGTATAGGCGATCTGGAACGCGCCGACGATCCAGGAGTATTGCTCGGTGGTGATCCCGAGGCTCTCTTTCAGTTCCGGGGCGAGGATCCCGAGTGAGTTACGGGTGATGTAGTTGACGGTGACGCCAAGTAAGAACAGCACCAGCACGTACCAGCGCAGGTTCTTGATGACGCGACGGGTTTTGCTTGTCGCTACGGTGTTATTGATGTCCTGACTCATTTTACTCTCCACAAGACGGACGGTAAGGGGACGGAGGTTCAGGTGTCACACGGATTTTTATGCCTTTGATTTATATCCGTTTAAAATGCTTAAGTTGGTATACAACTAGTATGGAAGTTGTGTGACAAGTTCACCTTAAGGAAGAAAATGAGTGGGCAAAAGTGGATTTTGTGCAAAATTTCTCATAACTGACGTAAACCCTCTGGCATGATGCCCTTTATGTCAGCTATTGCCTGACCAACACGCTATGAAAATTTTTTCATTTCGCAAATGGAGCCAGATCACAAAATGGACAAAAGGCTAAAAATCACCGAAATCGCGGCCCGGACGCAGCTCTCGATCAGCACCGTGTCGCGAGTGCTGGCGGGAAAAGCGAATACCAGTGAAAAAGCGCGCGCAAAGGTGCTGGCGTGCGCGCGGGAGCTGGGGGTGATGGACGGCATGGCGGCAGGGCGTCTGCTGCTTAACAGCCTGGTGGTTTTTGCCCCGCAGCGGGCGTTTGACGAGCGGTCCGACATCTTTTACTACCGCGTGATCCAGAGCGTGAGTAAAGGCCTGGCGTCCCACGATGTGCGTCTTCGCTACTGCGCGCTGGAGGAGAACGACAGCGACGCCCAGCTGTTTCTGGCACGCATGAACGAAGCGGACACCCAGGCGGCAATCCTTCTTGGCATCGACGATCTCCATATCCACGATCTGGCAGTGGACGTGGGTAAACCCTGCATGCTGATTAACTGCCGCGACCGGCACATGCGTCTGCCTGCCGTCGCGCCGGATCATCGCGCCATTGGCGAACGGGCGGCGGAATATCTGTTCGAAATGGGACATCGTGAGGTGATGAACGTGCTGTGCCTGCGCCGCTACACCATGGAGCTGCGCCTGGCGGGGATCCGCGACGCGTGGCAGTCTCACAACCTGAAATTCAACGATAAACGCGATCTGCTGGTGGTGCCCAGCTTCAGCGCGCGCGAAACGGAACAGATGGTCAGCAGCTGGCTCAGTGAAGTGCAGGGGAAGGATTTACCGACCGCGTTCCTGGTCGGCGGCGACTTTATGGCGGCGGGCACCATTAGCGCATTACAAAACCACGGCCTGCGCGTGCCGCAGGACGTGTCGGTGATGAGCATTGACGGCTTTAACCTGGCGGCGATTCAGGATGTTCCATTAACGGCGGTGCACGTTCCGCGCGATGAGCTGGGAACCGAAGCGGTATATATGCTCCAGCAGCGGCTGATGCGCCCGGACGCGCCGGTGGGAACATTGCTGCTAAACGGCACGCTGGCCGTGCGGGAATCGGTACGGCGGATACGTCAGGGGAAACGACGCACCGCCGTAGAGCGGGAAGGGCTGTACGACAGTTAAACCATGCCCAGCGCGCGCTTGCCGTGGATGTTGAGATCGTTCACGGTAAAGCGGTCCTGCCAGCTTTTTTCATAATCCTCGCGCGGGAAGTCTCCCGGTGACGCGCCGGTTTCCAGCGCTTCCTTGACCTTTTTCGCGTAGGCGAGGTTTTTCTCGCACATCGGCGCGGCAGGGATGTACATCACGTTGCCCCAGCCCTGCTGATTTTCCACCGGTGCCACGGAGTGAATCACATCGCAGTGCCACCACACGGAATCGCCCGCGTCGAGTGCCGGAATGCTGGTCAGCGCCTCGATCAGCAGCGGGTGCCACTTCTCGGAAACCGGCAGCACGCGCCCCGGCGCCACGCCGCACAGCTCGTCTTCCGGCACGTCGTCCAGCAGCGGCCGCAGCAGAATGTAGGCCATCGCTTCCGGGATTGGCACCACGTGCAGCAGCCCCTGACCTGGGATCATATCCGACAGCGCCGTCCAGCCCTGGAAGGTGCGGAACACCGAGCATTTGGTGGTGTTATCGACGGTGTACTCTTCCACTTCGGTACGGTGCGCGGCGTTCCACGGATCGTATTTCTCGACGTTGCCGTCAAACACGCGGGCAAAGACCTGCTGATAGGCCGGTAGCAGCCAGCGCTCCAGCGCGCCGGAGTCGGTATGTGCGCCCAGTCCTTTCGAGGTCGTTCCCGGCGGGCGGCGGCGAATACGGTCCGGGTAAATCACGCTCACGTCCGGGTTGAACCACTGCTTGCCGTTGCTCTCGAATGTCCATAAACGGTTCAGGAACGACTGCACCTGCGCCATCTCTTCGCTCTGGCGCGCCTGCATCTGCGCCTGAGACCAGTAAATCGGGTAAATCTCCGGACGAGAGGCCGTCAGGGTGCCGAAGAAGTTATCGCCCGGGCCTTTGTAGACCTCGTCAAACTTATTCAGATCGAGGTAGTCGAGCATCGACTGATCCCACGCCAGCGCCTGCTCGCGCGGGAAGTGACCTTTAATCACCGCGCAGCCGCGGCGTTTAACGGCCTCGCGCTGTAAGTCGGTAATGGTGCCGTTTTTCACATCCGCAAACGGGATCACCGGCCAGACGGATTCACCTTTGTTCTTAAGCGCGTTGATTTCCGCCACGCGGGTGGCAATTTTGTCGCTGAGCTTATTAAACACTGCCTGCACGTCGCCGATCTGCGCGCGCAGCTCACGTTTTAACTGACGGATTGCCGCTTTGTGATCCGCTGGCAAAGTTTCACTGGTAAAGGTCATAACTGCCTCGCATCTTTCATTCGAAAGTAAAAGTGTCTACAAGTGATACTTTAAGTTAAAAATAAGTTAATGCAAGTTTAAAAACTTGACGCAAGCCACAGGACGGAAAAAGAGTGAGAGGCCGGAGCGACGCTCCGGCGAGGAAAGGATCAGACGTCGAACGGGGAATGGTTGTCGAGCACGGCCTGGATGACGTTCAGCGCGCCCTGATGGTTGTTGTCGTCGGTGCCGTAGCGGCTGATTTCTTTGATGCTCTCTGCCGCGTTGCCCATCGCAAAGGAATATTTCACCAGCTTCAGCATCTCGGCATCGTTGCCGCTGTCGCCAATGGCCACGCACTCCTGCGGGGAGATTTTCCAGCGTTTCAGCAGACGGCTAATGCCGTTGGCCTTGTGCAGGCCGGGGATAATCAAATCAACAAAACCAAAGCCGCTGGTGACCGGCTTCATGATGCCGTCCAGGGAGACGTGCAGTTTATCCACCAGATTAGGGATATCGCTGTCCGGCAGGTTCAGGGAGAACTTAAACAGCACGTCGTCAATTTCGCGGTAATCGCTGATGCGCTTTAAGCGATGATAGTGCTTTGACATCAGCGCCACGAATTCTTCAGGAGCCTGGTCGCTGACCCAGGCGCTCTCCAGCCCGCAGGCCACGAAGTTCAGCCCTTTGTCTTTCAGCAGTTCGCCAATCACGATCTGCGATTCATGACGCGTCAGCTCGCCGTGGAAAATCTGTTCGCCGCGATCGAACACCAGCGCGCCGTTTTCCGCCACGAAGGAGATCCTGTCTTTCAGCGCCGGAAAGAAGGAGATGAGCTGGTAATACTGGTTGCCGCTGGCGACAACGAATTCAATATCGCGGGCTTTAAGCTGTTCAAACTGTGCCTGGAAGCGGTCACGATCGTACTGCTTGGCATCATCAAGGAAAGTTCCGTCCATATCGGTGACGATAACTTTAACGGTCATACTGTGCTCCTGGGTCACTGCGTTTTGAAACATTCTAATAACAAGGTGACGGGGAGCACAAATTTAATTTCATTCGAAAGTAAAAGCAAAACGGCAACCGAGGTTGCCGTTGTTAGTGTTTTCTCCCTCTCCCCGTGGGAGAGGGTCGGGATGAGGGGATATGCCGTTACAGCGTATGCTCAGTACGGGCGATAATATCGTCCTGCGCATCCGGCGACAGGGCGGTGAAGAACGCCGAGTAGCCCGCGACGCGCACCACCAGGTCACGATACTGGTCAGGATGTTTCTTCGCTTCCAGCAGCGTTTCGCGCGAGACGATGTTGTACTGGATATGCCAGCCTTTATGCACCTCGAAGAAGGTGCGCAGCAGCACCATCAGCTTCTGGCGATCGCTGTCGTTTTCCAGCGTCGACGGGTTCAGCTTCTGGTTCAGCAGCACGCCGCCGAGAATCGCTTCCGTCGGCAGTTTACCCACCGAGCCAATTACCGCCGTCGGGCCGAGGTGGTCCGTACCGGAGGCCGGGCTTGCTCCTTCCGCCAGCGGGGTGTGCGCCTTACGTCCGTCCGGGGTGGCCATCGTTGCCGCGCCAAACGGCACGTTTGCGGAGATGGAAGAGGTGCCCGCGTAGTAGTTACCGCCAATCGGGCCGCGACCGTAGCGCGGGTTGTGGTACTGCTTCAGCTCTTCGATGTAGGTCTGATAGGCGCGCGTCAGCAGCATGTCCACGCTGTCGTCGTCGTTGCCGTACTTCGGCGCGCCGTTGATCAGACGCTGACGCAGCTGCTCGTGGGTCAGCCCGTCGAAGTCATCCGCCAGCGCCGCCGCCAGCTGCTGCTGACCAATAGTGCCCTGTTCGAACACCAGCTTCTTCACCGCCGCCAGGCTGTTGCCGAGGTTGGCGATGCCCACCTGCAGGCCGGAGACCCAGTCATACTTCGCGCCGCCCTGCTTGATGCTTTTCGCGCGCTCGATGCAGTCGTCCACCAGCGCCGAGCAGAGAATGTCGTGGACGTTCTCTTCCAGCATGGTATCCACCACGTACTCAATCTCGATAGATTTGCGGGTGTAGTAGCGGATCTGGCTGTCCCACGCCGCCATCACTTCGTCGAAGTTGTCGAAGTTACCGGCGGAGAGCGCTTTCTCCTGTGGCAGGAACACCTTGCCGCTGGTGGCGTCGCGCCCGCCTTCCAGCGCGGCCAGCATCACGCGGGCGAAGTTGATAAAGCTCATGCCGGTGCAGCGGTAGCCCCACTTGCCGCCCACCGCGGTTTCGATGCAGCCGATGGCCGCGTAGTCGTAGGCGTCGTCTCGTTCAACGCCGAGCTTGATGAATTCCGGAATGACGATTTCATCGTTGTTGAACGCGGGCATCCCGAAGCCGCAGCGGATCACCTGCACGCAGGCGTCGAGGAAGTCGTTGCTCATGCCCGCGTGGTAGCGAACGCTCAGGTTCGGTTGGGTTGAGCGCAGGCGACCGCAGGATTCCAGAATCGCGTAGGAGAGCGGGTTCACCGCGTCCATCGGCTCACCGTTGACCAGCTTCTGGCCGCCGATGGTGACGTTCTGGTACAGCGGGCTACCGGCGGAAGCCTTGGAGTGCGAGCCGGAGCGGATTTTGTTCACTTCCAGCAGCTTCAGCCAGCAGCTGTGCAGCAGCTCGATAGCGTGTTCGCGGTCGAGGCTCTGGTTCAACTCGACGTCGCGGCGGTAGTACGGATAGAGATACTGGTCCATACGCGCGAAGGAGACGGAGTGGCCGTTTGACTCAATCTGCAGGATCAGCTGAATGAAGTAGCACAGCTGCAGCGCCTGCCAGAAGGTTTTTGGCGGCTCGTGGGCAATCACGTCGCAGTTTTCCGCCATCGCCAGCAGCTCGTCGCGGCGGCTTTCGCGGGTTTCGGTGGACGCCATTTCACGCGCCAGATCGGCAAAGCGTTTGATGTGCAGGCTTACGGCTTCCAGCACGATATCGATCGCCTTCAGGAACTGATCGCCGTGCAGGTCTTCCAGCACCGTCAGGTTGATGCGCGTGCGGCGTTCCGCCACCTTAGCGCGCAGGCCGTCGAGGCCTTTCTCCAGCACCAGCGGGAAGTTAACGGCCAGGTGCGCGTCGCCGGAGGTCATGTTGCCTTCGGCTTTGATAATGCCGGTTTCCAGCAGGCCTTTCTGCTCGTCGGTGAACATGCCGTAGCAGCGGTCCTGCACCGTCTGGCCGCGCCACCACGGGCAGATGTCGTGCAGCACGCGCTTGTTCTCTTCGCTCACCGCAAAGCCCGCGCCCGGGCGGTCCGCCAGATCGTCGATCTCTTTCTCAATCCATGAGACGGTGTATTCCGGGAAAATCGGCGCGGCGCGCACTTCGCTTGCCTGGTTACCGATAATCAGCTCGTCGTGTTTGATCCAGATGGTACGCTCGGCCAGGTGATGCGCCAGCGCCAGCGCGCGACGCACCGGGATCGGCTTGTCCATGTGCTGCTGGTACATTTCGGTGTAATGCTGGGCGCGCTCGGTACAGACCGGCGGCTTAACAATATGCACCAGCGCCGTTTTGTGCGCCTTAATGCGCTCGCTGAGGGTGTTGAGATTCAGGGTCGTCATAGGTTTATCCTCGTAAGGTCGCGGTTAACCCTTTCTGGCAGGCGTACTGCTGCGCGAAATCCAGCAGGGCAGGGTTATCCAGCGGTTTGTCAGGGGCAGAGTAGGGTTGGCCGAGCAGGGTGTATTTGTTCATGCCCAGCGTGTGATACGGCAGAAAATGAATATCGTCGACGCCGAGCTCGTCGGCGGCGAAGTTGGTAATGGCGGTTACGGACGCTTCGTCAGCGTTAAAGCCCTGGATCAGCGGCACGCGGATGGTGATTTTTTTCCCGGCGGCGGCAAGGCGTTTCAGGTTGTCCAGGATTCGCTTAGCCGAACCGTCCGTCCACTGTTTGAACACCTCACCGTCGACGTGCTTCAGGTCGGCGAGGAACAGATCGACGTACGGTAATGACGGCTCGATGTAGTGCCACGGCACGTGAAGGCAGGTTTCCACGGCGGTATGGATCCCCTGTTCGTGGCTGGCTTTAAACAGGGCATGTGCCAGCTCAGGGTTCATAAACGGCTCGCCGCCGGAGAGGGTGATCCCGCCGCCGCTGCGGTCGTAGAAGGGTTTATCGCGCAGTACGGTCGCCATGATCTCCTCGACCTGCTGCTCTTCACCGCAGACGGTCAGCGCCTGCGTCGGGCAGCAGTCGGTAAGGGCGTAGAGCGTGGCTTCATCAAGCTTCTCGCGGTGGATAACCAGGCCATTCAGCGCGCGTTCGATACAGCCCGGTGCCGCCTGCTGGCACAGGTCACAGCCGTCCAGGCACAAGCGCGCATCAAACAGCACGTCCCGGCTGCGGGAGCGGCTTTCCGGGTTCTGGCACCAGCGACAGCCCAGCGAGCAGCCTTTCAGGAACACCACGGTTCTAATACCGGGGCCATCGTGGGTAGAGTAACGCTGAATATTGAAGATCATGATTTCGCCTCTCGCATTGCATATGAAGATTAAATTACTTTCGAATGAAAGTTATCTTGATGCAGGTCAACTACTGAGCAGGTTTTGTCGTGATAGGGTAAGTGCAGGCTAAATTTGAGGGTGACATCATGGAACTTTATCTCGACACATCTGACGTTGCGGCAGTCAAAAAGCTGGCGCGCATCTTCCCGCTGGCGGGCGTAACCACCAACCCAAGCATTGTGGCGGCAGGTAAAACGCCGCTGGACGTTTTGCTGCCAGCGCTGCACGACGCGCTGGGCGGCAAAGGCCGTCTGTTCGCGCAGGTGATGGCGACCACCGCCGAAGGGATGGTGGAGGACGCGCGCAAGCTGCGCGCCATCATTAACGATCTGGTGGTGAAAGTGCCGGTGACCGCCGAAGGGCTGGCGGCAATCAAGATGCTGAAAACGGAAGGGATCCCGACGCTGGGTACGGCGGTTTACGGTGCTGCGCAGGGGATGCTCTGCGCGCTGGCGGGCGCGGAATATGTGGCGCCTTACGTTAACCGCGTGGACGCGCAGGGCGGGGACGGGATCCAGACCGTGGTTGAACTGCAACAGCTGCTGACGCTGCACGCCCCGCAGTCAAAGGTGCTGGCCGCGAGCTTCAAAACCCCGCGTCAGGCGCTGGACTGCCTGCTGGCAGGCTGCGAGTCCATCACGCTGCCGCTGGACGTGGCGCAGCAGTTTATTACCTCTCCGGCTGTGGATGCGGCGATTGTGAAGTTTGAGCAGGACTGGCAGGGGGCGTTTGGACGGACGTCGATCTAACGGGTGCGGCCTGATGCCCTCACCCCAACCCTCTCCCACAGGGAGAGGGAGCAAACACTAAAACGGCAACCTGAAGGTTGCCGTTTGCTTTAACCTCCGCAAACCTCACACCCCGGGTTACGCATCAGCTTCATCTCGCGGAACTGGCAGGTCATCGCGTCATACATTACGATTTTCCCCGCCGCAGGCGTGCCGTAGCGCGCCAGCACTTTGATCGCTTCCATCGCCTGCAGGGAGCCAATCACGCCGACCAGCGGCGCCATCACGCCCGCTTCAACGCAGGTCAGCGCGTTCTCGCCGAACAGGCGGCTCAGGCAGCGGTAGCAGGGTTCACCTTCCGCGTACGTGAAAACGCTGATTTGCCCCTCCATGCGGATCGCCGCGCCGGAGACCAGCGGGATTTTGTGGGCAAAGCAGCCCGCGTTCAGTTGGTTACGGACCGTGACGTTATCGGTGCAGTCCAGCACCAGGTCGTGCTGTGCAATCTGCGCGGACAGCGCCTCGTCATCCAGCATCGCGTCAATCAGGGTGAACTGAACGTTGGGGTTGATGCGCGCCAGCGCCGTGCGGGCAGAGTCCACCTTCGGCTGGCCAACCGTCGCGTCGCTGTGCAGCGTCTGGCGCTGGAGATTTGACAGCGACACGGTATCAAAATCCAGCAGCGTCATTCTGCCCACGCCCGCCGCGGCAAGATACTGCGCGGCGGCGGAGCCCAGGCCGCCCAGACCAACAACCAGCACGCTTGCTGCCTTAAGCGCTTCCTGGCCTTCGAAATCAAACCCGCGCAGCACAATCTGGCGGTTGTAGCGCATCATCTCCGGGTCGCTCAGCTCCACCGTCATGTCAGCCTCCGAACAGGTGGTTAAAACGCTCGATCTCAACCCACTCGCCTGCTTCCACATTGCCGCGCTCGCGCTCCAGGACGATAAAGCAGTTGCCCTGGCTGAAGGAGCTGAAAATATGTGAGCCCTGGTGCCCGGTGGTGCTCACTTCGAGCTCTCCGTCCGCGTTGCGCGCGAGGATGCCGCGCTGGAAATCGAGGCGGCCCGGCGATTTTTTCAGGCGCGTGGCGGCGCGCACGCGCTGGCGTTCCGGCAGCGGGCTGGCGCTGTTGCCGGAAAGCTTCGCCAGCAGCGGGATCACCAGCTGGTAGAAGGTGAGAGCCGCCGAGACCGGATTACCCGGCAGGCCGCAGAACCAGCCGCGCGTGAGCTTGCCAAACGCGAACGGTTTGCCCGGCTTGATGGCCAGCTTCCAGAAGGCGATTTCCCCCAGCTCTTCGAGGATGGTTTTGGTGTAATCCGCTTCGCCCACGGAAACGCCGCCGGAGCTGATGACCACGTCGGCTGCGTTATCCGCCTCGATAAACGCGGCGCGCAGTTTTTCCGGATCGTCAGGAATAATGCCGAGGTTAATCACCTCGCAGCCCAGCTGCTCGAGCATCAGGTGTACCGCCAGGCGATTGGTGTCGTAAATCTGACCGTCCTGCAGCGGCTGGCCCGGAAGCTGCAGCTCGTCGCCGGTGGAGAAAACGGCCACGCGCACTTTACGGATAACGTCGATTTCAGCCACGCCGAGCGACGCCAGCACCGGCAGCTCACCTGCCGTCAGCTTCTGCCCGGCGGCAAAGACCGTCGCGCCAAGGGTGATATCTTCGCCCGTGCGGCGGATGTTCTGGCCCGCTTTAACGTTCGCGGTAAAACGCACGCCGTCGTCGGTCTGTTCGGTCTCTTCCTGCATTACCACGGCGTCGCAGCCAGCCGGAACCGGCGCGCCGGTCATGATGCGCACGCAGGTGCCCGCAGGCCATTCACCGCTAAACGGCTGGCCCGCAAAGGCTTTACCCGCCACCGGCAGGGCGTTACCCGTCTGGAGATCCGCCAGGCGTACCGCGTAACCGTCCATCGCGGAATTATCAAACCCCGGCACGTTAAGCGGAGAGACGATATCGCGCGCGGCAATACGGCCAAAACAGCGCACGAGGGGCAGCGTCTCAACGTCATTCAGCGGGGAAACTCGGTCAAGCATCTGCGTGAGTGCCGTCTCAAGCGGCATCAGTCCGGCGGTAAAATCCATGGTGGGCTCCTGCGGAGTAACAACGAAAGCGGCCATTATGGCAGAAAAGTGCGGCTAACTGTATGACCCGATGGGTGTACGCTTTACATCACAGTTACGTCTTTCTATATTCAAAAATCATCTGAAGTTTCATCGACGATAATGATATTTATAGAAAAAGCCGCAAATCAGGCTAACGGGTGATGCGAATGGTTAATGCGGTAATCGCAATTCATGGTGGCGCCGGGGCAATCACCCGAGCACAGCTCAGTCCCGAGCAGGAAAAGCGCTATATCGACGCGCTGTACGCCATTGTGGAAACGGGTCAGAAAATGCTGGAAGCGGGCGAAAGCGCGCTGGACGTGGTCACCGAGGCGGTGCGCCTGCTGGAAGAGTGCCCGTTATTTAATGCGGGGATCGGTTCGGTCTTTACCCGGGATGAAACGCACGAGCTGGATGCCTGCGTGATGGACGGCGTCACCCTGAAAGCGGGCGCCGTGGCGGGCGTGAGTCATCTGCGCAATCCGGTGCTGGCGGCGCGTCTGGTGATGGAGGCGAGTCCGCACGTGCTGCTCACAGGGGCCGGGGCGGAGGCGTTTGCCTTCGGGCACGGGATGGAACCGGTATCGCCGGATCTGTTTTCCACCGAGGAGCGCTATCAGCAGCTGCTGGAAGCCCGTTCGGCGGGCATGACGCAGCTTGACCATACAGCGCCGCTTGATGAAACCACCAAAATGGGCACGGTCGGCGCGGTGGCGCTGGATAAGGCCGGAAACCTCGCGGCGGCAACCTCAACGGGCGGGATGACCAACAAGCTGCCCGGGCGCGTCGGCGATAGCCCGCTGCCGGGCGCTGGCTGCTACGCCAATAACGCGACGGCGGCGGTGTCATGTACCGGAACCGGGGAAGTGTTTATCCGCGCGCTCGCGGCCTACGACATCACCGCGCTGATGGATTACGGCGGTTTAAGCCTCAGCGAAGCCTGCGAGCGCGTGGTGATGGAGAAACTGCCTGCCCTGGGCGGCGTTGGCGGGCTCATTGCGGTGGATCGTGAGGGCAACGTGGCTCTGCCATTCAACAGCGAAGGTATGTACCGCGCCTGGGGCTATGCCGGTGATGAGCCGAGCACGGGCATCTATCGTGAATAAGGGGGCAGCGCGTGCCGCACAGTGAAGAACTGGACAACCGCGAAGTGCTGGCTGTCCATCAGCTCAATATTGCGTTTCAGGAAGAGCGGCAGTTCATCCCCGCAGTACAGAATTTATCGTTTACGCTCAGGCGCGGCGAGACGCTGGCGATTGTTGGCGAGTCCGGATCCGGTAAATCGGTCACCGCGCTGGCGCTGATGCGCCTGCTGGAACAGACGGGCGGGCAAATCAGCAGCGAGAAAATGCTCCTGCGCCGCCGTAACCGTCAGGTCATTGATTTAAATGAACTGAGCGGTTCGCAGATGCAGGGCGTGCGCGGGGCGGATATTGCGATGATCTTCCAGGAGCCGATGACCTCCCTGAACCCGGTTTTCCCGGTCGGGGAACAAATCGCCGAGTCCATTCGCCTGCATCAGGGGCTGAACGGCGATGAAGCGCTCAAAGAGGCCCGACGGATGCTGGAGCTGGTGCGCATTCCGGAGGCGCAGGCCATTCTGGGTCGCTACCCGCATCAGCTTTCCGGCGGCATGCGCCAGCGGGTGATGATTGCCATGGCGCTCTCCTGCCGTCCGGCGGTGCTGATTGCCGATGAACCGACGACGGCGCTGGACGTGACGATTCAGGCGCAGATCCTGCAGCTCATTAAAGTGCTGCAGCAGGAGATGGAGATGGGGGTGATATTCATCACCCACGATATGGGCGTAGTCGCCGATATCGCCGATCGGGTGCTGGTGATGCACAAGGGCTGCGCGGTGGAAACCGGCCCGGTTGAGCAGATTTTTCACGCGCCCGTGCATCCTTACACCAAAGCGCTGCTGGCGGCGGTTCCGCGCCTGGGGGCGATGAACGGCAGCGATTTGCCGCGCCGCTTCCCGCTGATTTCTCTTGAGGCGTCTGAGCTACAGGAGGAGGAGCGCGAGCAGGACACCGTGGTGCCGGGTAAGCCCATTCTGGAAGTGCGCGATCTGGTCACCCGTTTTCCGCTGCGCAGCGGCGTATTGAACCGCGTTAAGCGCGAAGTGCACGCGGTGGAAAACGTCAGTTTCGATCTCTGGCCGGGCGAAACGCTGGCGCTGGTGGGGGAGTCCGGCTGCGGTAAATCCACCACCGGGCGCGCGTTGCTCCGTCTGGTGGAATCACAGGAAGGCAGCATTACCTTTAACGGCGAGCGCATTGATACCCTTCCGGACAGCAAGCTGCAGGCGGTGCGGCGGGATATTCAGTTTATTTTCCAGGACCCGTATGCCTCCCTCGATCCGCGCCATACGGTGGGGTATTCGATCATGGAGCCGCTGCGGGTACATAACCTGCTCGACGGCGAAGCGGCCCAGCGTCGCGTGGCCTGGCTGCTGGAGCGCGTCGGCCTGAAGCCGGAGCACGCATGGCGTTATCCGCACGAGTTTTCCGGCGGACAGCGGCAGCGTATCTGCATCGCCCGCGCGCTGGCGCTGAACCCGAAAGTGGTGATTGCCGATGAGTCCGTCTCGGCGCTGGATGTCTCTATCCGGGCGCAAATCATCAACCTGCTGCTGGATTTACAGCGGGATATGGGCATTGCCTTCCTGTTTATCTCGCACGATATGGCGGTGGTCGAGCGCATCAGCCATCGCGTGGCGGTGATGTTTATGGGGCAGATCGTGGAGATTGGGCCGCGAAGGGCGGTGTTTGAAAACCCGCAGCACCCGTACACCCGCAAGCTTATCGCGGCGGTCCCGGTTGCCGATCCCGCGCATCGTCACGGCCAGCGCGTGCTGCTGCAGGATGAAATGCCGAGCAATATTCATAAACGCGGCGAGGCCTTGGAGCGCGTGACGCTGCGCGAGGTCGGGCCGGGTCATTTCGTCGCTCCCCCGCGTCAGGACAACGCTTTTTCGCGGTTATAACTTACAACAGGCAGGAGAACACAATGGTTACATTTGTAGCGCGTAGATGGTTGTTAGCCGCGAGCGTGACGGCAGCCCTGGCCGCTGCCCCCGCGTTCGCTGCCAAAGACGTGGTGGTTGCCGTCGGCTCCAATTTCACCACGCTCGATCCGTATGACGCCAACGACACGCTCTCTCAGGCGGTGGCGAAATCGTTCTATCAGGGCCTGTTTGGCCTCGATAAAGAGATGAAGCTCAAAAACGTGCTGGCGGAGGGGTATACCGTGTCCGACGACGGGCTGGTGTATACCATCAAACTCAGGACCGGCGTGAAGTTCCAGGACGGGACAGACTTCAATGCGGAGGCGGTGAAGGTTAACCTGGACCGCGCCAGCAATCCGGAAAATAGCCTCAAGCGCTATAACCTGTATAAAAATATCGCCAGTACCGAGGTGGTCGACCCGGCGACGGTCAAAATCACCCTGAAAGAGCCGTTCTCCGCGTTTATCAATATCCTGGCGCATCCGGCAACGGCGATGATTTCCCCTGCCGCGCTGAAAAAATACGGCAAGGAGATCGGCTTCCACCCTGTTGGCACCGGCCCTTACGAACTGCTCACCTGGAACCAGACCGATTTTGTGAAGGTGAAGAAATTCGCGGGATACTGGCAGCAGGGGCTGCCGAAGCTCGACACCATCACCTGGCGCCCGGTGGTGGACAACAACACCCGCGCGGCGATGCTGCAAACCGGCGAGGCGCAGTTTGCCTTCCCGATCCCCTATGAGCAGGCCGCCATTTTGCAGAAAAACAGCAAGCTGGAGCTGGTCGCCAGCCCGTCGATCATGCAGCGCTACATCAGCATGAACGTCACGCAAAAGCCGTTCGATAACCCGAAGGTGCGTGAAGCCATCAACTACGCCATTAACCGTCAGGCGCTGGTGAAGGTCGCTTTTGCCGGCTATGCCACCCCGGCCACCGGCGTGCTGCCGCCGGCGATCGCCTATGCGCAAAGCTATCAGCCGTGGCCGTACGATCCGGCTAAAGCGCGCGAGCTGCTGAAAGAGGCGGGCTTCCCGAACGGTTTCAGCACCACGCTGTGGTCCTCGCATAATCACAGTACCGCCCAGAAGGTGCTGCAGTTTACCCAGCAGCAGCTGGCGCAGGTGGGGATCAAGGTACAGGTCACCGCAATGGATGCCGGACAGCGTGCGGCAGAAGTGGAGGGGAAAGGGCAGAAAGAGAGCGGCGTGCGGATGTTCTACACCGGCTGGACGGCCTCGACCGGTGAAGCCGACTGGGCGCTGTCGCCGCTGTTTGCCTCGCAGAACTGGCCGCCAACCCTGTTCAACACCGCCTTTTACAGCAACCCGCAGGTGGACAAAGACCTGGCCGATGCCCTGAAAACCACCAAACCGGAAGAGAAGGCGCGTCTCTATAAAGACGCGCAGGATATTATCTGGAAAGAGTCACCGTGGGTGCCGCTGGTGGTGGAGAAACTGGTGTCAGCCCATAACAAAGCGTTGACCGGGTTCTACATCATGCCGGACACGGGCTTTAGCTTTGACGATGCGGATTTAAAATAAACCTCATGCTGAATTATGTTTGTAAACGCCTGCTGGGGCTTATTCCGACGCTGCTGATTGTGGCGGTCCTGGTGTTTTTGTTTGTCCATATGCTGCCGGGCGATCCGGCGCGTCTGGTCGCCGGGCCTGAGGCGGATGCCACCGTTATTGACCTGGTGCGTAAGCAGCTTGGCCTCGACCAGCCGCTGTATATGCAGTTCATCCATTACATTTGCAACGTTCTGCAGGGCGATTTTGGTATCTCGATGGTGTCGCGCCGTCCGGTGTCGGAGGAGATTGCCAGCCGCTTTATGCCGACGTTCTGGTTAACGATAGCCAGCATGAGCTGGGCGGTCGTGTTTGGGCTTGGCGCCGGGATTATCGCGGCCGTCTGGCGCAACCGCTGGCCGGACAAGCTTGGCATGGCGCTGGCGGTGACCGGCATCTCCTTCCCGGCGTTCGCGCTGGGGATGCTGCTGATGCAGATCTTCTCCGTCGAACTGGGCTGGCTGCCGACCGTCGGGGCCGATACCTGGAAGCATTACATCCTGCCTTCCATGACGCTGGGCGCTGCCGTGTCGGCGGTGATGGCCCGCTTTACCCGCGCCTCGTTCGTTGACGTGCTGAGCGAAGATTATATTCGCACCGCGCGGGCGAAAGGGGTCAGCGAGAAGTGGGTCATTCTCAAGCACGGATTCCGCAATGCGATGATCCCGGTAGTGACGATGATGGGGCTGCAGTTTGGCTTCCTGCTCGGCGGCTCGATCGTCGTGGAAAAGGTCTTCAACTGGCCGGGGCTGGGACGCCTGCTGGTCGATTCCGTCGAGATGCGCGACTACCCGGTGATTCAGGCGGAAGTCCTGCTTTTCTCGCTGGAGTTTATTCTTATCAACTTAGTGGTGGACGTGCTCTACGCCGCCATTAACCCGGCCATCAGGTACAAGTAAGATGCGATTGTTGAACTGGCGACGTCAGGCCGTTTTAAACGCGATGCCGGGGCTAAAACCGGACCACGTCCGCACCCCGTGGTCTGAATTCTGGCGGCGTTTTCGCCGTCAGCCGGTCGCGATGACCGCGGGGCTGTTTGTGCTGCTGCTGATTGCGGTGGCGGTGATTGCGCCGTGGGTGGCGCCGTTTGATGCGGAAAACTATTTTGACTATGACCGTCTGAACGACGGACCGTCGATGCTGCACTGGTTCGGCGTGGACTCCCTCGGTCGCGATATCTTTAGCCGCGTGCTGGTCGGGGCGCAAATCTCGCTTGCCGCCGGGGTGTTCGCGGTGCTGATCGGCGCGGCCATCGGTACCGTTCTGGGTCTCGTTGCCGGGTATTACGAAGGCTGGTGGGACCGCATCATCATGCGCATCTGCGACGTGCTGTTTGCTTTTCCCGGCATTCTGCTGGCGATTGCCGTGGTGGCGATCATGGGCAGCGGCATGGCGAACGTCATCATTGCGGTCGCGGTCTTTTCGATTCCGGCGTTCGCGCGGCTGGTGCGCGGCAATACGCTGGTGCTGAAACAGCAGACGTTTATCGAGTCCGCCCGCAGCATGGGGGCCAGCGATGCCACCATCCTGTTCAGCCATATTCTTCCGGGTACGGTGTCGTCCATCGTGGTCTATTTCACCATGCGCATCGGCGTGTCGATTATTTCGGCGGCCAGCCTGTCGTTTCTGGGGTTAGGCGCGCAGCCTCCGACCCCGGAGTGGGGCGCGATGCTGAACGAGGCGAGGGCGGATATGGTGATTGCGCCGCACGTGGCGATCTTCCCGAGTCTGGCTATTTTCCTGACCGTGCTGGCGTTTAATCTGCTGGGGGACGGGCTGCGCGACGCGCTGGATCCGAGGATTAAGGGGTAGTGGATAAACCTACCCGAGGCTCATAACCTATAGGCCCGAGCAAGCGAAGCGCCGTCGAGCAATGCTACACTCCCACTTTAAAGCGCCGGGCGGCACTGTGTTTGCCCGGCTTGGGTGCTTAGTCAATCAACGCATCAATTGCCACGCGTCCCTCCGGCGTTTGCAGCCAGCGCGGGGCGTTCAGCGTATCGGCGTAGAAGCCCACCAGTTCATACAATAGCCCTTCCATCACCTTTGCCATATCCCGTGGCAGTGCGTTGCTGATTAGCAACTGTGTAAGCGTCTGGCAGTAGAGCCCCATCAGCTCGCTTTCCGGTTCGAATGCGGGCAGACGGGACGGCAGATCGGTCAGGGTAAATCGCTCCACCAGGTGTGATGGGATGGGCTCGTTGAGTGTTGGCTGTAGCAGTGCAAGACATGCAGAAAGGCGGGCGCAGAGTGCCATTTTCTCCGCCGGGTCGCCCGTTTCCAGCAGGGTATGCGCAAAACGCTCGCAGTGGTCCGCCAGATCAGTGAAGTCTGTGTTGTGAGAGAAGGGAACGGTAAATAATGCCTGAGCATGGGTAGTGATAGTAGCCATAGTGGCAGCCTCCTGTAATTTGCATTTTAACAACCACCAGAGAGGCTAATCTCATGGTGGCAGAACCGAGCGGAGTTAGCCTTACCGGAATTACAGGAAACCGGCGCGTCTTTCGACGCCCCCGCCCGGCCTACCATTGAGGTGCAACCGTGCGCGCGACATATTACTACATCGCCTGTAATTATACCCGAGAGGCTAATCCCGGCGCCTGATTTTGCAGGCGCAACAGAAAAATACTGCGGGTGAAACGAGATGACAATCCGGGAAAATCATTCCCGGAAGGCGCCTCGCAAAAAATCGACATCATGCCGCTTCAGACATCCTCCGTCACTCGACGAGCAGTGAAGAAGTGTGATTGCCAGTAGTCATCGCCCAGATCAGAAACGGTAACGCCTTGGCTGGACGAGGCATGAATAAACTGGTGGTCGCCGATATAGACGCCGACATGGCGAGGGTGCTCGCCGGTCTGGAAAAACATCACATCCCCAGCTTCCAGGCTCAGTTCTTCAACCTTTGCCCCTTTGTGGATTTGTTCTCGGATAGCACGGAGTAACGACAAGTGCGCCGCATCCCGAAACAGATGCTGCATCAGTGCGGAACAATCCACGCCATTGTGCGTGGTGCCGCCCCAACGGTAATCTCCCGCTCAACAGTGCCGGGAAGCATGCGGTATTTTAGTATTTCTCCGGCAGCTTAACGATTTTGATCAGTTTGCCGCGGTGTATTTCTATGTATCCTCCCTCTTTCAAACCCGCCAGAATACGCATTACCCCACTGCGCGATAAGTGCGTTTTGTCGCGAATATACTTTTCCGCGGTGATGTTATTTCTGATTGCGTGTTCTTCATTGGAAAGTTCATTCAGCTGAGCCCGGACAATATCATAAGAGGATGGAGCGGAAAGCTGTTTGCTGGATTCAAATAACTTACCAGCGATGATCATCATATGTTTTGCTAATGGCTCCCACAGCTGGTTCGCGCTAACAATATCGTTCACTGTGTCCATTTTAAGGATCGAGATGTCGCAGGGGACCAGCGTTTTAATGTACCCATCCATCAGCATCTGATGCAAATTAGCAATCCCGATGACTGACGGAGCGGTAATGGTGGCCATTAGCAGATCGTCGCTCTGGCGGTGGAAGGCCGCACGCCCTTTGAGGATGAGATAACAATAGCGTTCATCCCCCACTCGCAAACTCAAACGACGCCGGGGAAGAATATGTTTTACCTCGGCATCGTGCTTCAGGTGATTAACCAGAAGATGAGCATAATCTGATGGACGTAAAATCGAGGATTGAGAGTTTACTGTTGCCATAACTCTGGCCGCCATACGCACGAAGAATTTTGATGACAAGTATAGTGCAGTATACGATCTTGCTCATCGAAAATACGGGCTATGAATTCAATACTTTAACGGCAGATGGTTGATGGCGACTAAAATACCCCGATTGACCTCGATATAACCTGCCTGGCGCAACTCCGCGAGGATGCGCATTATGCCGCTACGCGAGAGGTAAGTTCGATTTTTAATGTAATTGGCCGCGCTAATGCTGGTACGGATCCGCTCTGATTCGTTCATCAATTCCAGCAACTGAAAGCGAATGATCTCATAGGAGGACATTTGCGATACCAGGGTGCAATGCTCGTATACGCGTGAAGCAGTATAAACCAGGACTTTGCACATGCTTTCCCACAGGGAAAAACTCTCAATCAACAGGTTGAAACGCTCAAGTGGTAAGCGGCTCATTAGAGCATTCTCATTGACCCGAATATAGATGTTTTCAGACTGAGAAAACTGATTGCTCACGCCCAGAATAAAGGTGGCCTGCTCTGAATTTAACACCATACCATCCCCCCTGCGGTTCAGCGTGACGCTTCCCTGATGGAGTAAATAACAGGTTCGTTTGTTGCCTGAATAATAACGTAAAATCTCGCCTTTATTAGCCTTGAAGCTTGTCGCAAATGGAGAGATTTGTTCGATTATTTTGTCGATGTCAGCGACGGGTTTTGTCCCCAGTGCAGATGTTATCCCCGGGTTGGCACCGGTTGTGATTTTGGTATTCATTATCTTAACTCCAGACGATCTTTATATAGGAAAAGATGTACGGAGGATTATTGATCTGATGATCTTATAAATACATATTGTATTGATGCCATTGTGGACTAGGATTTTAACATTTATTTAATAATTTTGTTGTTCTATTTAAAAGCGATTTTCTTTGTTGGCTAGATGTTAAATTTAAAGTCTACGGTTGGTCTAAAATTTATTTGTGCTCACCGTTTAAGTTCTATAAATTTCGCATCAGCAAGTGAGAGCGTGAAAATAAAGTTATTTGATGAATATCTTTGCTTTCTGCCTGTTGCACATTAGAAATGAAATGACTGGCGCAAAAAATATATGGTCATCAGACTGTCTGGATGTTGTTGCCTGAATTTCGGAAACTTATAGGGTTATAAAGGAAATAAATTTATGAAAAAAAATATAATCGCTGCTGCTATCGTTGCTACTGCTGCACTGTCTATGTCTAACGTATTTGCTGCAGCGGGCACCGTAAACTTCAACGGTGAAATTCTGGACGCAGCCTGCACCGTTGATGTTGGTTCTCAGAACCAGACTGTTGAACTGGGCAAATATAATAAGTCTGAATTCACTGCTGCTGGTGATAAGACTGCTGCTAAAAAATTCAGCATTGTGTTGAAAGACTGCCCGGCTGCTGTGACTTCTGCGTCTGTACGCTTCGATGGTAAGCCTGATGCTTCTGATTCTGCGCTGCTGGCTATCGATAGTTCTGTTGCTGGTGCTGCTACTGGTGTTGCTATCAACCTGATGAGCGCTGATAAGGCTGACCTGCCGCTGCACGGTTCGAACGGTTACAGCTATGCACTCTCTTCGACTGCTGACAACACCCTGGACTTCTACGCGCAGTACAAATCAACCAATAAGGACGTTAAGGCGGGTCCGGCAAAATCTGTAGCTAACTTCTCCATCGTCTACAACTAATTTTCCTTGCTGGGAAAACAATTGGGGCCAGCCTGTCGGCCCCTTTTTTATCGAGGTATAAAATGCACTTTCTGAGTAAATCTTTAATTGCCTGTGCGCTGCTTTCTGCTGGCGTATCAGCGGCCAATGCCGGAGTGGTAATTGGTGGGACGCGTGTCATTTATGACGGCAATAAAAAGGAGTCCTCTATTAGCGTCAACAACCCCGACACCACGCCGTATTTAATTCAGTCGTGGGTCGAGACGTTAAATGGGGGTGCTGAGAAAGCACCTTTTATTATTACGCCGCCGCTGTATCGACTGGATAAAGATCAGCAGAATGTCGAGCGTATCGTATTAGCCGGTGCGCTGCCGCAGGATAAAGAGTCGCTGTATTGGCTGAATATTAAAGCCATTCCCGCCGCGTCACGCAAAGACAATACTCTGCAAATTGCTGTGAAAACCCGTATCAAGCTGATCTACCGTCCGGCAGCGCTGAAAGGCGTTATTCCGGAAGAGCAGGCGGATAAATTGACCTGGCAGCGCAGCGGTAATCAAATTCAGGTGACCAACCCGACCAACGTGGTAATGAACTTCAACGAAATAAACGTCAACGGTAAAAAGCTGGAAGACGTTACTTATGTATTACCCGGTTCAACGGCGCGTTTTGATCTGCCGAAAGGGGTTAGCGGCGGGGCGGTGACCTTCAAAATTATCAACGATTACGGCGGCACCGGAAACGTACATAACGCCACGATGTAAACCGCGCTGGGGTAAAGGACACCTGTTTCGTACCGATGGAGTAAATAATTGATGATTAGCCATAAGCAGGAATTACGTTTCAAACCTGCACGTCTCGCGTTTTTAATCGCATTTGTCCTGGGGGCGGTCTCACAGACCGCCCATGCTCGCGATTATTTTAACCCTGAACTGATCGAACTGGATAACCCAGGCATGAAGGGAGCCGACCTTTCGGCGTTTGAGTCCGGTTCGCAGCTACCGGGCACCTATCGCGTCGATATCGTACTTGGCGAACAGGTTGTTGATACCCGCGAGATTAAATTCGACGCGGTGACAGGCGCGGATGGCGAAGCGACGCTGCAGCCCTGCCTGAGCGTCGCACAGCTGAAAAGCTGGGGCGTGAAGACTGAACTGTTCCCGGAGCTGGCCTCCGGCGGCGAGTGCGCGAAGTTAAACGCGATCCCGCAGGCTTCTGCCGAGTTTCTGTTCAGCACCCAGCGTCTGGTGATCAGCATTCCGCAGGCGGCGCTGTCGCCTGCGGCGCGCGGCTACGTGCCGCCAGAAATGTGGGATGAAGGGATCACCGTCGCGATGCTCAACTACAGCATTAGCGGTTCGAACAATTGGGCGCGCAACGGCAACGGCAGCGACACCAATAGCCAGTACGCCAACCTGCGTCCGGGGATCAACATCGGGCCGTGGCGGATCCGTAACTACACCACCTGGAGCCGCGACAGCAACGGCAACGACAAGTGGGATACGGTCTATACCTACGGCCAGCGGGCGATCGTTCCGCTGAAGGCGCAGCTCACCACCGGTGACAGCTCTTCCCCGGCCGACGTGTTCGACAGCATCCCGTTCCGTGGGGCGCAACTGGCCTCTGACGACGACATGATGCCGGATTCGCTGAAAGGCTATGCCCCGGTAGTACGCGGTATTGCCCGCACCAACGCGCAGGTGGTTATCCGTCAGAACGGCTATCAGATTTACCAGAGCTACGTTGCACCGGGTGCCTTTGAAATTACCGATATGTACCCGACCGGCGGCGCAGGGGATCTCGATGTCACCGTGAAAGAGAGCGATGGCAGTGAGCAGCACTTCACCGTTGCTTTTGCATCACTGCCGGTGCTGCAGCGTGAAGGGCGCTTTAAGTACGCGATTACTGGCGGGCAGTATCGCTCATACAACAGCGACGTGGATAAAACCTCGTTTAGTCAGATGACCGGGATCTACGGCCTGCCGTATGGCCTGACGCTGTATGGTGGTTTCCAGGAATCAAGCAAATATCAGTCCCTGGCGGCAGGTGTGGGTAAAAACATGGGTGACCTGGGCGCATTCTCCACCGACGTGACGCAGTCGTGGGGCACGCCAAAGGACATGCCGAAGAGCAGCGGTCAGTCGTGGCGGATCCGTTACAGTAAGAACTTCGTTGAGACAGGCACCAACTTCGCCATCGCTGGCTATCGCTATTCTACCAGCGGCTACTACGGCATGCAGGAAGTGCTCGACTCCTACGGTGACAGCAGCGCCTTGCAGGACCGTCGTCGCAACCGCGCCGAGCTGACCATGAGCCAGAACATCGGCCAGAGGCTCGGGTCGCTGATGCTGAGCGCCGTGCGCGAGGATTACTGGAATTCCGGCAAGACCATGGAGTCATACAGCGCCGGGTATAACAATTCCTGGAACAGCGTGAGCTACGGCATCACTTATACCTACAGCAAAAACGGCAGCACCGACAGCTATGGACACACGACGCGCTATGACAAGGATCAGCAGATTGCGCTGAACGTCAGCGTGCCGCTGGAGAAATTCCTGCCGCGCACCTGGGCCAACTACAGCATGAACCACAGCAAGAACAACGGTACCACGCACAGCGCGGGCCTGAACGGTTCGGCGCTGGAGAACAATGCCCTGAGCTGGAACGTACAGCAGGGTTACGGCACCGACGGGGTGGGGTATACCGGCAACGCCAACGCCGACTTCAAAGGCACCTACGGCGAAGTCACTGCTGGTTATGGCTACGACAAAGACAGCGATCGCCTGAACTACGGTCTGCAGGGCGGGATCATTGCCCATGCCGACGGCGTGACCTTCTCCCAGCCGCTGGGGGAAACCAACGTGCTGGTGAAGGCGCCGGGGGCTAAAGGGGTAAGCATCCAGAACCAGAGCGGAGCGAGAACCGACTGGCGCGGCTACACCACGGTGAGCAACCTGACGCCTTATCGCAAGAACGATGTGGCGCTGAGGACCGATACGTTGCCGGATAACGTTGAGCTGGAACTCACAAATAAAACTGTTATTCCAACCCGTGGCGCAGTGGTAAGGGCAGATTACGTGGCGAACGTAGGGATGCGTGCACTGATGACGCTTAACAATAGCAGCGGACAACCGGTACCGTTTGGTGCGATCGCAACGGTGAAAGGGCAGAGTGAACATAGCTTTATTGTCGGCGATAAAGGTCAGGTTTATTTAACCGGATTAAATCCAGATGGAACATTGCTGGTGAAGTGGGGACAAAATCCAGAACAGCGGTGTATCGTTAATTATAGAATTCACGAAGAAGTTGCGAAAGGAATAATGAATATTAACGCGCCATGTAGATGATTTTATATGTCGCTTAATGATTGTCTGGCTTCAGTTGAATTGAAAGGTTATCGTGAATTATGTTTAAAAAAACTCTTTTTATGAAAATTATTATCCTGATTGCATTAGGCTGCAATCAGGCTTACGCAACGTGTACTCCACAAAATGGTTGGAGTGATAAAGATCAGTTTTACGATATAGGCACATTAATTATTCAAAGAGACACTCCTGTAGGAGCAACTATAAAAACAGTTGATATCCCTCTTGTCGGAGGAGGAGAGCTATATGCTACTTGTTCTGGTGGGGAAAGCTTCAATAGCGGTTACGCGATCGGTTGGCCTTTGTTAGCAAATAACATTGCACAAACTAATATTCCTGGCGTGGGTGTGCGGATATCAAACACCTTTGGCTACAGCGGGCTAGTTGTAATACCATGGGGCCCTCAGTTGATCACCACAAACCCGATTTCTGTATATTGGGGGAATAGCAACTTTTCTCGCATAGAGTTCATTAAGACCGCAACTACTACAGGAAATGGAAATTTCACTCCAGGACGGTGGACATATTTTTCAATATATAACCAGTATTATGTGTCGTATTTAAGTATTTCCAGTGGTAGGGCCTTGACCGTAGCATGTAGCATCACTACGCCATCACTGACTTTTCCTATTGGGGATGTCCTGGCATCCAGTTTTGGAAATAATATAGGTACAACACCTGTAAATGCTAAAAATACACAAAGCTTGGGATTAAATTGTGACTCTGGTGCAAATATCAACGTTATGCTCCAGGGCACACAAAATCCTGACGTGAGCACCACCAGCGTATTAGCCTTAACCGGCCAGGGAAATGCTGATGTGGCAAAAGGTGTCGGCGTGCAGCTGTTATATAACGACGTGCCGTTGGAATTAAATAATCGTATTGTGCTGAAACAATCTACAGGCGGGCAGGAGACCTTCCCGATTACCGCCCGTTATTATCAGACCAAAACCAGTGTTTCTACAGGTAAAGCTAACGCATCAGCAACCCTGGATTTAACGTACCAATAAAACATAAAGGAATAAAATGATGGAGAAATTAACTCTTATCGCAGCGGCTTCGCTTGGCTTAATGATAGTCAGTCACGGCGCGTTTGCAGGCGACCCGGTCACACTGAATATTACCGGCAACGTCATTGCCTCTCCTTGCCAGGTCAGCAGTGACAGTATTACGAAATCAGTCGATCTGGGACAAAATATCCAGGCATCATCGTTACAGACTGCGGGAGCGACCACCGACTGGGTCAACTTTGACATCAATCTGAACAGCTGTCCGGCAGGAACAACGAAGGCCATTATGACCATGCATGGTACTGCCGATCTCAATAATCCGGGGGATATGTATCGTAATACTGGCACCGCAACCAACCTCGCTGTGCAGGTACAAAGCCAGGCAGGGGATCAGCTGGGTAATACCAAAACGATTTCCGGCACCATCGCCAGTAATGCCTATACCTACAAACTGCGGGCACGCGCGTATACCCAAAACGGCGGCGTGATGCCAGGCAGTATTAGCTCGGTGGTTACGGCAACCTTTGAATATCAATAGTCTGAATGCGCTCCAGCCTGCTGGAGCGCAACGGAGATTTCACATGCTTAAACATAAATGGCTTGCTGGCGCATTCATGATGATGTTGCCATGGCTATCCTTCGCTGATGCGTCGCTGACGCTGACCGGAAACGTGGTTGCCAGCCCCTGTACGGTGGATACCGATACGGTTAACAAAACTGTGGATTTAGGTACCCTGCAACGTCGGGATCTGCAAACCGCAGGAGAAGGCGGGGAGTGGCAGGACTTCGACCTGCTGTTAACGAACTGCCCGGCCGGAACCTCTAAGGTGACAGCCAGGCTTAGCGGTACGGTCGATCCCCTGGATGCCACTGCCTGGAAAAACAGCGGCACCAGCGGCAACATGGCGCTCCGGATTGCCAGTCGCGATCTTAGCCAGACAGTTGCGCCGGGTGATTCGCTGGCTCAGAACGTCAACATTAGCACGCGTTCAGCCACCTTCCCGCTGTCAGCCAGAATGTTCACCCCACTGGGAAGTGCCACCTCCGGTACATTCCAGTCGGTCATTAACGTCGATTTTACCTGGCAGTAGATCGCTTTCCGGCAATAAACCTCTGATATTTATTTAAAGGTGCACTATGCCTTATCGTTTATCCTTTGAAAACGCGGTACGCGGAATACGTTTTCAACCTATTTATTCCGTGGCTGAAAAAGTGATTAAAGCCTGGGAGATATTAAGTTTATTACAGCCTGGAATTAATCATGAACAGTACTTTGCTTCACAATTGGATCAAACCTGTCTGAATATCCTGTGCTGGCAGTTGCAGATTATTTATAAGATGAAAAACAAAAAGCGTTATTATTTAAACGTTTCTGCCAGACTGCTTTGCTCTTCGCAGGCTGTTCAACTCCTCCTGCCCTGGTTACGGGAGGGGATTATTCTCGAAGTCTAGGACCCGCACGGGTTTATTGCGCTGTCCTGCTCTGAACGCCGGGCGTTTAACGCCCATGTGAGGATGATCAAATCCATGGGAGCAGAGCTTTGGCTGGATGATATCAGGCCGGATCAATTTAGCGATTTAGCTGATGATCTGGCGCGATTCGATGGCGTCAAAATTGATAAAAGCGTCGTACTGGAGGAGCCTTCATCCTTAAGCCAACTTATTGCTGAGTGCGCCCAATATGTTCAATTCGTGCTCGTGGAAGGGGTGGAAAATAGCCAGCATTATGAAATAGCCGAAGAGAGTGGAAGCCATTTTCTTCAGGGGTTTATGTGGCCTGAAGAGCAATTCTATATCAGCTATACACCGGTTTAAGCATGTTAAATATTTTAATAAATGATCCGGACCTCCTGTTTCGAAGAGGTATGAAGTACTTCCTTAGCGATTTTTTCTTTAAGCGGTTTAATCGTCAGGTTGAATTTATCACCGACTATACATCGGCTAATATTGCTGACGCGGATGTGATTATTCTTTCGCTTTGTAATGGTGAACGTTACATTTGTCTTCCGGAGCTACGCGCGCGGAAAAAGGGTATAATAATTGGTTTAGTAGATGAAGAAGATGATTCCAGGGGCTCGCCATACTGCTTTGCTGATATAGTATATATCCAGCGGCGCGAACCGCTGAGTGAAATAACGCGAAAACTTACTGCCGCCTGGCAAAAATGGATAGAGAACCAGGAATTTCAAGGGTACAAATCGTGCTTCGGGTGTAAACATGTTTCGCTATCTATCACCCAGCTTAAGATAATTACCGGGTTGAATGAAGGATATTCGTTTCAGGAGGTCGCGACAAATATGAATATCACCTATAAAACAGTCACGGCTCATAAGTATTTGATTATGCGGAAATTATGCTTGAGAAGTGATTATGACCTGTTTCGCTTTTTAGGCAGGCTGAGCCAAAAAAGCGCAATCTAAAAATAACAGTAAACGTCTTAACAAAAGCATAGACATTCTGCCGTTGCACTGCTACCCCTGCGCGTTTGCGGTCATTGCACTATCCTGACCGCAAGAGCTTATCGGGACTGGGTTATGCCCGATAAGCGCTGCGTCATCAGTCGTTACTCAGAGGGATGATTAAACCCGGCTACCCCACAGATCATACTCGTCCGCGTTTTCAACCTTCACGCGAATAATATCACCCGGCTTAACATTGGTTTCGCCGTTCAGGTACACCGCGCCGTCGATTTCAGGGGCATCCGCCATGCTGCGGCCAATCGCGCCTTCTTCGTCCACTTCGTCAACGATGACCATGATCTCGCGGCCCACTTTTTCCTGCAGACGCTCGGCAGAGATCTGCTGCTGCAGCTGCATGAAGCGGTTCCAGCGCTCTTCTTTCACCTCTTCCGGCACCTGGTCCGCCAGCTCGTTGGCGGTAGCGCCTTCAACCGGGCTGTACTTGAAGCAGCCTACGCGGTCCAGACGGGCTTCTTTCAGGAAGTCGAGCAGCATCTGGAAGTCTTCTTCGGTTTCACCCGGGAAGCCGACGATGAAGGTGGAGCGCAGGGTCAGATCCGGGCAGATCTCGCGCCACTGCTTGATGCGCGCCAGCTGGCGATCAACGGATCCAGGACGCTTCATCAGCTTCAGGATGCGCGGGCTGGCGTGCTGCAGCGGGATATCCAGGTACGGCAGAATTTTGCCTTCCGCCATCAGCGGGATCACGTCGTCAACGTGCGGATACGGATAGACGTAGTGCAGACGCGTCCAGATACCGAGTTTAGACAGCTGTTCGCACAGGCCTACCATGCTGGTTTTCACCGGCTCGCCGTTGTGGAAACCGGAGCGGTGTTTAACGTCCACGCCGTAAGCCGAGGTGTCCTGGGAGATGACCAGCAGCTCCTTTACGCCCGCGTCGGCCAGACGTTTAGCTTCCGCCAGCACTTCGCCAATCGGACGGCTCACCAGATCGCCACGCATGGACGGGATGATGCAGAAGGTGCAGCGATGGTTGCAGCCTTCGGAAATTTTTAAGTAAGCGTAGTGGCGCGGCGTCAGCTTCACGCCCTGCTCTGGCACCAGGCTCAGGAACGGGTTGTGCTTTGGTTTTGGCACGTAGTGATGAACATGTTCCAGCACCTGCTCGTAGCTGTGCGGGCCGGTGATCTCCAGCACCTTCGGGTGCACTTCGCGGATCTGGTCTTCTTTCGCGCCCAGACAGCCGGTAACAATCACTTTGCCGTTTTCCGTCAGGGCCTCACCGATGGCTTCCAGTGATTCCTGAACCGCGCTGTCGATAAATCCGCAGGTGTTCACGATCACCATATCGGCGTTGTCGTAGCTTGGCACCACGTCATAGCCCTCGGTGCGCAGTTCGGTCAGGATGCGTTCGGAATCCACGAGGTTTTTCGGGCAGCCCAGGGAGACGAAGCCGATTTTCGGCTGGTGCGTAACATTGCTCATAGGTTAAAAATTCATCAATTATGGAGTTATCAGGGCGGGATTTTACAGCGTATCGCGGGGGATTTATACACTCTTTGCAAGGCGGATGCGCCGGGCAGACGTTGTAACATTGTAAATAATGTTAATCAGTTAATAAAAATTGATCCCAGGCATTAAACTGTACAAAAAATATACTTATCCTGACTATGCACAATGGCTGACAGAGGAGGAAAGAGCATGACCGTTGACAGACTAAAACGCGATCTGCTTAACAAGCTGATCAACGCCCGAATCGACCTGGCCGCGTACCTGCAGTTGAGGAAGGCAAAAGGGTATATGTCAGTCAGCGAAAGCGAACATCTGCGTGATAACCTGTTTGAACTTTGCAATTTCATGCGTGAAAAAGCACCGACCCTGAAGGCGGAATACGGCGAAAGTGAGCTGATCGCCCTGCGCCGCGCCGCTGAGGTACTTTCCATCGCTGGGGTATGTTTGATGAACGGACGCCACGACTGCCCGAATTTTATCGCTGTTAACGCGGAGAAGCTTGAAAACTGCCTGACCACGCTCTCTCTATGCATCATGTGCCTGAACGAGCACGAGAAGCTTGAACAGCACTGACCCAGGGGGAGGCAACTCCCCCTTCTGATTAAGCTTTTGTAAAAGTGGTAACGCGCCCGGATGCAGTGGCTAACCTTTATGCCATATGCCGATAAAGGAGCGCGTTATGCCTCGATCCTCGCTAATTTCCCTGCCTGCGCTGTTCATTCCGTTTTCGCTTCTTGCGGCCCCGGAGGCGGTCAAGGTTGAGGTGCTGCAAAACAAACTCGATCACCCCTGGTCTCTGGCGTTTCTGCCGGACAATAAAGGCCTGCTGGTAACCCTGAAGGGCGGTCAGCTCAAACGCTGGCAGGCCGGAAAAGGGCTGTCCGATCCGATTGTCGGCGTGCCGAAGGTCTGGGCAAACGGTCAGGGAGGATTGCTGGACGTGGTCCTCGACCCGGATTTTGAAAAATCACGCCGCATCTGGCTGAGCTTCGCCGAAGCCGGGAGTGACGGCAAGGCCGGAACGGCGGTGGGCTATGGCCGGCTGAGCGACGATCTGACGCGCATTGAAGCCTTCCAGGTGGTGTTCCGCCAGATGCCGAAACTCTCCACCGGGAACCATTTTGGTGGGCGACTGGTATTCGACGGCAAAGGCTCGCTCTTTATCGGACTCGGCGAGAATAACCAGCGTCCGACGGCGCAGGATCTGGATAAATTGCAGGGTAAAGTGGTGCGCCTCACCGAAGACGGAAAAGTGCCGCCGGATAACCCGTTTGTGAATACCCCCGGTGCGCGACCCGAAATCTGGTCTTACGGCATTCGCAACCCGCAGGGGATGGCGATGAATCCCTGGAGCGACGCGCTGTGGCTGAACGAGCACGGTCCGCGCGGCGGGGATGAGATCAACATCCCGGAGAAAGGAAAGAACTACGGCTGGCCGCTGGCGACGCACGGCATTAACTACAGCGGTCTGAAAATTCCGGAAGCCAAAGGCGAGCACGTTGAGGGAACCGAAAAACCGCTGTTCGTCTGGAAAGTGTCACCTGCCGTGAGCGGTATGGCGTTTTATAACAGCGACATTTTCCCGCAGTGGAAAAACAAGCTGTTTATCGGCGCGCTGAAGGAAAAGGACGTTATCGTGCTGAGCGTGGAGGGCAATAAGGTCACGGAGGACGGGCGAATTCTCGGCGACCGGGATAAACGTATTCGCGATGTGCGGGTGGGGCCGGACGGCTATTTATACGTTCTGACCGACGAGACGGACGGGCAGCTGTTAAAAGTCAGCCCGTCCGGTGCGTAATCAGGTGACCGGGATCATTACCACGTTGCGGTACGCCGGGCGATCGCTCAGCTGTTTTAGCCAGCGCTCAAGGTGAGGGCGCGGCGTCCACTTCAGGCCGAGGTTGGTCAGATTCCAGACGAACGGCGCCACGGCAATATCGCCCACGCCGAACGCCTCACCGGAGAACCAGGCGTGCTTCGCCAGTTCGTCATCCATCATCGCAAACAGGTTTTCACACGCATCCTGAGCGGCATGAATGGCAGGGTAGTCGCGCTCGGGTTCAGGGGTTCTGACTAACCCCATCAGGATCACGCGGTGGGTTGGCGATAGCGTCTGATTCGCCCAGTCCATCCACTTTTCACCCTGGGCGCGACGGGCCGGGCTTTCCACCCACAGGCGGCCCTGACCGTACTGGGCGGCAAGGTAACGGACAATGGTGTTGGATTCCCAAAGCGTCGCGTCTGTTTCATCATCGCGCAGCAGCGGCACCAGGCCGTTCGGGTTCATGGCCAGATAGTCGGCCTCTTTGTTCACGCCGAACGACATGCCGGCCATGATTTGATTGAACGGTAAATCCAGCTCCTCGAGCATCCAGAGCACTTTCTTAACGTTGGTCGAGTTGTTCCTGCCCCAAAGCGTAATCATATTTACTCCTGATGAGATGTGAATCCGGGTCAGCTTTCGCCATGGTGAGATAAACCTAACAATTACGCAACAGAAGACAAAAAAATCGTCTGAATCAAAGCGTATCTGAATGTTATTGCATAAACTTTAATAACTTTACCCTCGTTGGGTTTCTTTAACCGTTTTAGTGCGCTATTACTCATCGCTTCTTGCGACACGGTGATGTGACGTAATTTTTGAATGGACACTCGGGTGGCATTTATGACGCGTAAAATGACTTCTCTGCGCAGCCTTGCGACAGGCTCTGCGCTCCTTTTCCTGTTTGCACCAACGCTCTACGCAGCTGAACAGGCTGCGCCCGAAGCGCCGCCTGTGGATGCGCGCGCCTGGATCCTGATGGACTACTCCAGCGGTAAAGTGCTGGCGGAAGGCAACGCGGATGAGAAACTCGATCCGGCAAGCCTGACCAAAATCATGACCAGCTATGTGGTCGGCCAGGCGTTGAAAGCGGGCAAGATCAAGCTGGACGATATGGTCACCATCGGGAAAGATGCCTGGGCGACCGGCAACCCGGCGCTGCGGGGCTCTTCGGTGATGTTCCTGAAGCCTGGGGATCAGGTCTCTGTTTCCGATCTGAACAAAGGGGTAATTATTCAGTCAGGAAATGATGCGTGCATCGCGCTGGCCGATTACGTTGCCGGCAGCCAGGATTCTTTCATTGGCTTGATGAATGGCTACGCGCAGAAACTGGGCTTAACCAACACCACGTTCAAAACGGTTCACGGTCTGGATTCGCCGGGACAGTTCAGTACCGCGCGCGACATGGCGCTGCTGGGGAAAGCGCTGATCCACGACGTGCCGGATGAATACGCCATCCATAAAGAGAAAGAGTTTACCTTCAATAAAATCCGCCAGCCGAACCGCAACCGCCTGCTGTGGAGCAGCAACGTTAACGTGGACGGAATGAAAACCGGCACCACGGCGGGCGCGGGCTATAACCTGGTGGCCTCCGCGACCCAGGGCGACATGCGCCTGATTTCGGTGGTGCTGGGCACCAAAACCGACCGTATTCGCTTTAATGAGTCAGAAAAACTACTGACCTGGGGCTTCCGCTTCTATGAAACCGTGACGCCGATTAAACCGGATGCCACGTTCGTCAGCCAGCGCGTCTGGTTTGGCGACAAGAGTGAAGTCAATCTCGGGGCGGGTGAAGGCGGCTCGGTGACCATTCCGCGCGGTCAGCTGAAAAACCTGAAGGCCAGCTATACCCTGACCGACCCGCAGCTTACGGCTCCGCTGAAAAAAGGCCAGGTGGTCGGGACGATTGATTTCCAGCTAAACGGTAAGTCGATTGAACAGCGTCCGCTGATTGTAATGGAGGCGGTGGAAGAGGGCGGCTTCTTCAGCCGGATGTGGGATTTCGTGATGATGAAATTCCACGGGTGGTTTGGCAGCTGGTTTAGCTAAGTTTTTTGCCGGGTGACGCTGCGCTTACCCGGCCTACGTTTTTTCTCCCTCTCCTGTGGGAGAGGGGCGGGGTGCGGGCATCAGACCGCACCCCTCTTAATACATCAACTTCACCTGCTGCGCCTTCGCGTGGGCCACAATCTCGTCGTCCGGGCGGCAGTCGCTGACGATGGCGTCAAACTGCGCCAGCTCGCCCATTCTTGCCGAACGTACCTTGCCAAACTTGCTGTGATCGACCACCAGCACATGATACTGCGCCGCGCTTAACGCCCAGTGTTTCACCGGCAGCTCTTCCAGGTTAAAGCAGGTCGCACCCTGACGCACGTTGACGCCTGCGGCGGAATAAAACGCGATATCCGGGCAGAGATTGCTGAGCGTGTCGTGCAGGTTAAGCGGCTTAAAGATGGCGTTGCTGGCGTGAAACTCGCCGCCGCAGAGAATCACCCGGCACTCCGGTTTCTCCTGAAGCGCCAGAAAGGTGTTCAGGGAGTAGCACACGGCGGTAAAAGGGATGCTGCTGTCGATGGCTTCGATAATCCACGGCGTGGTGGTTCCGCAGTCAAAAAACAGCGTCTGGTGTGGCTGTACCAGTGAGGCCGCAAGCCGGGCGGCTTTGCGCTTCTCTTCCACCAGGCGCGTCTTCTGGTCGCTGATCAGATAATGGCTGGCGCTACGCGGCTCAAGCACAATATATCCGCCCAGCAGCACGACGGGCGCGCTTTCGCTGTTCAGATCCCGACGAATGGTCATCTCTGAGACGCCGAGGAGGTTGGCGGCTTCCTTAAGATGCAGCTTATCGCTGCGCTTCAGCGCCTGTAGCAGCTGAGCAATGCGGTCATCGCGACGTGTTTCCATAGTTCCTCGGGATAAAAAAGTGAACCCCCGCAGGGCGGGGGCTCAAGTGTAACCTGTCAGGTTGGGGTTAGTCACGTATCCAGCCTTTGCGGATCGGGATAGCGAAAATGGCGCGATAGAGCGAAGACAGCGTGCGGTAAAGCGCTTCGCCAAAGAGGCTCCACAGGATAGCCGCGCTCACGCAGCCAATCAGCCCCACCAGGAAACCGCCCACCATATCCAGCGGCCAGTGAACGCCCAGGTAAACGCGAGACCAGGCGATAGCAAGGGCCGCCACCATCAGGACCGCACCGGACCACAGGCGATGCCAGAACAGGAAAGCCAGCGCGAAGGTAAAGATCACCGTTCCGTGATCGCTCGGGAACGAGTCATCCGGCGCGTGGTGCAGGAAGGTATAGCCGACATGATCGACAAAAGGACGATCGTGCGGGAACGCATGGCCGAGAATGTAGCTGACCAGGACGCTTACCCCGAGCGCCATCGCGACTTTAATCACCAGCTGGCGCTGCGCCTTCACCTGGCTGCGGGGACCCCACAGCCAGAGAATCGCAGCCAGTGCAGGCACGATGCTGATCAGATCTTTTGCCAGAAAGGTGGCAAAATCGATCGTCCACTCAGGCGAGGCCGGCGTGGCGTTGATCAGATAAAACAGCTGATAATTCAGATTCTCTAACATAGCGTTATCACTCTTTAGCAAACCGGATGGAAATAAGTCCGTAGACCACCACCTGGGAAAACCAGACCCACCACCCGGCCCACAGGTTGTGAGAGAAAAAATGCGCCCCGCGCATGACCTGGCCGTAGCCCATCGCCAGACCTAACACCACGCCCAGCGCGACGAAGCACCAGGCGAGACGCGGACGCTCGCGCCAGAAGGCAAAAAACAGCCCCATCACCATAAAGCCGCTGGATGCATGACCGCCGGGAAAACAGCGCCCCGGACCGCTGTCAGCAGGGACGGCGCTGAACAGGGGATAAGACATAGCCTTACCGCCATATTCCACCAGATCCCACGGGCAGCTGTGATGGCTCACGCTTTTCAGCACGCCTACCACCAGCGCGCCAACGCCCATCAGTAGCGCCGCCGTCACCAGCCTTGCGTTGCGCTTGTAGGCGCCGTAAAACAGCGCTACGGCACCTAAGCCGATGGCGATGTACTTCGCCAGGCGGTGGTTCAGCAGATCCAGCAGGTGGTCCTTCTGCAGCGGAAAGCTCTGCGTTGCCGCGTCATACCAAAAGCCGGTGATCCATCTGTCGAGCGCTTCACTGCGCGATAGCCACGTAAAGACCACGGCAAGGGTAATCAGTACGAAAAGCTGATAACCATAAAAGCGGGTCGGCAGGCGGTAAAGTCGTTTTGTCTTATTTGTCTGTAAGTTAGACAATTCTGAACGGCTGGAGGTGAGTGCCATAATTTGGGATCGTTGACGAGTAATCGCGCTATCATAAAAGTGTCAACTTAAGGAAACCTTAAACGAAGACGATATGTGCTTTATTTCTGTTTATCCTCGATAAATCACTATCTCGGGCTGCGGCATTTCATTAAACTCGTCGCGATTTTGTCATTATAAAGAGATTGCATGTTAAACCGTTCTTCTTCTGGTTCACGTCTGGGTCGTCAGGCGTTGCTTTTCCCTCTGTGTCTGGTGCTCTACGAATTCTCTACCTATATCGGCAACGATATGATCCAGCCCGGTATGCTGGCCGTTGTGGCGCAGTACAACGCGGGTATTGAGTGGGTGCCGACCTCCATGACCGCCTATCTGGCCGGCGGCATGTTTTTACAGTGGCTGTTAGGCCCGCTGTCGGATCGTATTGGCCGTCGTCCGGTGATGCTGACGGGCGTGGTGTGGTTTATCGTCACCTGTCTCGCCACGCTGCTGGCGCAAAACATTGAACAATTTACCCTGCTGCGCTTCCTGCAGGGGGTGAGCCTGTGCTTTATCGGCGCCGTGGGGTATGCCGCCATTCAGGAGTCGTTTGAAGAGGCGGTGTGTATCAAAATTACCGCGCTGATGGCGAACGTGGCGCTGATCGCCCCCTTACTCGGGCCGCTGGTGGGTGCCGCGTGGGTGCACGTTGCGCCGTGGGAAGGGATGTTTGTGCTCTTTGCGCTTCTCGCCGCCTTCGCGTTCTTTGGCCTGCACCGGGCGATGCCGGAAACGGCCACCCGCATCGGCGAGAAACTCTCGCTGAAAGAGCTGGGTCGGGATTACAAAGAAGTGCTGAAGAATGGCCGCTTTGTGGCGGGCGCGCTGGCGACCGGGTTCGTTAGCCTGCCGCTGCTGGCGTGGATCGCGCAGTCGCCGGTCATTATCATCAGCGGTGAAAAGCTCAGCAGCTACGAGTATGGCCTGCTGCAGGTGCCGATCTTTGGCGCGCTGATTATCGGGAACCTGGTGCTGGCACGCCTGACGTCACGCCGCACCGTGCGTTCACTGATTATCATGGGCGGCTGGCCGATTGCGGCAGGGCTGATTCTGGCTGCAGTGGCGACCGTCGCGTCATCCCACGCCTACCTGTGGATGACGGCGGGGCTCAGCCTCTATGCCTTCGGAATTGGCGTGGCCAACGCCGGGCTGGTACGCCTGACGCTGTTTGCCAGCGAGATGAGTAAAGGCACGGTGTCAGCGGCGATGGGAATGCTGCAGATGCTGATTTTTACCGTCGGTATTGAAGTGAGCAAGCATGCCTACGCGATGGGCGGCAACGGGCTGTTCAGCCTGTTTAACCTCGCCAACGGCGCGCTGTGGGTTGGCCTGATGGTGGTGTTCCTGAAAGACAAACGCGTCGGGAACGCCCTGCAACCTTAATTCTTATACCCTCTCCCTGCGGACGAGCACGGAACAGTCCCCTCTCCCTGTGGGAGAGGGCTAGGGTGAGGGCGCCAGACCGCACGCGGTCAATTAAACGGTGCCTCCCCGTTCAACACCTTCTCAATCACGTTTAAAACGCCTTCATCGTTATTGTGCGGCGCTTCAAAACGCGCGGCCGATTTAATATGCGGTCTGGCATTCGCCATCGCAAAGCTGAACCCGGACTGGCGCAGCATCTCCACGTCGTTGCCGCTGTCGCCGAAGGCCACCACTTCGCTATCGTCTATGCCCCAGCGCTTTTGCAGGATCCGCAGGCCGTTAGCTTTATGCACGCCGGGGATAATCAGATCGATACTGCCGTGACCGGTGGTGACGGGCACCATGATGTCGCTCAGCTTTTCATGCAGCAGCGCCTGAATCCGCGGAATTTCATCGTCAGAAACGTTAAGCCCGAACTTAAAGAAAATATCGTTCAGATTGTCGAAATCGCTGACCATTTCGAGGCGGTGGTAATACTTCGCCGCGATATCCTTAAAGCCCTCGTCATAGCATTTCAGCGTGTACGCGCTGCTTTTCCCGCAGGCGATAATCTCAATGCCCGGAACCTCGTTTAGCACGTTCGCGACGGTCTCGAAATGGGCTTTCGACAGTTCGCCGTTAAAGACGTCTTCACCTTCGCTTACGACCCAGCCGCCGTTTTCGGCGACGAACGCAATCTCATGCGCAATCTCCGGGAAAAAGGAGATCAGCTGGTAATACTGGTTGCCGCTGGCGACCACGAAGCGAATGCCTTGCGCCTTCATGCGGGCATACTGCGCCAGAAAGCGCGGGCGGTTATAGGTCTTGGCATCGCTCAGAAAAGTGCCATCCATGTCGACGGCGATCAGTTTAACGCTCATATCCCTTCTCCAGTGTCGTTTGATTTGTTTCCGGCTTTGCCACCGCGCGGGCCACTAGCGCCGCGATGATGACCAACCCTAACACCACCAGCATGGCGCTGCGCAGCCCGTAGTGCTCGCCGAGGAAGCCGAGCAGCGGCGGCCCGACCAGGAAGGCGAGATAACCGGTAGTTGCCACCACGCTGACGCGCGTCGGGGCATCCGGGCCGGTGTCGCTGGCGGCGGAAATGGTCAGCGGGAAGCCAAGTGATGCCCCCAGTCCCCACAGGATCACGGAAACGCCCGCAATCCAGTCCACGTCCACAAAGATGATCATCGCGATACCCAGGCCGCCGAGCAGGGCGCTGGCGCGCACCACCGCCACGCGGCTGTAGCGGTCGATAAACCAGCCGCCGGTGAAGCGCCCGACGGTCATCCCCAGCGTAAACCCGGCGTAAATCAGCGAGCCGGAGGTCGGGCTAA
>Ga0308156_1000923_pt1 | contig 42702 bp, 43 predicted proteins | sample PhyAR2_FD_201041 | JGI IMG/M metagenome (GOLD analysis project Ga0308156, IMG submission 201041) | Phyllosphere microbial communities from UC Gill Tract Community Farm, Albany, California, United States - DLSL A.R2 | ecosystem: Host-associated > Plants > Phyllosphere > Unclassified | place: USA... | reverse complement strand
CAACCAAATAGAAAAACCTAGAGGAATTTCCCTCTAGGCTTCATTAGTGATTTAATTCTTTGGATTTCTTCACCAACATTAGTTGACAAAGAGCTTTTATATTTCTATTTAAAATAAACACAGACACACTCAGGTGCGTAAACATCTTTTTGAATCATTTCCAAAAGACCTGTCGTTTCATCACGACGATAAAGGGTTAAATTATCCGTATTTTGATTCGCTACAACGGCAAATTTACCAGTAGGATCTAAATCAAAATCTCTAGGGATCTCACCTTCTGTTGAAATCAATTGAATACGGTCAACTTTACTACCGTCTTTCGTTGTTGCAAAAACAGCAATCGAATCATGTCCGCGGTTTGATGCGTAAACAAAACGTCCATCTGCTGAAATACGAATCGCAGCACCACCGTTGAATTCGTTGAACCCAACAGGTAAAGTGGATACTTTTTGAACTTGCTCAAAAGAACCATCAGCTGCATTATAAGCTAAAACCGTCACTGTACTATCTAACTCACCAAACAGATAAGCGAATTGATTATTTGGATGGAAGACTAAATGACGAGGACCAGTTCCAGGTTCAGCTACATATTGAGCAACCTCAGATAATTTGCCAGCTTCACTGACGTCATATGTGTACACGCGATCAGTCCCAAGGTCACAGACTACTAAACGACGATCTGGCGTTAAGTCTGTATAATGCACATGGGCATTGTCTTGATTTTCATGCGGCCCAGTTGGTTCATCATGAACGATCTTATCCGTATGTTCTAATTGTCCATCTGCTGAAATACGATAAACATGAACGATTCCTTGGTGATAATTGGCACCAAAAACCAGTTGTTTTTCTTCATCAAGCGCTACATAACATGGAGGAGCGCCGGCTTCAGTGACTTTATTTAATAAATCAAAGTGTCCATTATTGTGTTTATAAGCAGCCATACCACCTTCACCATCAACTGAAGTGACATTGAATAAGTCGCCTGTTTGATTTAACGCTAAGTAGGTTGGGCTTGTTTCTTCTACTAATAAAGTGGCATCAGAAAGTGTTCCATTTTCTGTATCTAACGTAGTCTGATAAATCCCTTTACTTTCTCGACGTGTATACGTCCCTAATAAAATTTGTTCCAGCATGAAATTCCCTCCATTTTTTACTGAATGCTACTAAGAATCAGCAATTGATTTAACTCTTTTAGTATACCATAAGAATTCCTTTATTTAGCAAATCTTTCCAAATCCAATGTTCGCATTTTCACTTGATTTATGCTATTATATTTTAAGACTGTAACGACAGTCATTTTTAATTTTAGAGGGGTGACACGCATGTACGATAATACAAATAGCAACAATGGTGCAGTTCGCTGTTCATTTTGTGGTAAAACACAAGAAGAAGTGAAAAAAATCGTTGCAGGACCAGGTGTCTATATTTGTAATGAATGTATCGACTTATGTAAAGAGATTATTGATGAAGAATTTTACGATGAAGCCGTACGTGAATTAACGGATGTCCCAAAACCTCAAGAAATATTGGATGTCTTAAACGAATATGTAATTGGACAAGATCAGGCAAAGCGCTCACTAGCAGTGGCTGTCTATAATCACTATAAACGTGTAAATCAATCAGAAAATTCAAGCTCTGAAGAGGTAGAATTACAAAAGAGCAATATTTGTTTAATTGGCCCAACAGGTTCTGGGAAAACATTTTTAGCCCAAACATTGGCTAGAACATTGAATGTACCATTTGCAATTGCAGATGCAACAAGCTTGACTGAAGCAGGCTATGTAGGAGAAGACGTAGAAAATATTCTATTGAAGCTATTACAATCAGCTGATTTCAATGTAGAACGTGCTGAAAAAGGCATTATCTATATTGATGAGATCGACAAAATTGCCCGTAAGAGCGAAAATGTTTCGATCACAAGAGATGTCTCAGGTGAAGGCGTACAACAAGCCTTGCTTAAAATTTTGGAAGGAACAGTCGCTAGCGTACCACCACAAGGCGGGCGTAAGCATCCACACCAAGAATTTATCCAAATCGATACAACGAATGTCTTGTTCATCGTTGGAGGAGCCTTTGACGGGATCGAAAACATGGTTAAAAACCGCTTAGGCGAAAAAACAATCGGTTTCGGTACAAAAAACAGCAAGTTGAATGAAGACGAAAGCGTAATGCAACAAATCATTCCAGAAGATTTGTTGAAATTCGGTTTGATTCCTGAGTTTATTGGACGCTTACCAGTTACGGCTGCATTAGAGAAGTTGACGACAGATGATTTAGTTCGGATCTTGACTGAACCTAAAAATGCACTAGTCAAACAATATCAAAAATTATTATCTTTAGATGACACAGAACTAGAATTTGATGAGGAGGCTCTTCGTGCGATTGCCAATAAAGCAATCGAGCGTAATACAGGTGCTCGTGGTCTACGTTCAATCATTGAAGAAATCATGATGGATGTCATGTTTGATGTGCCGTCAGATGATACAATCGAAAAAGTGATCATTACCGAAATGGCTGTTGAAGGTACAGGAAAACCAGCAATTGTGTATAATAAAAAAGATAAAAAAGCTGGTTAAGGATAAAAAGACAAAAAGTAGAGATGCGTCTCTACTTTTTTACTGATTTTATACAACAACGTTATTTAGCTTTGCGAGTTCGTTCAGCTTTGTAACTTATCTAGCTGCACAAGCCAGCTCTTCGGAAAAAAGATAAAATAGGAATAAGGTAAAAAGCACCTTATTCTTATTTTCCTATTTTTCTGTCAGAGCTAAACGGCTTGTTCCGCTTTTAAACGAAGGAGGTTAGTACTATGAATGTTCATAACGCAGAAATTATTATTAGTGCGGTTTCACCTAAGCAGTATCCGGAAACAGAACTTCCAGAAATTGCTTTAGCAGGTCGCTCAAATGTCGGAAAATCATCCTTTATCAATACGTTGATCAACCGTAAAAATTTAGCTAGAACTTCTGGGAAACCAGGTAAGACACAAACATTAAATTTTTACCTAATTGAAGACGCCTTGCATTTTGTCGATGTACCTGGATATGGTTATGCCAAAGTGTCGAAGACAGAACGAGCTAAATGGGGCGAGATGATCGAAACCTACATGACAACAAGAGAACAACTAAAAGCAGTTGTTTCTTTAGTTGATTTACGTCATGCACCGACACAAGAAGATATTCAAATGTATGAGTTTTTAAAATACTATGACATTCCAGTAATCGTTGTAGCTACGAAGAAAGATAAAATTCCTCGTGGTAAATGGAATAAACATGAGAGTGTGATCAAGAAAGCCTTGAATTTCGATAAATCAGATGATTTTATTCTGTTCTCTTCGCAAACCAAAGAAGGTAAAGAAGAGGCGTGGCAAGCGATTGAGAAATATTTATAATAAAAAAGTAGCTTTGACGACTCACTTATGAGAGCCATCAAAGCTACTTTTTTATTGTTCTTTTTTCTTCTCTTCTTTTTGTTCGGCTTTGGCTGCTTGTTTTTCTAATTCTTCTTTTGGCATTTCAACTTTTTTAGGATCTACTGCAAAAGAGTCAAACAATTTATCTAAGTCATCTGTACGTTCAAATTTTAAGCCCATGTTGGTTTGCTCCATTTCTTTTTAGGTTGAGTAGAAGCATCTGCAGTTGCGTAGCTTCTGCTTCTTTTCTATAGTTTAGCACCCTTTCAGAAATTTGAATAGTTTTCTTTTTCAAATTATAAGAAATTTTCTAGAAATAGTTTTCCTTTCGATTTGTAAACTTGCATTCGATTATAAAACAAGGTATAGTTTTTTCGAATAGAGAAAAGAGGGATGAAATGGCAGGAAATATTTTTGTAGGAATGGTGCGTGGCTATCAGCGTTTCATTTCACCAGGGCTTCCAGCTAGTTGCCGCTATCACCCAACGTGTTCACAATATATGATCGATGCGATTCAAACACATGGCAGTATTAAAGGCATAACGATGGGAACAGCGAGATTTTTAAGATGTCATCCATTGACCAAAGGCGGAATCGATTATGTACCGTTGAAATTTAGCTTAAAAAGAAATCCGGACCAAGAATATCATGGTCCCTATAATTATAGAAGAAACAAACACAATAAATAGATGAAGGCGGGCAGCAAACATGGCGATTTTGGCATTTGATTTTGGTGGTTCAGCAGTAAAATATGGGGTTTGGAATGGAAAAGAAATGACCGACAAAGGGAAATTCACTACTCCTAAAACATGGGAAGAAATGAAAGCGTCCTTATTAGCTGTATTTGTAGGAATGGCGCAAGAGTTTGAAGGGGTAGCATTCAGTGCGCCAGGTGTGGTTGATGTTGAAAAACAAATGATCAATGGTATTTCAGCAATTTCGTATATCCACCGCTTTAACATTTTTAAAGAACTGGAAGAACTATTTAACCTGCCTGTTGCAATTGAAAACGATGCAAATTGTGCTGGGATGGCTGAAATTTATGAAGGAGCAGCAAAAGGGAAAAAAGAAGTTGCTTTTGTTGTTGTTGGTACTGGAATCGGTGGGGCAATTTTTCATAATGGGCAAATCGCTAAAGGCGCCCATCTTTATGGCGGCGAATTTGGTTTGATGTATCTAAGTGAAGGAGAAACCTTTAGTAAGTTGGGAACTGCGGTACAAATGGCGTGGCGTTATTGCGAACGAAAAGGCGTCGAGAAAGAAACCTTTACTGGAGAAGATGTTTTTCGTTTAGCAGAAAATGGGGATGAATTGGCTAAAGAAGAAGTCAATCTCTTTTATGAGTACTTAACCCAAGGCCTGTTTAGTATTCAATTTTCACTTGATCCAGAGATGATTGTTTTGGGTGGCGGTGTTTCTGCTAAAGAAGGATTGTTAGATGAAATCAATCGTCGAATGAAAGAAAAACTAGCGCATTTTGAATTAAATGACTTTATCCCACAAATCGTCACCTGTAAATACGAAAATGATGCCAATCTGATTGGAGCGGCCGCTAATTTTATTACGAGCCAAAATAATAATGAATAATCGAATCGAAAACGTCGAATTGCTGATTGCAAGGAGACGTTTTTTTTACGAAAAAGAGAGAGTAAAATCTTGGATTATAAGTAACGGACGAATCTTAATAATTTGAATTATAGAAATTTTCTGAAAATTCATTGACATTTCTTTCGTTATTGATTATATTTGTATACATACTTCTTTAATAATTATATATGCGAAGAAAATTATCTGGCTTTACGAATTCATTCAGCTTTAAAATCATCTAGCTTTTTGTGTTAGCTCTTCGGGAAAAAGATAAAAACTGATTGTGGTAAAAAGCACCACATTCTGTTTTTCCTATTTTCCAGTCAGAGCTAATCAACACATCAAGCTTTAAAATCATCTAGCTTTTTGTGCTAGCTCTTCGGGAAAAAGATAAAAACTGATTGTGGCAAAAAGCATCACATTCTGTTTTTCCTATTTTCCAGTCAGATCTAATCAACACATCAAGCTTTAAAATCAAGGGGGAAACAAAATGAAAAAATTTAGCTTTTTATTTGCTAGTCTATTTTTACTAGCAGCATGTGGTCCAACAGCTGGCGGAGGCGCAAGCGGTGGTGGAAATAAGGTTGAAGGCGATACAATCAAAATTGGCATGAACATGGAACTTTCTGGGGATGTTTCAGCATATGGGAACGCTGAAAAAGAAGGAATCACATTAGCGGTTGAAGAAATCAACGAAGCCGGTGGCGTGTTAGGGAAAAAATTAGAATTGATCGAAAAAGACAACAAATCAGAAAATGGCGAAGCAACATCAGTCGCAGCCAACTTAACGGCAAAAGATAAAGTCGTTGCAGTAGTGGGTCCAGCAACATCTGGTGCAACAAAAGCAACGATTCCAAATATGACGAAAGCAGCAGTTCCAGTTATTACGCCTTCAGGGACGGATGACAGTATCACTGTTGTAAACGATAAAGTGCAAGAATATATTTTCAGAGCGTGTTTCCAAGATACCTTCCAAGGGGTTATCTTAGCAAACTTTGCCCAAGATAATTTGAAAGCGAAAAACGTTGTGATCATTGGTGATAACTCAAGTGACTACGCTATTGGACTCACAAAATCATTCAAAGATACATTCAAAGGCAAGATTGCCAAAGAAGAGACCTTTACAGCAGGAGACAAAGATTTCCAAGCCATCTTAACAAAAATCAAAGACCTTGATTACGATGCAATCTACATTCCAGGCTACTATGCAGAAGCTGGCTTGATCATCAAACAAGCGCGTGAAATGGGCATCGACAAACCAATTCTTGGAGCGGATGGATTTGGTGATGAAAAATTAGTTGAAATCGCTGGTGCGAAAAATGTATCTGAAGTTTATTACACAGGTCATTTCTCAGAAAAAGCGCCTGCAACAGACAAAGTAACACCATTTGTAGATGCATTCAAGAAAAAATATGACAAACAACCATCTGCTTTCAACGCTTTAGGCTATGACTCAGTTTACATGTTGAAACAAGCAATGGAAGATAAAGATTCAGCAGATTCAAAAGACATTACAGCAGGTTTGGCTTCATTAAAAGACTTTGTTGGTGTAACAGGAAAAATGACGATGGATAAAGATCACAATCCTGAAAAATCTGCGGTTGTACTAGGCTTAACAGAAGGAAAAGAAACATCTGCGGATGCTGTAAATCCTTAAATATACACTAAATGATTGAAACTAAAAGAGGGTGAGACAAGGTTCTGCGTTTTGTCCATCCTCTTTTTCCTTTAAGCAAACAGCACTTATTCTAAAATATTGGAAGTGATAAACATGGAAGTAGTTATCCAACAACTAGTAAATGGACTTTTTCTAGGTAGTATTTATGCCTTATTAGCATTAGGGTATACGATGGTTTACGGGATCATTAAATTGATCAACTTCGCTCATGGAGAAATTTATATGTTGGGCGGATTTATGGGATATTTTTTTATTAACAAATTAAGTTTAGGTTTTTTCCCAGCCTTGATTTTATCAATGGTAGGAGCTGCTGTAATTGGTGTTGTGATCGAATTTTTAGCGTATAGACCGCTAAGAAAATCAACACGAATTGCAGCATTAATCACAGCGATTGGGGTTTCATTTTTACTACAAAATGGGATGATTTACTGGTTAGGACCTGAGAAAAAATCATTTCCGCAAGCAATTGAATTTAAAAATTATCAACTAGGGTTTATCCAAATTTCAAATATTCAAGTTCTTATTTTAGTCATTTCCCTAGTCTTGATGATTGCATTGCAGTTGATTGTGAAAAAGACCAAGATGGGTAAAGCAATGCGAGCTGTTTCGGTTGATGCAGATGCTGCGCAATTGATGGGGATCAATGTCAATCGGACAATCTCATTTACGTTTGCTTTAGGTTCAGCGTTAGCAGCAGCGGCAGGCATGCTGATAGGCTTGTATTATAATTCTATCGATCCAATGATGGGGGTTGTTCCAGGCCTTAAATCATTTGTTGCCGCAGTGTTAGGTGGGATTGGAATCATCCCTGGTGCAGCACTTGGTGGCTTTGTGATTGGTTTGTTAGAAACAATTACGATTGCACTTGGTTTTTCAGATTATAAAGATGCGGTGGTATACGCATTGTTAATCATCATATTATTGATTCGTCCTGCTGGTATCCTCGGCAAGAACATCAAAGAGAAAGTGTAGGTGGTAAGTATGAAAAAGAATTTGAAATATAACTTCGTTTGGCTTTTACTTGCCGCATTAGCGTATGCTTTTATCTATGTATTATATGTTACAGGTGTTATTACACCATTCACTGAATATACCTTGATTACGATTGGAATCAATATTATGTTGGCGTTAGGATTGAATTTGATTATTGGTTTTTCAGGTCAGTTTTCTTTAGGGCATGCTGGTTTTATGGCAATCGGGGCTTATAGTGCAGCGATCATGTCCGTTAAGTATCCTACAATGGGTGGTTTTTTTAGTGGGATTTTACTAGGAATCTTTTTATCTGGGATCGTGGCATTATTAGTTGGGATTCCAACATTGAGATTAAAAGGCGATTACTTAGCGATTGCAACTTTAGGAATTTCTGAGATTATTCGAATCATTATTATTAACATGAAAGATATCACGAATGGCCCTGCTGGAATCTTTGGTATTCCCCCAATGGTCAATTGGTCGATGGTTTTTGGATTTGTTGTTATTGTGACCTTGATTATTGTTAATTTTATTCACAGTGGACCAGGACGCGCAACAATGGCAATCAGAGAAGATGAGATTGCGGCTGAATCAATGGGCGTTAATACGACTAAATATAAAGTAGTGGCGTTTATTATCGGTGCGGTTACAGCTAGTGTGGCAGGTGCTATTTATTCAAGTTATGTTCAAACGATTGCACCAAAAGATTTTGGCTTTATGAAGTCAATCGATATTCTGATCATCGTGGTTTTTGGTGGTATCGGTAGTGTGACAGGTACCTTTATTGCAGCCATTGTACTAGGAATTTTGAATATGTTTTTACAAGATGCAGGTGCATTAAGAATGATCATTTATGCATTGGCCTTGATCATTATCATGATTTTTAAACCAGGTGGATTACTTGGAACCTGGGAATTTTCAGTAAAAAAAATCTTCAAGAAAAAGGAGGATAAAACAAATGCCTCTATTGAACGTTAAGAACTTAACAAAAAATTTTGGAGGGCTAGCTGCCGTTTCAAATGTCAATCTTTCTTTAGAAACCAATGAATTGATTGGCTTGATCGGTCCTAATGGTGCTGGTAAAACAACGTTGTTTAATCTTTTGACCGGTGTTTATGAACCAAGTGAAGGGACCGTGACGTTAGACGTTTTAGGGAAAGAACATGTCTTAAACGGAATGAAACCCTATCATATTGCCGATATGGGCTTAAGCAGAACCTTCCAAAATATTCGTTTATTTAAAGATTTGACGGTTATGGATAATGTGTTGATCGCAATGAATAGTAAAAATAAAGAAGGCATCCTATCAAGTATTTTACGTTTGCCAAGTTTTTATAAAAAAGAAGCAGAAATGGAAAAGAAAGTACTAGAGCTGTTAGCAATTTTTGGCTTAGAGGATAAAGTTCAAACTCTAGCAAAAAATCTTCCTTATGGGGAACAAAGACGTTTAGAAATTGTGCGTGCGTTAGCAACACAGCCTAAAGTATTATTTTTAGATGAACCGGCAGCTGGAATGAATCCACAAGAAACGGCGGATTTAACCGAACTAATCAGGAAAATCCAAAAAGAATTTCAAATAACAATTGTGTTGATCGAGCATGATATGAGTTTAGTCATGGAAGTTTGTCAAAGAATTTATGTGTTAGAATACGGCAGAATCATTGCTGAAGGGGAACCGGAAACAATCAAAAACGATCCTCGTGTAATCGAAGCATATCTTGGGGGGGAACTATAATGTTAACAATCGAAAATTTATCCGTTCATTATGGCGTAATCCAAGCTGTTCGTGACGTTAGTTTTAATGTAAAACAAGGTGAAATCGTATCATTGATCGGTGCCAATGGGGCTGGGAAAACGACGATTTTAAGGACGATTTCCGGATTGAATCGACCCTCAAATGGGACGATCACTTTTGAAGGGCAACTGATCCAAAAAATGCTTCCACAAAAAATTGTTGCCTCAGGATTGTGTCAAGTTCCGGAAGGTCGCCATGTTTTTGCTGGATTAACAGTTCAGGAAAATTTAGAAATGGGTGCCTTTTTGAGAAAAGATGGCGAGCTAAAGCAAGATTATGAGATGATTTTTGAACGATTTCCTATTTTGAAAGAACGGAAGAATCAAGATGCTGCTACTTTATCAGGTGGAGAACAACAAATGTTGGCTATGGGACGAGCGCTGATGTCCAAACCAAGATTATTGCTATTGGATGAACCATCGATGGGCTTAGCCCCCATTTTTATTCAAGAAATTTTTAATATCATAAAAGAAATCAATAAACAAGGAACAACCGTTTTACTAATTGAACAAAATGCTAAAATGGCACTTTCCATTGCAGATCGAGGCTATGTTTTAGAAACGGGCGAAGTTGTTTTAAGCGGTCCAGGAAAAGAGCTTCTTGAAAGTGAAGAAGTTAAAAAAGCCTATCTAGGAGGATAAAAGCATGAGTGTAAGTGATTTTATGACAAAAAATTTAGTCGTTGCTCAACCGGAAATGAAGATTTTTGATGCAGTAGATTTGATGAAAAAAAACAATATTCATCGTTTACCCGTAGTTAAAAATGAGCGCATAATTGGATTGATCACAGAAGGCACGATTCAATCTGCAATGCCGTCAAAAGCTACTAGCTTAAGCGTTTATGAAGTAAATTATCTACTTAACAAGACGACAGTAGCAGATATCATGGTAAAAGAGGTTCAAACCATTGAACCCGCCGCTTCTTTAGAAGATGGTATTTTTAAAATGCGTCAAAATAATATTGGTGTATTGCCTGTTGTAGACGGAAATGAGATGCTAGTCGGAATTATTACAAATAACGATATTTTCGATGCATTCTTAAAAATCACAGGCTACAACGATGGTGGGACGCGTGTTCAACTGCGCATTCCAGAAGACCACAAAGGCATTTTAGCGGATATCACAAAGTTGCTAGCCGATAATGATTTTAGTATTTTGACGGTTGTCGTAAATCGTAAAGAGTTAGAAACCGTTATTGAGTTACAAATCGAAAGTCGTGAGACTAATCAAATTGAAAAAATTTTAAAAGAAGCTAATTATGATGTTTTTGAAGCAGTATTTATGTCAAAAAAAGTATAAAAAAGTCAATAATGGCAAGAATTCACCAGAAAAATTTTACTGAAAAAGAGTTTGACTATTATATTGGCATGTGATAGTTTTATATAGTGTGGTAAGGAGAATCTCTTTGAATTACACTTAAATAGTAAAAGATTTAACGTTTTACTATTTGTACATTATGTCCTAAAACAATAGGGGTTATTGTTGGTATGATTATTACAGAACATCTGTAATTAATTATAAATATTTAAGATAGGAGGAAAACAAATGAAAAAAGTTATTGGATTTATCGTGGCTGTTGTTGCGATGGTAAGCTTTGCTACACCAGCTTCTGCTGATGGAGCTATTTCAACAACAGAACAGTCTATTCTTAATGAATTGAATGCTGGTGTAACAATCGGCGGCAAAAAATTCAATTTTGATGCGGCTGAAACAAACGCAGCTGCAAATCACTTGAAACGTGTTGATTTAACACAAGCTCAAGCGGATGAAGCTGTAAAAAACATTCAAGCAGCACGTGGATTAGTTGAAAGTGTATCTGTTAATACATCAAGTGCTAATTCTCTTGCAAGTGCAATTAAATTATTGCCAGCTAACGTAATTTCTCAAGTACAAAATTACGCAGTTGCTGCTGGAAATGCTGTTGGCGTGAAAATTACTTTTGGTGGCGGAAGCTACTCAGCAGTAACAATCACAGATGCGAATGGCGCGCCTGTTTACAAAACTGGAACTCCAGTGAAAAACACAGGTTCTAATTACGCATTAAGCGGTATTACTTTTGGCTCATTGATCGTAGCTGCAGCAGGTGCAGTATTCGTGAGCAGAAAGAACAAACTAGCATAATATGAAACAACTAAAAAGAGTAGGGGCATTTATTTACATGCCTCTTCTCTTTATGTTTTTTGGCTATCTCATTATTTACATAATTGGTGCACCTGTCATTAATTTTGCTACTTCAGCAGTCGAATTGATTTCACTGAATGATGCTCCGGACTTTGAACAAAAAGGGACGAACCTTTTTGAACAAAGAAATGCAACAAAAGAGCAAACAACATCAGGAAAAGTAACCGATAAATCAGTAGACCAAACCGCTGAGCAGACAACGGACCACGTTGATCAAGAGACGAACCAAGCAGTTGCTAATGGAATCGAAGTGACTAAAACGGGCGATTTAGCTTCTTCAAGTATGATCTATCCAGTAGGAGGAGATCAATTTGGTGAAGTAGTGATCGATAAAGTTGGAATTAATGAGCCATTATATTACGGAGATAGCGAAGAAATCTTGCGTTTAGGCGCAGGACAGTACATCGGCAGTATGATTCCAGGAGATCTTGGAGCGACGTTGATCGGCGGGCATAATCTGCCTTCTTTTGGGAAAATCTATTACTTAGAACCTGGTGATCAAGTCGAGGTCCATACTCATTATGGTGATTATACGTATCAAGTGACAGAAGTAAAGGTTGCGAATTATAAAGACTCCGCAATCAATACAAAATTAGGCGACCGTTCAAAAAGATCACTGATTCTTTATACTTGTTATCCATTAGATGCGATTGGTTTAACACCAGAACGTGTTTTTGTTTCTGCAGACTATGTATCTGGACCAATCATTGATGAGAAGTCATAAAGGAGGAGAACCCGTCAGATGAAAAAAAGTGGTCAGTTAATGAAAACTATCTCACGCTATTTCATTGCTTTCTTATCTTCTGTATTTTTGTTTGCCTTTTTGATTTTATTGACCTTACGATTGACCCTTTTTAGTGAAGGCTATATCGAAAAACAAGCAGTTAAAGCAGACTATTATTCAGAGTTGACTGAAGAAATCAATCGACAAATTGAAAATAGCGCTTTAGGAAGTAACATTCCAGAAGGTGTATTGCATCAATCAATCAGCAAAGAGTTAGTAAAAAAAGATGTAGATGCCTATTTTAAAGCGATGTACAATACTGGGACAAAATATTCGATTTCTAATGAAAAAGAGATTCAAACAACTGTTTCAACAGCAATCAGTCATTATATGAATGAGAAGGGCATCCAGACAACACCAGAATCAGAGGCGGCTGTCACGGGACTTTCAGAGAATGCTGTGAAAATTTATAAAGGCTATGTTGAGCTGCCGTTTTTAGTTTCTTACGGACGGAAAGTGATGAATTATAAATCAACATTAGTTATTTTTATGGTTGTTTGTGGTGTTTTATGGGCTTTACTAAGCTTTTCTCTCTATTCTTCGCTAAGAGGGTACGTCCATCGTTTATTTAGATACTGGGCTTATGTTTGGGTTGGTAGTGGCTTGATGATGCTTGTAGCTCCGGCAATTATCCTAATTCAGGGTACTTTAACGAGGCTTGGTATTCAGTCTAAGGCCATGTATGACTTTATTCAAACCTACTTATCAAGTTTTTTATGGCTTTTTATCGTTGTAGGAGCTGTTTCGATTGTAGCAGGTATTGTCTTTGGCTTACTTAGTGAAGTGAAGAGAAAGCAATTATTTAGTGTTTAAACTTAGAACAATTTGTGGAACAAAACGAAACTCGTTTTGCTCCACTTTCTTTTTTTCGTGTAACGTGATACCATAGATGCTTGGGAGGGATGAAGATGTCAAAGAAAAATAAAGATATAGAAGTAAAAATTGAAGAAACTGAAAAAAAAATCAATGGCAAGACAATTACAGTTAGTACTTTAACGATTGGCAAAAAAGAAATCGGTCAAGTTCTTGCACAAGAAGCAAAAAAATTTGCGGTTGTGATCGATGGACGCAATGAAGCGACTGTGAAAACGCTTGATGAAGCGATCGAATACGTGATTCGCCAATGGAATTTAAACGACTAAAATAAATAACAACTTTTTTTCGAAAAAGGCTTGCATTTTTGTTAAAAGTTTTGTATTATAACTAAGTCAGGTTTGTTACTAAAAACCTTTTGGAGGAATAGCGAAGTGGCTAAACGCGACGGACTGTAAATCCGTTCCTTAGGGTTCAGTGGTTCGAATCCACTTTCCTCCATTTCAACCTTTGGGGTATAGCCAAGCGGTAAGGCAACAGGTTTTGATCCTGTCATGCGTTGGTTCGAATCCAGCTACCCCAGTTTTTTTATGAGAACAACTCACTATGAGTTGTTCTTTTTTTGTCTAAAAAATCAGGGTGACTTCTGTTCTCTTTTTTCAAAATATGTGATAAAGTGGATAAAAAGCATGAGGAGTGAACCCGATGAATATTAAAGACAAAATAACTGAAACGGCAGAAAGAGTCTATGACTTAGCACGTGAAGGTAAATATGATGTGAAGGTCAATCTTTTTTCTAAAAAGAACAGTAAAGATAAAGCGACAGGTATCCAAGTTGTATCTACTCGAGATACAGCACATACAAAAAAATGGCGTGCTAAAAACCGCTAAATCAATCATAGGCTAAAACAACATCGATTATTTGTTGTTTTAGCCTATTTTCCTTTAATCTGGGTTATTTATCGATTTCTAGGCCCAGAACGGTCAGGTGACCGTTTCCAACCAGTTTAATAACAAGTCTAGCCAGATGGTTTGGCGACATGTCTGTGTCACTTGTGATCCACCAATGTAGGGTACCAATGAAGATAGAAGTCATATATTCAATGATAAAATCAATCGGTACTTCAATATCATTCTCCGTAATTTTCAACTTAGAAAAGATATCCGCATATTTTTCATAAATGATATCTGCTAACTTCTTGCGTAACAATTCATTTGAACTTCCATCCATGATCGTCAAAAAAAATTTTTTGTTTTTTTGAATATTAATATAAATGTGGGTGAGTAAGAATTCTATCTGTTTTACTTTGATGCGATTGCTGACGATGATCTGCTCCGTATCAATAACAGAAGTGAAAGCATTGATTGCAAAATCAAAAATTTGTTCATAAAGGTCTTGTTTGTCTTTGAAGTGAGCATAGAAAGTCGCACGATTGATCATTGCTTCGTCGGCGATGTCTTGAATCGTTATACAGTCATATCCTTTTTCCTCGACTAAGTGAAAGAAAGCTTCGATAATCATTTTGTGTGTTCGTTTTACTCGGAGGTCAGTTTTCTTTGACATAAAAATTTCCTTTCGAAATAATCAACAGTTTTTAAAAGTTTGTTGCTTATCTCACAAATTTGGGTGTTTTGCTTGTTGCATTTAAATTAGAATCTTTCTAAAATATACATAAGTATTATATCAGACACCTTGTAGGATAATCAACAAAGTGTTGTGAAATAAAAGGATATGGATTATAAGGAGATCAAACGTATGACAATCAGAGCAGGAATAGACGTTGGTTCAACAACTGTGAAATTAGTAATTATTGACGAAAAAAATCATACATTATTCGCCAAATACGAGCGACACTACTCCGATGTAAAAGCAGCAACCGAAAAAGTATTGAATGAAGCGATGAATGAGCTAGGCGAAGCAACGCCGATCACAATGACGATCACAGGGTCTGGTGGTATGGGATTAGCAGATGTTTTGAAGATATCGTTTGTTCAAGAAGTGATCGCCTGTACAAGAACAGTAGAAGAAATCATACCAGAAACGGATGTAGCGATCGAGCTAGGTGGTGAAGATGCCAAGATCACCTTTTTTGAAGGTGCCTTAGAGCAACGGATGAATGGTAGCTGTGCAGGAGGTACAGGCGCTTTTATCGATCAAATGGCAGTTTTGTTGAAAACAGATGCAAATGGTGTCAATGAATTGGCTAAAAACTATCAAACAATCTATCCAATTGCCTCAAGGTGCGGTGTGTTTGCTAAGACCGATGTTCAGCCCTTGATCAATGAAGGGGCAGCGAAAGAAGATATTTCTGCCAGTATTTTTCAAGCAGTCGTCAATCAAACGATTGCGGGACTTGCAGCTGGTCGTAAGATCAAAGGGAAGATCGCTTTTTTAGGTGGGCCATTGTTCTTTATGTCAGAACTTAGAAAACGATTCATTGAAACCTTGGATGTAAAACCAGAAGATGTGATATTTCCAGAAAATCCTCAATTATTTGTGGCAATGGGCGCGGCGATTTATTCTGAAGGAGCTAATCCAACCACCTTAGCTGAGTTGATCCACCGTTTAACCAAAGGCGATGAAGAACAATTAAAGCCGACTGATACGTTAGAACCATTATTTCAGAATGAAGATGAGTTAAAAGCATTTAGAGCACGTCATGATCAAGCCAAAGCACAAGAAAAAGCCTTGTCTGAACATCGAGGCGTAGCTTTTTTAGGGATCGATGCTGGCTCAACCACAACAAAAGTTACCTTGATCGATGAAGACGGTAATTTATTGTTTTCATTTTACGGAAACAATCAAGGACAGCCGTTAGAGACCACGATGAGTGTTTTAAAAGACTTATACCAACAATTGCCGCAAGATGTTTTTATCGGGAAAGCAGCAGTTACAGGTTACGGGGAACATCTAATCAAAAATGCCTTAAAAGTTGATATCGGTGAAGTGGAGACAATGGCACATTACAAAGCCGCTAATCATTTTCAGCCAGGTGTCGATTTTATCTTAGACATTGGTGGTCAAGATATGAAGGCGATGACGATCAAAGAGGGTGTGTTGTCTTCGATTCAATTAAATGAAGCCTGTTCCTCTGGTTGTGGTTCCTTTATTGAAACATTTGCCAAATCATTGAATTTTGATGTCAAAGACTTTGCCCTTGAAGCGCTCAGTTCCAAAGCGCCGGTTGATCTTGGGTCTCGTTGTACTGTATTTATGAACTCAAAAGTGAAACAAGTTCAAAAAGAGGGGGCGTCAGTTGGCGATATTTCAGCTGGACTTTCTTATTCAGTAATCAAAAACGCCATTTACAAAGTAATCAAAGTCCGTCGTCCAGAAGAATTAGGGAAGAAAATCGTTTGCCAAGGTGGGACTTTTTATAATGAAGCGGTGTTACGAGCTTTTGAAATGATTAGTGAACGGGAAGTGGTTCGACCTTCTATTGCTGGATTGATGGGCGCGTACGGTGCCGCATTGATTGCCTTAGAAAATTACGAATTAGGAGAAGAAACGACGATTCTTGGGCTAGAGGAGCTGGATACATTTACAGCGGATAAAGAATTTACTCATTGTGGTCTTTGCGAAAACAATTGTATGATGACGGTCACGATTTTTTCTGATGGGCGTCAATTTGTCACTGGGAATCGCTGTGAACGTGGTGCGAGGATCAAAGTCAAAAAAGAAGATCGCAAGGTCAATTTAGTTGATTATAAATACCGGAAACTATTTAAGTATCGCCCTTTAAAAGAAAAAGATGCGGTGCATGGTAGGGTCGGAATTCCTCGTGTCTTGAATATGTATGAAAATTATCCGTTGTGGCATACCTTCTTTACAGATCTGGGCTTCCGAGTGGAATTATCGCCACGTTCAAATAAGGAATTGTACGAACAAGGGATGGAAACTATTCCAAGTGATACAGCGTGTTATCCAGCTAAAATTTCTCATGGTCATATTCAAGCCTTGATTGATTCTAAGGTACCAATGATTTTTTATCCAGGTGTCGTTTTTGAACGTCAAGAGTCAGCCGAAGCCGATAATCATTTTAACTGTCCGATCGTGCAAAGTTATCCTGATGTCATTCGGAACAATGTTGACGATATTCGTGACGGTAAAGTCGATTATCGTAATCCTTATATCAATCTAGCGAATGAAGCTTCTGTAGCAAAAGTGTTAAGTGAAACCTTTGCAGATCTTGGTATTTCAGCAGAGCAAGTAGCCCAAGCGCTTCGGCATGGTTATGAAGAGTTAGATGCTTTTAAAGACGATGTCCGTAATAAAGGAGAAGAAACCTTAGTAATGCTAAATCAAAAAGGCGAGAAGGGCATCGTTTTATCTGGTCGTCCGTATCATTTAGACCCTGAAATCAATCATGGAATCGCTGATGTGATCACGCAAGAAGGATTCCATGTCTTAACGGAAGACTGTGTTTCTCACTTAAGTGATGTTGGAAATTTACGTGTGGTCAATCAATGGGTGTATCATTCTCGTTTATATGCAGCAGCGCGTGTTGTGGCAAAATCTAAAAATCTTGAATTAGTTCAATTGAATTCATTTGGTTGTGGCTTAGATGCCGTTACAACCGATCAAGTAGAGGAAATCATGGATCAATATGGCAAAATCTATACGGTTCTAAAAATTGATGAAGGGTCTAATTTAGGGGCTATCAGGATTCGGTTACGTTCTTTGAAAGCGGCAGTTGGCGAACGGGAAAAAATGCAATTTGAACCAAAACTGCAGCACGAAGAACCAGAAAAAATCATCTTTACGAAGGAAATGAAAAAGACCCATACCTTGTTATTGCCAATGCTTAGCCCAATTCATCAATCTGGGTTAGTCGATGTTGCATTAAAAGCGTCTGGTTATAATGTGGTTTGTTTACCAGCAGATGATCGAGAAGCAGTCAATGTCGGGTTGAAATACGTCAATAACGATGCTTGTTATCCAGCGATTATTTCGATCGGTCAGCTGGTTGAGGCGCTGGAAAGTGGTGAGTATGATCTTGATCATGTCAGTGTGATGATGACGCAAACAGGTGGTGGTTGTCGAGCAACAAACTATATTCCGCTCCTTAGAAAAGCCTTGAACGATGCTGGTTTCCCGCAAGTGCCTGTTGTTTCTGTCTCAATGGGGAACAAAGGTGTCGAGTCTAACCCAGGATTTAAGTTTACCTTGCCAATGTTGAAACGTGTTGCGGTCGCCTTTTTATATGGGGATTTATTTGAACGAGTTGTTTACCGCACACGTCCGTATGAAACCGAAGTCGGGATGATCGATGCACTGCATGATAAATGGCTGAAGCAAATCGAAAAAAATGTTCGCAATGGTTCACTGACGTTATTCAATCGTAATATGAAAAAAATTATTAAAGAGTTTGATGAAGTGCCGTTAAATGAAGTCAAGAAACCTAAAGTCGGTATCGTGGGTGAAATCTTAGTAAAATATTCACCGACTGCTAATAACGATATTGTCCGTTTATTAGAAGCAGAAGGGGCAGAAGCTGTCGTACCAGACATCGTTGGCTTTATGAATTACTCTTTATATAATCAAATTTGGAAATACGATAATATGGGGATGTCTAAACAAAGTAAAAACTTAGCTCAATTTGCGATTCGAATTATTGAATACGTTGAAAAACCGATGGACAAAGCCTTAAGAAGTTCCAAACGATTTGAAGGGTTGAGTTCTATCCACGAATTAGCTGAGGATGCTGGAAAGATACTTTCAATTGGAAATCATACTGGTGAAGGCTGGTTCCTGACTGGTGAAATGATTGAATTATTGAAGTCGGATGTCAATAATATTGTCTGTATGCAGCCGTTTGGTTGTCTACCAAACCATGTTGTCGGTAAAGGTGTGACAAAAGAGTTGCGTCGTCAGTACCCTAAGGCGAATATTGCACCGATCGATTATGATCCAGGAGTATCATTGGTGAATCAATTAAATCGAATCCGTTTGATGATGGCCACAGCCAATAAAATGATGAATGAAGAAAATGTCTATTCATAAAAGAATAGAAGTGTTTATTCGGATAATAAGGGCCTGAGTACATAGCGTGAAAAGTTATGTACTCAGGCTCTCTTTTTTCTACGATTAGTCAATCTGAAAAGATAATTCAATCGAAACTTTTTCTTTCTTTTTGTGTGCACTTCGGTATACAATAGACTTAATGACTAAAAAAATTCTTGTTTGAAGCATACCAAATTGTGACTTAAAGGCTTTCCTTTACTGGAATTTAGACTTTTTGGTTGTTTATGAGGTATATACCAGTTATAATGAAGGAGAATAAAAAGGAGGAAATAAGATGGTTTCGAGTTTACCAGTTTATATTCAAATCCACGATAAAATTAAAGATGATATTGAGCATGGTGTTTGGAAGATTGGAGACCGCCTTCCATCCGAACGTGAGTTGGCAATCCAGTTCAGTGTTAGTCGAATGACGTTGAGACAGGCGATTCAAACACTTGCTGATGAGGGGATTTTAGAACGTAAGATTGGCTCAGGGACTTACGTTGCCCGTAAAAAAGTCCAAGAAAAAATGACAGGAACCACTAGTTTTACGGACATCATGCTTTCACAAAATCGAGTACCTTCTAGCCGTACAGTTTCTTATTATGTAGCGAAACCAAGTTCTAGCGAGATGGAAAAGTTGAACCTAAAAGAAAATGAACAAATCGTCCGAATGGAGCGTGTTCGTTTTGCTGATGACCTACCCATTTGTTTTGAAGTTGCTAGTGTACCATATTCCTTAGTAGATCAATATAGTAAAGCCGAAATTACAAATTCTTTTTATAAAACGTTAGAAGAAAAAGGCGGTAATAAAATCGGTCATGCCAATCAAACGATCTCAGCAATGTTAGCGTCGGAACAGATCGCTGATTATTTAAAAATCAAACGAGGAGATGCGATCCTTCGTTTACGCCAAATTTCTTATTTTGAAAATGGCACGCCGTTTGAGTATGTCAGAACCCAGTATGTAGGAAATCGCTTTGAATTTTACTTAGAAAAATAAACTGAAAAAAGAAAATGAACGCATTAAACTCATCTAGATCGAAGAGTTGTCAGCATTCATTTTCTTTTTTATTTTGTTAAATCGATTTTTTCATTGATCCAATAAATCAAGATACCGCCAATGGACATGGATAATACTTCGCCAATTCCAACGGTTAGCCATGTATAGAAAAAGGGTAATTGATAAAAGTAAGTCAATTGTCCGGCTACTGTAAACATTGATAGAGAACAAATCATGGCAGTTAGCATCATTTTTTTGATAGGGCTTTTTAGCTGCTTGGTGGCATAATAAGAGAAACATAAAACGACGAATGTCGATAAACTACCGATTATAACATCTACTAAACCCAATGGTGAAGCAAAGTTTGAAATAGCTACACCCAATGTAACGGCGCCAATGTAACGCTTGTTAAAAATCGGCAAGTAATTGAACAACTCCGAAAACCTGAGTTGAACTGCACCAAAACTAAAGGGTGCTAAAAAAATGGTCACAACAATATACAGTGCTGTAATCAGCGCCATTTTTGTCAGGGACATGACAGACCAAGCTTTAGTCTGCGAGTTTGGATTATTCATTTGGATTCTCCTTTGTAAAACAGTTTCTCTGTTTTAGTGATAACTATGACCAAAGGAAGTGACAGAAAGAATCCTGCCAACTGAAGTGTCATAGTGTGAATGACTTCACTGGGTTTTATGTTATCGGAGATTGTGCTATTTGTAAAGTAAGGTGTGAAACATAAGTGCTATTATTTTTCTAACCAACCACCATCGATTGTCATGACAGTGCCGTGAATATAGTCTGCCTGTTGACTTGCCAAAAATAATGTTAGTGAAGCAACCTCAGTAGGTTTAGCCCAGCGTCCAGCAGGCGTTTCATTTGCGACCCATTCGGCCATTTTACCATCTCCAGCAAAATCAGCCGCATTCATAGGTGTCTGGATTGCTCCAGGAGCAATTGCATTTGCACGGATACCTTGTCTGATGTAGTCATGATCCAACTGCTTTGTATACCCAATGATTGCATGCTTCGAGGCAGTATAAGCCGCGCCACCGCCGCCAGCCACCATGCCAGCAATTGAGGCCATATTGATGATCACACCATGTTTTTGCATCAAAAGTTGTGGCAAAATTTGATTAGTGACTAAAAAGGTTCCTTTTAAATTTACAGCTAAAACACGATCCCACATGGCTTCTGTTGTTTTTAGTGTCGGGGTGTAGTCATCTAGAATGCCCGCAGTGTTTAATAAAATATGAATACTGCCAAATGTGTCATTTACGCTTTTTACAGCCGCTACAATGTCGTTTGGGTTTGTCACATCACCGATAAAAGCAGCAAACTTTCCAGGATAATTTGTTGCTTGCTCAGTTGTGTTACGCAAGCCAATTGGATCAACATCCATACCAAATACGTTTGCACCTTGTTCTACGAAAGCAATCGCTTGAGCTTGCCCAATCCCGGAAGCTGCTCCTGTTACAAAAATTGTTTTACATTGATATTCATCGAAATGCATACTTGTCCCTCTTTTCATAGTAATCAAAGAAAAGCTAGACCAACTTAATTTAAGTGTTCTAGCTTTTTAGCAAAATTTTAGTCGGCGTGGACGATTTTCCAGTCTTCAGCCAAAACATCACAAGGAGTTGGAGAGAACATACTGTATCCTTCATCAGATGTTTTAATTAAAAAATAGGGAGTGACTTGGAGGAACGTGCCATCGGAGGTGCCGACCTCGTCTCTAAGTTCAATATACAGTTCAAAACCACCCCAGCCTTCTCTAACTGCTTTAGCGCCTTTTTTGATTTGTGGTAATACTTCTTCAAATGTCATCTACTTGCTCCTTTTTTATGATTGGCAGTTCATGATAAGAACATTCGCCTTTTTCAAATGTAACCTGTCCGTTTAATAATTCAACGACCTCAGTCATAAATGCCTCAGATTTTGGTTCATCCACAAGGCAAATAACATCGACATGTTCGCCGTAAATCGTGTCTTTTAAAGTATAAGGGTTGTGTTCCATAAAATTTTGAACACTGCCTAAGTTGGGATAACTGATTGTTAAACGGATCTCCTGCTGTAATTTTCCCTCAACTAAGCTAATATCGCCCAAAGCATGAGATACGGCCTGACTATAAGCTCTAATCAGCCCGCCTGCGCCTAATTTCGTTCCACCAAAATAACGGGTAACAACAGCGACGACATTGATCAATTCTTGTTTTTTCAGCACTTCCAACATTGGAATACCAGCGGTTCCGCTAGGTTCACCATCATCACTACTACGTTGGATATCACTTTTTTCACCAATCACGAACGCACTACAATTATGATTTGCTTTCCAGTGTTCCTTTTTCTTTTGAGCAATAAATTGCTTTGCTTCTTCTTCTGAATAAACTCGTTTGAGAGAACAGATAAAACGAGATTTTTTTATCTCAATTTCACTTTCTCCATCAGAGCGAATGGTAAAATAACTTTCAAGCATTTGCTCAGTCCTTTACTACATAATGCTTTAAGTATAAAAAAAATCAAGACGAGAAGCAACTGTTCTCTTAAAAATACCTGAGAGAGCTTCGTTTGCTTCTTGAAAGTTTTATGAGATAATACTAAAAGGAATACTGTTTTTTTGGTAGAAATTATTTTTTTCAACTAAAGGAGTGAATGATTTGGCAAAAGAGCGTCAAAAGAAATATGATAGCGTTACCCATTATTTAACGACCAATGGTGGATCACAAGTAACTCTAACGTTTACTCAGTTTGACGAGTTGCTTTTTCCTCATTCGGGACTTCCTAAGACAGCACGAACTGATATTGATTGGTGGGCCAATGACCATAAGCACCCTGAAAAAGGAGCATATGGCTGGCTTAATGCAGGATATCAAGTGGTACAAGTCAATCTTGAAAAAGAATATGTGGTCTTTAATAAATTACTAAAATCAAATTGGTTATTTTGAACGAAAAAATAACGAGAACGTAAAAGCAGGAAGCGTTGACAAATATTTGGTTTATACGATATCATGAAGTATAGAAGTCAAAGATAGGCTAGGTTATCATTAGAAAAAGGAGATGGATAGAATGGCTAAAAAAACAATTATGCTTGTATGTTCTGCAGGTATGAGCACAAGTTTGTTAGTGACAAAAATGCAAAAAGCTGCCGATGCTCAAGGGTTGGATGCAGATATCTTTGCAGTTTCAGCTTCTGATGCGGATAACAATTTAGAAAGCAAGCCTGTAGACGTATTATTATTAGGTCCGCAAGTACGTTTTATGAAGGGTGACTTTGAGAAACGTTTAGAACCAAAAGGAATTCCTTTAGAAGTAATCAACATGGCAGATTATGGTATGATGAACGGGGAAAAGGTTTTACAACAAGCGTTGAGACTAATTGGAGACGATCAATAAAACAGCAGCGGTTGTTTTAATAGTAAGCCTATTATAAGTGAGCAAAACAAAACGTATCACGTTTTGTTTTGCTCTTTTTTTAGTTTCTACACTGAGAGACTCCCCTTCAAAAAAAAAACAAAGCAAAAAATGCGTAGTTTAATAGTGGAGGGGATAAAAAATGCAAGAATTATGGGGAAGAAAAGTCTTGAAAAAAGAAATCAATCAAAGCGAACAACTTGAAATAGCGAGTTTGACCTTACCGACGATGAAAGAACTAGCGGAAAATAAAATACAATGTTTACGTTGTGGTCAGATTCAATTGAAATTTACCGTACAGTTAGTGAATCAGTGTTACTATTGTCCAGAATGCATTCAATTAGGTAGGGTAGATACTGGCCAGCAATTTTACCATTTACCAGAGCCTGATTTAGTCAAAAGAAAGGTTTCTTTTGTTTGGGAAGGTCAATTAACTATAGGACAACAGCAAGTTTCAGATGAATTAGTTGCTTCTGTAAAAAAAGCTGAATCTCGCATGATTTGGGCAGTTACAGGTGCTGGAAAAACGGAAATGTTGTTTAAAAGTATCCATTATTCTTTAGAATGTGGTTATCGAATTGGAGTAGCTTCACCTAGAGTTGATGTTTGTTTAGAGCTTTTCCCAAGAATACAAGCTGTTTTTCCAGATGAAGAGGCCCTGCTGCTTCATGGAAAGATGGAAGAGAGCTACCGTTATACTAAATTGCTGATATGTACAACACATCAATTACTACGCTTTTATCAGGCTTTTGACGTGTTAATCATTGATGAAGTAGACGCCTTTCCGTTTGTTGATAATCCACTACTACACTATGGAGTAAAACAAGCAGTCAAGCCAAAAAGTTCACTGATCTATCTCACGGCAACTCCGACCGAAGCATTGACTAAAAAAACAGATCGAAATGAATTAAAGACAAGTATTTTACCCGCTCGTTATCATAGAAGAGTGCTACCTGTTCCAAAAATGAAATGGTGTCATCGCTGGCACGAAAAAATCAATCAAGGCATCAGCCCTAAATCTTTTGAGGATACGATTCGTATGCTGATAAGTAAAAATGATGTCTTGATTTTTTGTCCCACTATTACATTGATGGATCAACTGGGAAAAGCTGTGGAAAAGAGTTTTCCAGAAACGGCATTAGCTTCTGTTCATTCGCAAGATTCACAACGGCTAGAAAAAGTTCTAAAGATGAGAAATAAGGAATACCGTATTCTGATGACTTCGACTATCTTAGAACGTGGAGTGACGTTTGACGGTGTTTCTGTGATTGTTTTAGGTGCCAATCATACTGTTTTTGCAACATCTGCTCTGGTTCAGATTGCGGGTAGAGTTGATCGGAGAAAAGAATATACCGCAGGAGAAGTCTGGTTTTTACATGATGGATGTACAAAAGCTATGAAAGAAGCAGTTAAGCAGATCAAAAAAATGAATACGCTAGGATTAGAGCGAGGCTTGATCGATGAAGTGTAATTACTGCAGTCAAATGATCAATAGAAATCTAACGCTCGCTGAAATATTCCTACCTAAGAAAATTGTATCGGAGCAATTATGCTCTCAGTGTACCCAAAAATTTCAGTTGCTGAAAACAAAAGGAACCTGTCAAGGATGCCAGCGTCAAACCCAAAATAGGTATTGTAGTGATTGCTTAAAATGGCAACAACTTTACCCACAGTATGATTTTCATCATGAAGCACTTTTTTCATATAATCAAGCGATGCAAGAATGGTTTGAAGAATATAAATTCAAAGGAAATTATCGGCTTAGATATAGTTTTGTTTCATTTTTACAAGCGTACTTTAAACAAAAAAGAGGGTTCATCGTAATTCCAATGCCCATTTCACAAGAACGTATGGCTGTCCGTGGGTTCAATCAAGTTGAAGGGTTGCTTGAGGCCGCGGGGGTCGATTATCAGCCATACTTGGTACGTTTTGCCGATGGTCATTCTCAAGTAACGAAAACTAGAAGTGAACGACTCCAGTTAGTTCAACCTTTTGAGCTGACCAAAGAAGGGCAAAAAGCAGTCTCGAATAAAAGCGTTCTTTTGGTCGATGATATCTATACAACGGGGCGGACGATTTTTCATGGAGCACAAGTTATTTTAGAAAATCACCCGGCTGAACTGTATACGTTTTCTCTTGCGAGATAGCAGAATAAATAAAATGAAAAATCGTCCGCAATTTTGTTGGCAAAAGTACTATAATTCGTTATAATAGAATTAAGAAGAAGGATAACAGAGTGGTCCTTTTATTCCTTCTTTAGTGGCAGATGAAAGGGGTAATCGTTATGTTTAGATATAATGTGCGTGGAGAAAACATCGAAGTTACTGAAGCAATCCGAGACTATGTAGAGAAAAAAGTTGGTAAACTAGAACGTTATTTCAGTGATTCACCAGAAGCAACTGTTCATGTGAACTTAAAAGTCTACACTGAAAAAACAGCAAAAGTCGAGGTTACTATTCCTCTACCTTATTTAGTATTACGTGCTGAAGAAACATCACCTGATTTATATGCAAGTGTTGATTTAGTTGTAGATAAATTAGAACGACAAATTCGTAAATTCAAAACAAAAATCAACCGTAAATCTCGTGAAACAGGGATGAATACTGCTAAAGCAGCTATTTTCTTAAATGGTGAAGAAACACCAGATGAAACGCCAGAATTAGACATCGTTCGTACAAAACGTCTTTCACTAAAACCAATGGACAGTGAAGAAGCTGTTTTACAAATGAACATGTTAGGACATAACTTCTTTATCTTTGAAGATTCAGAAACAAATGGAACAAGCATTGTTTACCGCCGTAAAGATGGTAAATATGGATTGATTGAGACAGACTAAATTAAAAGAGGACGTTCTATTTCCTTGAGTTAGGCTCTAAAATGTCTAGTTCGTTAGAATATGGCTCTTTTTGAAGGACAGTCAAGATCATCAATAGTTGATACCAAAGAGACTGTAGCAAGACGGCACACGTTTTGCCGCAGTCTTTTTTCTTTGTTTTACGTGCGTATACATAAAAAATGATATAATATATTGTTAATATTAAGAGAAGTTATTTCCTTTCTGGGCAACTAATGATAAAATAGAAAGGATGATTGTGCATTTAGTGCAAAAAATAAATAGAGTTTATTGAAAGGAACACTTAAAACCATGGCTAATTTTTTAAAAAAGATGATTGAAAATGATAAAAAGGAACTAAAACGCTTGGACGGTATTGCCAACCAAGTAGAAACTCACGCTTCAGCGATTGCTGCATTAAGCGATGAAGAATTAAAAGCAAAAACAGACGAGTTCAAAGCGCGTTATCAAAAAGGGGAAACACTAGATCAATTATTACCAGAAGCATTTGCGGTCGTTCGTGAAGCCGCTAAACGTGTTCTAGGTTTATATCCGTACCATGTTCAATTAATGGGTGGTATCGTCTTGCATGATGGGAATATCCCTGAAATGAGAACCGGTGAAGGGAAAACCTTGACTGCCACAATGCCAGTTTACTTGAATGCATTAACAGGTGAAGGTGTTCATGTTGTAACAGTCAATGAGTATTTAGCAACTCGTGACTCAGATGAGATGGGTGAGTTGTACAATTTCTTAGGTCTGACAGTTGGTTTAAATATCAACTCAAAAACATCAGAAGAAAAACGTGATGCCTATAACTGTGATATCACTTATAGTACGAATAACGAATTAGGCTTTGATTATTTACGTGATAACATGGTTGTTTACCGCAATCAAATGGTACAACGTCCGTTGAACTATGCAATCGTGGATGAGGTCGATTCAATCTTGATCGATGAAGCACGGACACCGTTGATCATTTCTGGACAAGCAGAAAAATCAACCGCTCTTTATACACGTACAGATAATTTTGTTAAACGTCTAAAAGAAGAAGAAGACTATAAAATCGATGTTCAATCGAAAACAATTAGTTTAACTGAAGCGGGTATTGAAAAAGCAGAAGAAAACTTTGGCTTAGAAAACCTGTATGATATCGAAAATACAGCGTTAACGCATCATATGGATCAAGCGTTACGTGCAAACTTTATCATGCTACGTGACATTGATTACGTGGTTCAAGAAGGCAAAGTTCTGATCGTTGACCAATTTACAGGTCGTATCATGGATGGTCGTCGTTATTCAGATGGGTTACATCAAGCAATCGAAGCCAAAGAAGGCGTAGAAATCGAAGATGAAACAAAAACAATGGCGACAATCACATTCCAAAACTATTTCCGTATGTATAAGAAATTAGCTGGGATGACTGGTACTGCTAAAACGGAAGAAGAAGAATTCCGTGAAATCTATAATATTCAAGTGTTCCAAATCCCAACAAACCGTCCAATCATTCGTGATGACCGTGCAGATTTACTTTACCCAACATTACAAAGTAAATTTAAAGCAGTAGTTCAAGATATCAAAGAGCGTTATCATAATGGACAACCTGTCTTAGTTGGTACAGTTGCTGTTGAAACTTCTGAATTATTATCAGAATTATTGAATAAAGAAAAAGTTCCACATGAAGTATTGAATGCGAAAAATCACTTTAAAGAAGCAGAAATCATCATGAATGCTGGTCAAAAAGGAGCAGTTACGATCGCTACCAATATGGCTGGTCGTGGTACAGATATTAAATTAGGTCTTGGTGTTATTGAACTTGGCGGTTTAGCTGTAATTGGTACTGAACGTCATGAATCACGTCGTATCGATAATCAATTACGTGGACGTGCAGGTCGCCAAGGAGATCCTGGGGTTTCTCAATTCTACCTATCACTTGAAGATGACCTGATGAAACGTTTTGGTTCAGAACGTATCAAAGCGTTCTTAGATCGCATGAACATTGAAGAATCAGACGCAGTGATCCAAAGTAAAATGCTAAGCAAACAAGTAGAATCAGCTCAAAAACGTGTAGAAGGAAATAACTACGATACACGTAAAAACGTCTTACAATACGATGACGTAATGCGTGAACAGCGTGAAGTAATCTACGCGCAACGTCAAGAAGTCATCATGGAAGATAAAGAGTTGACTGAAACATTATTAAACATGGTAAAACGTACGATTACTCGAGTTGTAGATAGCCATACACAATTAGAAAAAGAAAACTGGAATCTTGATGGTATTGTAGATTTTGCAGCATCAACATTAGTTCATGAAGATTCTATTGCAAAATCTGATATTGAAGGCAAGACACCAGAAGAAATCAAAGAATATTTAGTCAAACGTGCGCAAGAAGTATATGATATCAAAGTAGAACAACTAAACGGTCCTGAACAAATCTTGGAATTCCAAAAAGTTGTTATCCTACGTGTTGTAGATACAAAATGGACAGATCATATCGATGCAATGGATCAATTACGTCAATCAGTTGGTCTACGTGCTTACGGACAAAATAATCCATTGGTTGAATATCAAACAGAAGGGTACAACATGTTTGAAGAAATGATTGGCGCGATTGAATTTGAAGTAACACGTCTATTCATGAAATCAGAAATCCGTCAAAATGTTCAACGTGAACAAGTGGCACAAGGCGAAGCTGTTCATCCATCTGATGAAGAAGAGCCTCAAAGTAATACAAGTGCTAAAAAGAAACCGATTCATGTTGATGAAAAAATAGGTCGTAATGATCCTTGTCCTTGTGGCAGTGGTAAGAAATACAAAAATTGCCACGGTAAAGGTCAGTAACAATTAATGAAGGTGAGGCGCTCGTCTCGCCTTCATTTGTTTGCAAATAAAGTAATGAAAATGAAAGGAAGAATAGATCATGGAAAATGCTGAAATTCGAACTCTTTTAGATGAAATGAACCAATCAATCACAAGCTTCAGGGGGTCTCTTTGACTTAGATCAGTTAGAAGAAGACATTGCGGAAGCAGAAAATAGAATGGCAGAACCTGGCTTTTGGGATAATTCGGAAGCGGCACAACAATTGATCAATGAAACGAATGCCCATAAAGAAAAATATCAACAATTTCATCAATTTGCAGATGAATTAGAAGAGTTAGAAATCATGAGCGAGATGCAACAAGAAGAATATGACGCTGAAACTCAAACAGAACTGGAAGAACGCTTGTTAAAACTAAAAGAAAAATTAAGTATTTATGAGCTATCACTATTGTTAAACGAGCCTTATGACAAAAATAATGTTATCATGGAACTGCATCCTGGAGCTGGTGGAACAGAGTCACAAGATTGGGGCAGCATGTTGCTTCGAATGTATACTCGCTGGGCTGAAAGTCATGGGTTTCAAGTAGAAACATTGGACTATCAGTCAGGAGACGAAGCGGGAATCAAAAGTGTTACTCTTTTAATTAAGGGATATAATGCTTATGGTTATTTAAAATCTGAAAAAGGGGTTCATCGTTTAGTCCGAATCTCACCGTTTGATTCAGCTAAACGTCGTCATACTTCTTTTTGTTCCGTGGACATCATGCCTGAATTGGATGAAAATGTTGAGATCGATATCAATACGGATGATTTAAAAGTCGATACGTATCGTGCAAGTGGGGCTGGTGGACAACATATCAATAAAACAGAATCAGCTGTTCGGATCACTCATATTCCGACAGGAACAGTGGTTGCCAGCCAAGCGCAACGCTCGCAGCTAAAAAACCGTGAACAAGCAATGGGCATGTTGAAAGCAAAACTTTATCAATTGGAAATGGATAAAAAAGCACAAGAAGCAGCGTCACTACGTGGTGAACAACTGGAAATTGGCTGGGGTTCACAAATTCGTTCTTATGTTTTCCATCCGTACTCAATGGTCAAAGATCATCGGACGAATTACGAAACGGGAAATTTACAGGCGGTAATGGATGGAGAGTTGGATGGTTTTATCGATGCGTACTTAAAGCAGAAATTAAATTGATCAATTCACAGAAATGAAACAAAATTGTAAACTGTTGAAAGAGCCTTGAAACAAAGTCATGTTATAATGATTGATAGTCTAGAAAACAGAGATGGAGAGAATACGCCATGATTGAAATGAAAGATGTAATGAAGAAATATTCGAATGGTACAACAGCTATCCGAAATATTTCAGTAGAAATAAAACAAGGTGAATTCGTTTATGTTGTTGGCCCTTCTGGTGCCGGAAAATCAACGTTCATCAAATTAATGTATCGTGAAGAAAAAGCAACAAAAGGACGTTTAAAGGTTGCCAGTCATGATTTGATGAAAATAAAAAATTCGGAAGTCCCTTACCTTAGAAGAGAAATTGGTATCGTCTTTCAGGATTACAAATTATTGACGAAAAAAACCGTCTATGAAAACGTTGCGTATGCTATGCAGGTTGTTGGACGTAAGCCAAGAGATATCAAGAAACGAGTGATGGAAGTTCTTGATTTAGTTGGCTTAAAACATAAAGTCAGAGTCTTTCCAAGTGAATTATCTGGTGGGGAACAACAACGTGTTTCAATTGCTCGTGCAATTGTAAATACACCGAAAGTTCTAATTGCCGATGAACCAACAGGAAATCTGGATCCAGAAAACTCATGGGAAATCATGAAATTATTGGACCGGATCAATGCTCAAGGAACAACTGTTGTAATGGCAACACACAATAGTACGATTGTAAACACGATCCGTCATCGCGTAATCGCCATCGAAAATGGCCGAATTATTCGAGACCAAGCGGAAGGAGAATATGGCTACGATGATTAGAACCTTCTTTTCTCATGTCCTAGAAAGTATCAAAAGTTTAAAACGTAATGGGTGGATGACAATAGCTTCTGCCAGTGCCGTTACGATTACTTTAGTCCTTGTAGGGATTTTTATGGCAGTAATTTTTAATGCAACAAAATTAGCAAAAGATATTGAAGAAAACGTAACAGTTTCTGTATTCGTTGATATTGGTACAACACCAGACGAAATGCAAAAACTAGAAAAAGAATTGAATAAAATCGACAATGTTGAGACTATTTCTTATTCAAATAAAGATAAACAATTGGAGAAAATCCAAAAACAAATGGGTGAAGCGTGGAACCTTTTTGAAGGCGACAGCAATCCGTTATATGATGTTTATTATGTAAGTGCAAAAGAACCTTCAGATACAAAGAAAATCTCAGAAAAAGCGGCAAAACTACCGAATGTCTTTAAAGCAGATTACGGCGGCGTTTCTTCAGATAAGATTTTTAGTATTGCAGGAAAAGTTAGAACTTGGGGATTAGGTGCAGCAATTTTACTATTATTTGTAGCAGTATTCTTAATTTCTAATACGATTCGTATCACGATTCTCTCACGCCAAAGAGAAATTCAAATCATGCGTTTAGTTGGTGCTAAAAACGGCTATATTCGTTGGCCTTTCTTTATTGAAGGAGCTTGGATTGGTTTGATCGGAGCGATTATTCCGATCTTAGTCTTAACATTTGGGTATCAACAATTTTATACCTTGTTTAACCCGCAATTGTTGAGTTCAAATTACTCATTACTAAAACCTGAGTCATTTGTTTGGCAAATAGATATATTGATGATCGTAATTGGAATGACTATTGGGTCTTTGGGGTCAATCATTTCAATGCGTCGTTTCTTAAAAATTTGAAACTCGAAAGCAGACAATTTTGTCTGCTTTTTCTTTACTTATTTTATTAAGTTGGTTATGCTTTACTAGGGATATATGTAAAAGTGATTGGGGTGGATACATGAAATTTTTATATGATAATTTATTTGTTATTATTTTTATTGCGAACATGCTATTATCGTTAGTCATTGTTTTTCGGGAAAGGAAACAAACAGCACAAACCTGGTCATGGTTGCTTGTACTGATGTTTATTCCAGTCTTAGGCTTCATTCTTTATATTTTCTTAGGACGTGGAATTTCAAAAGATAAGATTTTTGATATGAAGATGCAAGCGAAAATTGGGATGAATGCTGAAATAGAATCGGAGAAACAAGCGTTATTAAGAGGCTTATTTCCACATCCACCAACAGGAGAAGTTGACTCAAAGCAATTGATTTATATGCTGACTTTATTTGAAAGCTCCTTATACACAACCAATAATGAGGTTCGTTTATATACAGATGGAAGAGAAAAATTTGATGGACTGATCGAAGATATCCGTCAAGCAACGGATCATGTCCATATGGAATACTACATTTACCGTGGTGATACACTAGGCAAAGAGATTAGACAGGAATTGATTGATGCAGTAAAACGAGGCGTAAAAGTCCGATTGCTTTTAGACGCTTGGGGTTCAACACAAGTCAATATGAAATTTTTTGAAGAACTAAAAAAGCTTGGCGGAGAAATTGCCTTTTTCTTTCCATTATTTGTGCCGTATCTAAATCCTAGAATCAACTATCGCAATCATCGGAAAATCGTTGTAATTGATGGCAAAATCGGCTACACTGGAGGATTTAATGTCGGAAATGAGTATTTAGGTGAGGTTGAAAAATTTGGTTATTGGCGAGACAATCATTTACGGATTCATGGAGAAGCTGTTTACAGTTTACAAAATCGTTTTTTGATGGATTGGAATTCACAACATAGAGAAGAGTTAAGCTATGATGATGCCTATTTTCCACCAATTTATTCTGATGGGAAAAAAGCAGTTCAAGTGGTAACTAGCGGACCCGATTCAGAACATGAGCAGATCAAAATGACCTATCTTAAGATGATTTCAATTGCTAAAAAGGAAATTTTGATTCAAACGCCCTATTATATACCAGATGCATCGATCCATGAAGCACTAAAATTAGCTCTGTTATCTGGTGTCAAAGTCCGTATACAAATACCAAACAAACCGGATCATATGTTGGTTTATTGGGCAACCTATTCATTTTCAGCTGAATTACTAGAATATGGAGCAATTATTGAAACCTATGAGCAAGGATTTATTCACGCTAAAACGATGATTATTGACGGTGGAATTGTTTCAGTTGGCTCAGCTAATATTGATGTTCGTTCATTCCGCTTAGATTTTGAAGTGAATACAATTATTTATGATCAAGAATTTTCAAAAGAAGTTAGGGACGCTTTCTGGGAAGATTCTAAAGTATCGAAGCTCTTAACAGAAGAAATATACCGTAATCGTGGCTTAATTATTAAATTAAAAGAAGGACTGGCTCGTCTAATTTCACCATTATTATGATGCGTTTGTAAAGCGGCTAGGACAGAAACGATTAAATGGATTTAGGGTGTGAGACAAAAGTGATTTTTACTTTTGTTCACATCTTTTTTGATTTTAAAAATGATTATTTGTGTTATTTTATTCTAAAAAAATGCTGAGTTCAACAACTTATAATTTTCAACTGAAACAGTTAATGTTAAAATGAATTGATTGAATTGAGTTTGGAGGATTAACAGATAAATGAAAAAGAAAATGCTATTATTTTTTAGTCTAGTTGGAATACTAACTTTATCAGGATGTGCTAAGTGGATCGATCGAGGTGAATCGATCACAGCAGTCGGCTCATCTGCGCTACAACCGCTAGTTGAGACGGCAGCAGAAGAGTTTCAAAACCAAAACCCAGGACGCTTTGTCAATGTTCAAGGAGGCGGAAGCGGTACAGGATTGAGTCAAGTTCAGTCTGGTGCAGTAGACATTGGGAATTCTGACTTGTTTGCAGAAGAAAAAAAAGGAATCGATGCATCTAAACTGACAGATCACAAGGTTGCTGTAGTAGGAATTACGCCAATCGTTAATAAGAATGTTGGGGTATCAGATATTTCATTAGAAAACCTTAGAAAAATCTTTTTAGGCGAAATAACGAACTGGAAAGAACTTGGTGGAAATGACATTGCAATTGTTATGTTGAATCGTGCAGCTGGAAGTGGTACACGCGTGACTTTTGAGCGTTGGGTATTAGATGGTAAAACAGCGATTCAAGCTCAAGAACAGGATTCAAGTGGGATGGTTCGTTCTATTGTTGCCGATACACCTGGAGCAATCAGCTATACTGCCTTTTCTTATGTGAACGATGAAGTCAACACATTAAGTATTGATGGTGTAAAACCAACAGATGAGAATGTAATCACCAATAAATGGACGATTTGGTCGTATGAACATATGTATACATTAGGGAAACCAAAACAATTAACAGAAGAGTTTCTCGCGTTTATGTTATCAGATGAAGTACAAGAAAAAATCATTGGGCAATTAGGCTATATTCCAGTTTCAAAAATGAAAGTGGAGCGTGATTGGCAAGGAAATCTTATCAACTAATCACCTTTACACAAAATTTACAAACTTAACATAAGATTTACATGTTATTAAACGCAAATTTATGTAGGGAAGTTACACTGGATTTATTGTGATAGGTGTTGCATTTATGGGGACTTATCTAGCTTCACGAGCTGACTCCTCGGGAAAAAGATAAAAATAGATTGTGGCAAAAAGCGCCACATTCGATTTTTCCTGTTTTCCAGTCGGAGTTGAACGAGCTTGTTACACTTTTGCTTTGAAACACAGTGAATGAAATGAACTGATGTTGAAAAGTACAAGACTTTCGCAGAAAGTGTTGATCATTAGTGTTATCTAGCTTCACGAGCTAGCTTCTCGGAAAAAAGATAAAAATTGAGTGAGGTAAAGAACACCTCAATCATTTTTTCCTATTTTTCTGTCGAAGCTGAACGAGCTCGTTACGCTTTTAAAATAAGGAGGAATTTTCTTGGAAGATGTGCAGAAAACATTGTTAACGAAATCAAAGCGCGCAAGAATGGAACAGCGGGGGAAATTTATTAGTTTTCTGTGTATCGCTTTGATTGTTTTAGTTGTTCTATCAATCTTTTATTTTGTCGCAAGTAAGGGGTTAGCGACTTTTTTTACAAATAAAATCAAAGTTTCCGACTTTTTATTCGGTACAAATTGGAACCCAAGTGAGACTGGAACGGATGGTAAGCCTATGGTAGGTGCGTTACCGATGATTGCGGGTTCTTTTATTGTGACGTTTATGTCTGCAATTATTGCAACACCATTTGCAATTGGTGCCGCAGTGTTTATGACCGAGATTTCTCCTAAAAAAGGCTCGAAAATCTTACAACCAGTTATTGAGTTATTAGTTGGGATCCCATCAGTTGTTTATGGTTTTATTGGTTTGTCTGTAATCGTCCCTTTTATTCGTTCGATTTTCGGTGGTACAGGCTTTGGGATTTTAGCGGGGACGTTTGTCTTGTTTGTAATGATTTTGCCTACGGTTACTACAATGACAGTCGATGCTTTAAAATCAGTACCTCGTCATTACCGTGAAGCCTCTTTAGCTTTGGGGGCAACACGTTGGCAAACAATCTATAAAGTTGTTTTACGAGCAGCGGTACCAGGAATTTTAACTGCTGTCGTTTTTGGGATGGCACGTGCTTTCGGTGAAGCGTTGGCGATTCAAATGGTTATCGGAAATGCGGCGATCATGCCATCAAGTTTAACAACACCAGCGTCTACTTTAACCAGTATTTTGACAATGGGGATTGGGAATACGATTATGGGAACAGTAGAAAACAATGTACTGTGGTCATTGGCTTTGATCCTGTTGTTAATGTCATTATTCTTTAATATTATTATTCGAATTATTGGTAGGAAAGGGGCCTTGAAATAATGAATGCAAAAAAGGCAGATAAATTTGCAACTGGCGTCTTGTATGCTGTTTCAGGAATTATTGTGTTGATTCTAGCAGCGTTATTACTGTACATTTTAATTCGTGGTATTCCTCATATTTCTTGGGATTTTTTAACGAAACCTTCTAAGGCGTATCAAGCCGGTGGAGGGATCGGCATTCAATTATTCAACTCCTTATACTTGTTACTGATCACAATGCTGATCAGTTTTCCAATTTCATTAGGTGCGGGTATCTATTTATCTGAATATGCAAAGAAAAACTGGGTAACAGACGTGATTCGGACATCAATCGAAATTTTAAGTTCTCTTCCTTCTGTTGTGGTTGGTTTGTTCGGCTTCTTGATTTTTGTAGTGCAGCTTGGTTATGGTTTTTCAATTATTTCAGGAGCATTAGCATTAACATTTTTCAATCTGCCTTTATTGACAAGAAATGTGGAAGAATCGTTAAAAGCTGTTCACTATACACAACGAGAAGCGGGCTTGTCTTTAGGTTTATCACGCTGGGAAACAGTATTGAAAGTGGTTGTTCCAGAAGCTTTACCAGGTATTTTAACAGGCGTAATTTTGAGTTCAGGAAGAATTTTTGGTGAAGCTGCAGCGTTGATTTATACTGCAGGACAAAGTGCACCAGCATTAGATTTCAGTAATTGGAATCCATTAAGTGTGTCAAGTCCAATCAGTATTTTCCGTCAAGCTGAAACGTTAGCCGTTCATATTTGGAAAATCAACACAGAAGGCACAATGCCAGATGGTGCAGCTGTTTCTGCGGGTGCTTCTGCTGTTCTGATTTTAGTCGTGTTACTCTTTAATTTCGGGGCACGTTTTATCGGAAACAGATTATATAAAAGAATGACATCAGCCTAATGTTAGGGGAATCAGAATGAAAGAATATAATTTAAACGATACAAATATTATAAAATTACCAGAACCGATTGCTTTGCATACCGATGATTTACATGTTTGGTATGGTGAGAATGAAGCCATCAAAGGTGTCGATTTAGAGTTTGAAAAAAATAAAATCACTGCCTTGATCGGACCATCTGGTTGTGGCAAATCGACGTATTTACGTTCGTTGAATCGGATGAACGACGGGATCGCTAATACCAAAGTAACCGGGAATATTATGTATAAAGGTGTCAATGTGAATACTAAAGAAGTCGATGTTTATGAAATGCGTAAACGAATCGGCATGGTATTTCAACGTCCTAATCCTTTCAGTAAATCGATCTACGAGAATATTACATTTGCTTTAAAACAACACGGTGAAAAAGATAAGAAAAAGCTAGATGAAATAGTTGAAACTAGTTTGAAACAAGCAGCACTTTGGGAACAAGTCAAAGATAATTTAGATAAAAGTGCATTAGCGTTGTCTGGTGGTCAACAGCAACGTTTATGTATTGCCAGAGCTATTGCCATGAAGCCGGATATTCTACTTTTGGATGAACCAGCTAGTGCTCTAGATCCGATTTCAACTGGTAAAGTAGAAGAAACATTAGTTAATTTAAAAGACGATTATACGATCATTATCGTAACACATAATATGCAGCAAGCTGCCCGTATCAGTGATTACACTGCCTTTTTCTACCTAGGCAAAGTGATTGAATACGATGAAACAAGAAAAATCTTTACACGACCAAAAATTCAAGCGACAGAAGATTACGTTTCTGGACATTTTGGTTAGGAGGAGCAAGATGACAAAAGAGATTATTTCATCAAAAGATCTGCATTTATATTATGGTAAAAAAGAAGCCTTGAAGGGGATCGACCTGAGCATCAATCAAGGGGAAATTACTGCTATGATCGGACCATCCGGTTGTGGTAAATCGACCTATCTGCGTTCATTGAATCGGATGAATGATTTGATTCCAAGCGTGACGATCACCGGTAGTGTTGTTTATAAAGGCAAAGATATCTATGGTCCTAAAACAGATATCGTAGATTTACGGAAAGAAATCGGCATGGTTTTTCAACAACCTAATCCCTTTCCTTTTTCAATTTATGAAAATGTCATCTACGGTTTACGTTTAAAAGGAGAAAAAGATAAACAAGTTTTAGATGAAGCTGTAGAAAATAGCTTAAAAGCAGCCTCAGTTTGGGATGATGTGAAGGATAAACTGCATAAAAGTGCGTTATCTTTATCAGGTGGTCAACAACAACGTGTCTGTATCGCTCGTGTTTTAGCCGTTGATCCTGAAATCATTTTATTAGATGAGCCGACTAGTGCCTTAGATCCTGTTTCAAGTGGCAAAATCGAGAATATGCTTCTAACGCTAAAAGAAAAATATACAATGATCATGGTCACACATAATATGTCTCAAGCTTCACGAATTTCTGATAAAACGGCTTTCTTTTTACAAGGAGAATTGATAGAATTTAATGATACAAAGAAAATATTCTTAAACCCTAAAGAAAAACAAACAGAAGACTATATTTCTGGAAAATTTGGTTAAAAAAAAGGAGGAACACATATGTTGCGCAGTCAATTTGAAGAAGAACTATTAAATCTTCATAATCAATTTTATGAGATGGGGATGATGGTAAGTAATGTCGTTCATAAATCTGTTCGAGCTTACATTAACCACGATAAAAAAATTGCCAATGAAGTCATCGATTATGATGTAGAAATCAATGATATGGAAGTAAAATTAGAAAAGAAAAGCTTTGAAATGATTGCTTTACAACAACCTGTCACAACGGATCTAAGAATGATCATCACCGTTATGAAAGCCAGTTCCGACTTAGAAAGAATGGCAGATCATGCTGTATCAATCGCTAAATCAACGATTCGATTAAAGGGAGAAACGAGAATTCCTGAAATCGAGAAAGAAATTTCAGATATGTCTGATTACGTGAAAAAAATGGTGGATAATGTATTGATCGCTTATGTCAAAACAGACCAAAAAGATGCGCGTATGATTGCTAAGATGGATGCACGTGTAAATGAGTATTTTGATAGTATCTACAGCCATTCAATCAAAGCGATGCAAGCAAATCCAGAAACTGTAATCAGCGGAACTGATTACCTTCATGTTGCTACGTATTTAGAACGTATCGGTGATTATGTGACGAATATTTGTGAATGGATCGTTTACTTGGCGACTGGCAAAATTACTGAGTTGAATAGTAATCATGACGAATAAATCAATTAAAAATTAGTAGAAATAGGTCAAGACAAATTGTCTTGGTCTATTTTTTTATCTATCAAACAGTTTAGAGTTTAAATTGTTAAAAATAATTTTGAACATAATTTCATTAACGTGTTTACATTTGTTCTGACCTCGTGTATTATACAATTATATTGGAAAGCGCTAACCATTATAACTAAAATTTTGGGGTGAGTTAATTTGGAAGAAACGAATGTAGTTGTTGGTAAAATGAACCGACCGACCTTAGCTGAGCAAAGGAAGCAATGGTTCAAGGAATTTATGAAACCGTTTTTGGTCGTTGTGGTGATTTACATCACGATGTATATGATTCGTAATAACTTTAAAGCAGCACAGCCATTATTGAAAAGTCAACTAGGTCTTACAACGACCGATCTAGGTTATATTGGTTTTGTCTTTTCGATTGTCTATGGGTTTGGTAAATTTATTGTTGGTTATATTGTAGATGGTAAAAATACGAAGAAAATTTTGTCTATTTTGTTATTATTATCTTCAATCACTGTTTTATGTATGGGGATCCTTTTTACCATGAATAATGTTCCGATGGGATGGATCGTTGTTTTATGGTCATTGAATGGCTTGTTCCAATGTGTAGGTGGGCCAAGTTGTGCTTCAGTGATCACACAATGGACAACAAGAAGTAATCGCGGTCGATATATTGGGTTATGGAATGCCTCACATAATATCGGTGGTGGGTTTGCCGGTATTTTTGCTGTTTGGTGTGCGACAACATTCTTTAAAGGCCAAGTTGCCGGAATGTTCATTATTCCAGCGATCGTAGCGGCTGTGGTGGCAATCGGCACATTTTTCATCGGAAAAAATAGACCAGAAGATCTGGGCTGGAATTCAAGTGAAGAAATCTTTGGTGAACCGGTTGAAGAAGCAAATGTAGATGCAGAAAATTTAACAAAATGGGAGATTTTCAAAAAGTATCTTTTAACCAATCCATATATTTGGGTTTTATGTGTGGCCAATGTGTTTGTTTATATCGTCCGAATCGGGATCGATAACTGGGCACCATTATATGTGACCGAACATTTGAACTTCTCTCAAGAAGCTGCCGCACAAACGATTTTTTATTTTGAAATGGGTGCCTTAATTGGATGTTTAGCTTGGGGATATATTTCAGATTTATTAAAAGGTCGTCCAGCTTTAGTTGCTACTGTCAGCACAATTTTATTACCGATCGGAATTATTGGGTATCAATTAGGAACAACAGAATTTGTGATCAATGCTTCATTATTTATGTTGGGGATGATGGTCTTTGGTCCTCAGTTATTGATCAATTTATCGATGTTAGGCTTTGTGCCTAAAAAAGCAACGGTTGTTTCAGGTGGACTATTGGGCGCCTTTGCGTATCTCTTTGGTGATTCAATGGCTAAAATTCTTTTAGCTAGAATTTCTGATCCTTCTAAAGATGGTGTGAATTTCTTTGGACATATTTTACATGGTTGGAATGATACATTTATCATCTTTTATATTTCAATAGTGATTATCGCGGTTCTATTAGGGATCGTAGCAATGGCAGAAGAACGAAGAAGAAAACAAGTAAAGGCATAAAGGTGGAATAGACAAATGAATATACAAATTACAAATTTTAGAGACCTAGGTGGCATCAAGAACAAAGCAGGTAAAGTCGTCAAAGCGAATAAATTACTACGCTCAGGTCATTTAGTCAATTTAGATCAAGCAACGCAAACAGCTTTAGTCGATCATTTCAAGCTAACAAGAATCATTGATTTTAGACGTGGTTTTGAAATCAGTGAATCACCAGATACGCCAATCGAAGATGTGGAATATGTCAATTTGGACCTACTTGGGAAAATGAATGCTAAAAATTCTAGCTTAGCTGATTTTGCCAAGTTAAAGTCAATTGAAGCAGTTGATAAACATATGTTAGGTGTTTACGAAGACTTAATTTTGAATCCGGGTGCTCAAGAAGGATTTACAGAATTTATGGAGTATATTTTAGCAAATAAAACAGGATCAACGATTTTCCACTGTTTTGCTGGTAAAGATCGGACAGGCTATGCTTCGGCTTTGTTACTTTTATTATTAGATGTTGAAAAAGAAGAAATCTATAAAGATTTTTTGATTACAAATACAGAAAGAAAACAAGCGAATGATGAGCTGATTCAACAGTTTAGAGAACAAGGATTTGGTGAGGAACAACTAGAATCATTAGCTACCGCACTTTATGTCAAAGAAGACTATTTAGATCATGCCTTCAATTTGATTGAGAAAAATTTTGGGACAGCAGAAAAATATGCTGCTGAATGTTTGAACTTTGATCAGGAAAAATTAACAGAACTAAGAAGTATCTATCTAACTGACTAAAAAAAGTGATTTGTCTTCCTCGTTTGTTCTTGCTATAATGAGCTTAAATAATTAGGAACGGACAATGAGTATGGATAAAGAAAAACAACAGCTTAGTATTGAAGTCGCAAGACTCTATTATCAATCTTCACTTAGTCAGCAGGAAATAGCTGAAAAATTAAATGTTTCACGTCCGACGATTTCACGACTTTTAAATTATGCAAAAGAAAAAGGCTATGTTCAAATCACGATTTTTGATCCTTTTTCCGATTTATTTGAAATTGAAAAGAAGCTAAAAGAAAAATATGGTTTAGCAGAAGTTCATGTCGCTTTTTCGCCAGATCCAAACTATAATTCTATTTCAGAATACCTAACTTCATACGCTGCTGAATATCTTGAAGATACCATTAAAAGTGGGGATATCGTTGGCGTCAGTTGGGGCACAACGATGCATAAGACTGTCACAAAGATGGATCGTCTGGATGTTAAAGGGGTCGAGGTCGTCCAGCTAAAAGGCGGTATTGCGTATTTTGATGTTAATAATTACGCATTTGAGACAATTACGTTATTAGCTGAACTTCTAAATACAAAAGCCCGGACTTTTCCTTTACCGGTTATTTTAGATAGCAAAGAAGCCAAAGATTTGGTCGTAGTCGATCGTCATATCAGTAAAGTCATCGAGTTGGGGAGACAGGCAAACATTGCAGTATTTACCGTTGGAACCGTTCAAAGTGAGTCATTGCATTTCCGTTTGGGTTATTTTACCGAACAGGAAGAAAAATCTCTCAAGGCCAACGCAGTCGGCGATATCTGTTCTAGATTCTTCAATGAAGAGGGACAAATCAGCGATGCAGAGATCAATGGTCGTACCATTGGTATCGAACTTGAAGAGCTGAAGACGAAAGAAAAATCAATTTTAATTGCTGGTGGAGATCGTAAAATCAAAGCAATTCACGGTGCCCTGACGGGTGGCTACGCGAATGTTTTGCTGATTGATAAATTTACAGCAATGAAGTTATTAAAGCACTAAACTTATATTTGGTAAGC
>Ga0308156_1000918_pt1 | contig 42996 bp, 54 predicted proteins | sample PhyAR2_FD_201041 | JGI IMG/M metagenome (GOLD analysis project Ga0308156, IMG submission 201041) | Phyllosphere microbial communities from UC Gill Tract Community Farm, Albany, California, United States - DLSL A.R2 | ecosystem: Host-associated > Plants > Phyllosphere > Unclassified | place: USA... | reverse complement strand
TGATCATGCCGGCCAAACGCGGGCTGACCGTGAACCCGTCGCGGGCCAGCCGTTCGGCGTCCCCGAACAGATCGCGCCAGGCCAGCTTGCCATGATCCTTCTGCGCCATCGCCAGCATGGCCACTGCCCCCGGCGCCCCGGTCGAGCGGCCCGACAGCACCGCGTCGATGAAGGGCAGGGGCTTGCCGTCCTCATAAAACAGTTCGGGCGTCGCCGACGCCGGCGCCGTCTCGCGCCCGTCATAGGCTGTGACGGTCTCGGTCTCGGCGTCATAGCTCATCAGGAAGGCCCCGCCCCCCAGGCCCGACGACTGCGGCTCCACCAGACCCAGCACCGCCTGGATCGCCACCGCCGCATCCACGGCCGATCCGCCGCGCCGCAACACGGTCATCCCCGCCTCGACCGCCAGCGGATTCGCCGCCGCCACAAACGGCCCCCGAGCGGGCGATGCGGCCGGCGATTGGGCCGACACGGCCGGCTGCGGCGCTGTCGTAGGCGAAGGTGCGCCTTGGCTGGCTGTCGCGGTCTGGCATCCCGCCATGAGGACGGGAACCAGCACAGCGGCGATCTGGCGACGGAAGGAACGCATGGAAGATCCGAAAGCAGGGGAGCGTCAGACAGGCCTAAGCCGTCGCAGCCGCCACGCCAACCGCTTCAGACGCAGAAACTGCATTCCCCCGCTTGCGTCCGCCCGATCCACCGGCTAAAGACCCGCCCTCGCCGCAAGGCAGCCGCACCCGTAGCTCAGCTGGATAGAGCATCAGACTACGAATCTGAGGGTCGGGCGTTCGAATCGCTCCGGGTGCGCCACTTCCTTTTCAATGACTTAGCGCTGAAAACACCCTGTGTGGGGTGGGCGAGTTTACAGCCTGTTTACACCGCAGTTTACAGGTCGCGTTCCGGCCTCGTTCCGGGCGGCTGATCGGCCGCGAACCGCGAATATTCTCAGGACGCGGTCGCTCGGGCCTTTTTGGCGGCGCGCAGCTTCACGACATTGTCGATTCGATCCTGCCCCTGGTCGGCGAGGCGACGGCGTTGCGCCTGGCGTCGGTATTCCTTCGCGGCGCGGTCGGTGCGGTGTTCGAGCTGCGCCATGATCTCGGCATCGGACGCGCCAGCCATCGCTAGCTCGACGCCGCGCGTATGCCTCAGGCCGTGGAGCGTCAGCGGGCATTCCATCACGCCGTCGTCGTTCAGCGCGCCGCGCACCTTGCCGTCACGCGCAAGCCGGTCGAGATGGCGGCCGACGGCCTGGTTCAGCGTGTATTCGCGATAGGCATGGCCGTCGGCATTGTAGGCGACCGTCAGGGCCTTGGAGCGGGTGCGCGTCAGGACGTCGGTCAGACGGTCGTCCTCGCGCTTGTCGCACAGCACCTCGCGCTTTTCCGTCAGCCACAGCAGACGTCGTTCGGCGTCGCCGTCGTCGTTCTGGCGGACGGTGCGCGCGTTCAGCGGGAACTTGCAGATCGTGCCTCGACGGAAGCCGGCGTAGCGGGCGAGGGCGTAGGCGCGCGCCAGACCGGGGGCGGTTCTGACGGCGTCCTCGATGGCGGCGGCGACCTCGGCGTCTTCCCAGATCGGGTGGCTCTCGCCCGCGCCGTGCGGCCGGCGCACCTTCTTCAGCCGGTGGAAGGGGTCGCCCTCGATCCGCTTGTCCGTCTCGTCGTCGACGATGGGGATCAGCGCGTTCTTTAGAACCTGCATCCGCATATTGGCGGCGCGGTGGCCGCGCACCGCCCAGGCGTCCCGCAGCTCCAGCAACCACGACCGGCTGACCTCGCCGAGCGGAATGGAGCCGACGTCCGACACAAGCTCGTCGGCGAGGTCGTGATAGGCCTGCTGCGTCGAGCTGGCGAGGACGAGGAAGTCGGCGCTCGCGGCGGTCCTGACGCCGCCCACGACCTCGCCCGTATAGGCGCGAAGCGCGCCGCCGACCGTTCCCGGCCGGGGCTTCTTCTGCGCCGCCGTGGCCCTGGCGATTCGTGCGCGGATCGCCGCGACTTCATCCTTGAGCGCCTGGCTGCCTTCGGGGCTGACCAGGGCTTCGCGATATGATCCGGACCGGTAGTAGAGGTGGACCCGGCCGTTCGGCTTGACGATCCGCTGGACGTTCGGGATGCGCTCTATCTGCTCGTCCGACACCCGCTCTGCCCTTTCCCGGCGCGCCGCCTGACCCGTTCGAGGGCGGCGGACCTATGGTCCAGCCCATGTTCGGGCGTGGCTTCGGGCGCATCCTGACCACTGGATGCCGAGGGTTGCAAGCTGGTCAGGGATTTGAGCGGCAGATGCTGGACCCAGACGTCGATGTCGGGCTTGCGATAGCGCAGCACGTTCGCGCCGAGGTCGAGCGGCGCGACGGGCAGGATCTTCTTCACCGTGTCCCACGACAGGCCGCCCAGGTAGGCGCACAGTTGCTCGCGCGAGAGCAACTGCGGCCAAGCCTCGGGGATGCCGTGGGTCGCGGTTGTCATGCGGCGCCTCGCTCCGCTCTGCGGTCAGCGCTTGCTTTTTCGAACTGCAGGACGGCGCGGTCATATAGTTCCAGCATCTCCGCGAAGCTGACCTTGCGCCAGTCAGCGAAAGTCGCGCTTGTGCGATCTTCGCTCAGGCCGTGGCTGATGCGGGTCGAGAGCGTAACCGTCCAGCCGTCGCCAAAGTCAGGCGGGCAAACCTTGACCAGATATCCGTCTCGTCGCTTGTAGACCCTGCGCCAACGGTCCCAAACCGCGAACTGGCGGTCGCTCCACTGCCAATCGGGTTGGACTGCTCGGCGTTGGAAGTAGGACACCCCGACATTGCCCCACCAACAGAGTTCTCCGTCCTCGGCGCTGGCGATAAGGTATTCAGGCCAGCCTTTCTCAAGCTCTCGCATCTCGCGGAGCCACCCCAGTTGCCATTTGTTGGGCCGACACGAGGAGAGGAGGATCAGGTCACCGACCTGAGGCGTCCGATCTGCCGCGTAGCCTGTGCTCACAAACCCTGTCAGTCCGCCCCAGGTCTGGGGGTATTCTGCCTCAGGGTTGTCGCCATGGATTCTCGTTTGGCAGAACGAGAGCAAGTAGCCCATCATTGATCGATGGGCGCGGTGGAAGGTGTCAGGTTTGGGCCGTCCCATCACGCGGCCTCCGCTTGAACTTCGACCACGACGTTTGCGCGCACGAGGGCTTCGGCAAGCGGCGGGCAGACGCTGTTGCCGCACATCCGGCCTTGGGCGTCGAGGGACAGGTCCACGCGGCGACCGTCGGCGGCAATGCCGTGGTCGATGATGTAGCTGTCAGGGAAGCCCTGCGCGCGGAATCGTTCGCGCGGCGTCAGCATCCTCATGCCGATGTCGGCGATGGCGTAGGTCTCGCCGTCCAACTGGACCGTGACGAGGCCGTGGCGCGGCTTGGTCGTCAGGGTGTGCAGCGGTTCGTCCGCACCCTGCGAGGGGTCGCCCGCGCCATAGTATTTGGCGAGGAACGCCGAGATCACGGCCGAGTGGTTGCCGCCTGCCGAGACGGTCCGCAGGGGCGCATCGGTCGCCTGGTCGCGGCGGTTCGAACCACGCATGGTCTGAAGGTGGGTGGCGACCAGGGCCTCGCCGCGCGAACCGGTCAGGGTGTTGACCGGGGCGTCTGCCGGGTATTCGCGAGAGCCGCCGCTATCGCCGTGGTTCACGACGACTAGGTTCGTGGCGACGACGTTTGGATAGGCGCCGCCCGCCGTGATCGTGTGCATCGGCTCGTCGGCCGCCGTCCAAGGCTTCTGGCTGTTGCGCATCATCATCAGGTGCGCCGACACGACGCCCTGCTGCCCGCCAGATGCGGTGACGGTCGCCAAAGGCTCGCGCGCGTCCCGGCCGGGGTTCACGCCGCCTGGCCGGCTGGCGTCGTTGTTGTGCTGGGCGAGGAAGGCCGCGACCAGGGCGTGTTTGTTTCCGCCAGCAACCACGGTCCCAAGCGGCTTGGCGAGGTCGAGAACACGCGGCTGTTGGCCTGGATGCTCCCCGTAGCCCATCTGGACGAGACTGGGCGCGATGACGCAGTTCTGATCCTTGGGGCTGGCCGTGACGGTGTGCAGCGGATCATCGATCGCGCGGTTGCGACCGCCTTGCTGGGCGTAGCTGACGAAGGGCTGGACGACCGCGAAGCTGCCGCCCGTCGTCTGCGTCCGGGTCGGTTCATCGACGCCGTGGACGCCATTGCGGGCTGCGGCGCTCGCCATGTCCGTGCGGACGATGAAAGGTCGCGGGGCCTCCAGCACATAGCGGACGACGCCTCGGGCGATGCGCCTCAGTGTGGCGTCGGCAAGCGGGCGTTTGGCGCGCAAGCCCCACTGGCGGAATATCTGTTCGCTGGTGTCGAAGATCGACGGGCAGGGCAGGGTGAAGTCGATGATGTCGGCCGCGACGCGCCACGGCTTCTTGCGGCCGGTGATTACGTCCGGGTCGTTCGGTCCGCCGTGCGTGGCCTGAGGCCAGACGATAGGCAGGCCGTCGCATCTGGCGATCATGAACAGGCGCTTGCGGATCGTCGCCGCCGCCGTCAGCACCTTGCCCCCGAAGTCGCAGCCGCGCAGCTCACGGAACTCCAGCGCATAGCCTTCCTTCTCAAGCTGGCGCTTCCAGATCTCGAACGTCTCGCCCTGGCGTTGGGGGCAGGGCATTCCGTCAGCCGTGAGCGGTCCCCATGTCCGAAACTCTTCGACGTTCTCCAGCATGATCACCTTGGGCCGCACCCGTTGCGCCCACATGACGACGACCCAAGCCAGGTCGCGGATGTTCTGCTCGACCGGCTTGCCGCCCTTGGCCTTGGAGAAGTGTTTGCAGTCCGGGCTGAACCACGCGAAATCCACGGGGCGGCCCCGGCAGACCTCGACCGGATCGGCTTTCCAGACCGACTGACACAGGTGTTCGGTCGCCGGGTGATTGACCCGGTGCATGGCGACGGCGTCCTCGTCGTGATTGATGGCGTAGTCAACGGCACGGCCGAGGGCGGCTTCGATGCCGGTGCTGGCCCCGCCGCCGCCTGCAAAGTTGTCGATGATCAGGCCCATCTAGCAGGCCTCGACAGTGTCGGCTTGAAGGGTAATGCGCTCGATGTCTTTGATCGCTTCGGCGCGCGTATCGCCGTCGAACGCGCCCTCTTCGGCAGCAGCGAGCCACGGCGCTTCGAACATCCGCACAAGGGCGTCAGCTTCGCCATCGGCGACGCCCCCGTGGAGTGCCCAGCGAACAAGCGCGCCAAGACGGTCCCCATCGACGCCGTCTGTCATGCCTTCGAGGATGTCGGCGGCGAACCGGAACCGATGCGCGACCTGGCGGTCGCTGCGTGACGGGTGTGCCTCGTTTGCGATCCGCGTCTCCAAGCCGATCTTGGCGGACGTGGCGTTGAACTTGCCGATGACCGCCTGTTGAAGGTCGATCCCTTCCCCCATCGCGACAAGGTCGGCGCAGATGACGACGTCGGCCAGTTCGTCGGCAAACTGCTGCTTGGTCGCCCGACTGCCGGCGATACCTAGCCGCTCGCGTTCCAGCTTTTTGCCGACGTTGCAGGCCTCTCCTGTTTCGCCGGCCAGCTCGTTCATCCGATAGGAGAGGGTGATCTTGGCGTCCTGATCCCATTCCTTTTGCCGTGCGATGTTGGCGGCGCGGAGCGTGAAGTGCGCGGTCATCACGCGGCCTCCGCATGGGCGACGTCGCGCCGGACGGCGCGGAGGGCGGGTTCGAGGCGGTCGCGGCCCTTGCCGTTCAGCCAGGCCCAGCCGAGGCATTCATCACGCGAGCCGTCGGGCAGCAGGCTCCAGACCTGAACGCCAACATACAGGCCGGGGCGACCTTCGATCTCGATGTCCTCTACGTCTTCGAGCTGGAGCGGGCGGCCGGCGCGCTTGCGTTCGATGTGGCGCGCCATCGAGGCGACGTCGGCGAAGACAAAGGGGTGGGTGACGGCGTCGAGGCGGGGCAGGAAGGCGAAGTCGGCAGAGTCGGCCATGCGAAGGCTCCGATCCAGAGGGTGAATGGGTTTGATGACGACGTCGGCGACGTCAGCGGCGGCGAGCATCGCGCTCGCCTCGATCCATGGGCGGCCGGTCATGCGTCCGCCTCGTCGCGCGGTTCGCCACCGAAGAGGGCGTCAGGTCCGCCCGCCATGTGCATGGCAATGGCGTCGGAGCAGACCTCGGCCGCGCCTGCCGCTGTCCATTCCCAGCCGTCCTCGCCATAGGCGACGCCGTTGGTGCTGAGGAAATCGGCAAGGAGGGGGGCGGCGTCGGCCTTGACCTCATGCTGCGTCAGGCAAGCGGCCATGGCGGCGACGAACTGATCCTCGGTCAGGGTCGGGTTCGGATCGGGTTCGTCCTCGGGCGTCTCGAAGCAGCCGACCGTGTTCAGGGCGAGGACGAGCAGACGCATCCGGGCCTCGGCGCGGTCGTTGGTGCGCCCGCCGATGACCAGAGACCCGTCGGCGGCGACGACGTCGCCCTTGTGGTTGAGGCGCCATGGCAGGGGCGACTCGGCGTCTTTCGCCAGGGTGGTGACGTCGTCGGGCCGGGGCGGCTGGCGGCGGCTGGCGGCGAAGAGATCGCGCGAGCGGGCGGCGATCAGGGCCTGGCGTTCGAGGTCGGCGGCGCGCGCGGCCTCGGCCTCCTGACGCTGGCGCGCGGTTTCGGCGGCTGCCTCGGCCCTGAGCGCGTCCTCGGCGGCGCGTTCGTCGATGATCGCCTGACCCTGAGGCGTGATCTCGAAGGGCGGGTTCAGCCAACTTGTCGCATAGCCGTCGGAGAAGCGCTCCGGATGATGCACCGCCCGGTTCCATTCGCGGACGAGGCCGGTGTCCCGGACCTCAGGGTCGGGCGCGGACGACCAGTCGAAGGCGGCGAAGGCGAACTGATAGCCGAGGGCGACGACGAAACGGCCGGCAAGGTCGCCATGGCGCGCGGGTTCCGGCTCGAAGCGGAGCTGACCTTGTCTGACGAGCGTGGCGAGACGGGCGTCGTCACGGGCGGAGGGGTCCACTTCGAGATCGGCATAGGTGTAGGTGGTGCGGGCGCGGACGGCGTGAAGGATCTCGGCTAGCAACAGACGCGTGTCGGGGTCGATCTCGACCTCGGACGCCGCCTCCTTCTTGGATGACAGCTTCTTGCGGGCGTCGCTCACGCTGAGGCGGCGCGGGTCATCCTTGGCGAGCGTCAGGCGTTGCTGATCGGCTTCGTCCAGCTTCATGAACGACCGGTGCTGCTGGACGTGTTCGATGGTGACGCCGATGCGGTCGGCGATCTCCCGGTTGATCCGGGCGTCCTCTACGCCCTGGTCGGCGAAGGCCTGAGCCAGACCTTCGAAGGCGCGGGCCTTTTCCAGCGGGTTCAGATTGCGGCGTTGCAGGTTCTCGGACAGGGCGGCGAGGCGGTTGCCGAGGTCATCGACGTCGACCACGCGGCATGGGATCGGGCGGTCTTTCGGCCAGTCGTCGTCGAAGATGGCGAGGCCTATGGCGCGCCAACGACGCTCGCCGCCGATCAGGACGAAGGTGTCTTCCGCTTCGCCGGCTCGGACGATCAGGTTCTGGAGGAGGCCCGCCTGAATGATGTCGGCGCGAAGGGCGTCGAGTTCGTCGCGCGCCTCGTCGCTGTCCCAGTCCTCACGGGCATTGTTCGGGTCGGCGAGGATCTGATCATGGCGCAACAGGCGAATGTCGCCGATCTGCTGAGGGAAGCGCCGGTCGGCGCCCTCGGCGCGGCGGATGGCGTGAAGCTGATCCTCGCCCGCCCGTGTCAGGGCGCGATGGGTGTCGCTGAGTTCCTGAACGAGGCCGGCTTCGACCAGGGCGTTCAGCGAGCGGTTCAGGTTCGAGCGGTCCTTGTTGGCCGCTGTCGCCAATGTCGCCTTGGTCGCGTCGGGCGTCGCCGCGATGGCGGTCAGCAAGGGGGCGTTCTGGACGGCGAGGATGTTCAACTCGGTCATGGTCGGGGTCCGGTCAGAAGAAGGCGCGCAGGAGGATCACGGTCGCGGCGATCACGATGGCGACTGTCAGGAAGCGGGCGCCAGTCTTGTTGGGGCGCGGACCGTCGCCACGCGGATCGAGGGGGCCGTCGGTCGGGTCGCGGCGTTCGGCGTCGTCGGCGGCGTCGTCGAGACGGAAGGCGGTCATCCAGCCGCCCGCGATGGCGTTGTCGGCGCGAAGGGCGTTCGCCACCGAGCGGGCGTCCGCTGGCGTCAGCAGCCGGTCATAACCGGGCAGGACGACCGCCACGCGCATCTGCCGGGCGACGTTGCGCATGGTCAGGATGGTGGGCGCGGTGAAGGCGTTGGCCTCCATCGCCAGAACGCAATCTCCAACCCGGTCGACACCGGCCCGGCCGGACCTGGCAACGACGGCGTCAACACGTTGCGCCAGTCGGCGGGCGGAAGGCAGCGTCAGACGAACCGGGTTTGTCGGTTCGAGGTAGGGCAGGGCGTTGGACATGGCGCGGACACTCCGTGACGGGGTGTCCGCAGCGGAACCGGAGGGATTTCCGGGGGCTTGGGCGGGGCGGGATGGAGGGACGCCCATCCGCTGCGGACGACCAAAGCTCGCATTAATGCAAGTGATCGGTCAAGAGCATTAATGCAAGTCGATGCGCGTTGTCGGCCGTAGTAGTTTTCGGCGCAACCTGGGGGATGCGCTATGTCGATGATCAGTTTGATGGATTTTGCTGCCGTGCGCGCCGCGTTGGGGCAGCGGGTGGCGGATGCGAAGTTCTTAGCAAAGGGCAGGCGCAACCTTGCCGGAGCGACTGACGACGACTCCATGCTGGCGACGGACGAAGCGGTCGAGCTGGTCCCGTCGGTTTTCCACCTGACCTATGAAGACCGGCACGGCTACATCAGCGAACGCGTGGTGACGATCAGACGGGTGGAGCGTCGTTCGGCCGGCTTCTTCGTCCATGGCCTATGCCATCTGCGCAACGAGCCTCGGTGCTTCGCTGTCGAGCGGGTTCAGGAGGGCTTCGATGTGACGACGGGAGAAGTCTTCGGCGATCCGCAGCAGTTCTTCTCGACCCACCCGATCTTCATCGATCCGCGCGATCCGGAAACGACCGCGCTGAAGAACTGCCGGCATGAAATCAATCTGCTGACTGTCGTCGGGGCTTCGGATGGCCTGTTTGATCCGGACGAACAAGACGCTTTGCTCGTTCATGTCTTCGACCGAAACGACCATCTAGCTCTGAGTGAAGACAGGCTGCGTGGCATATTGGCACTTGTCGCCCCGGATCATCGAGCCTTCGAAAGTTCGTTGTTCCAGATGTCGCAGTTCCGCGCCGGTGATCCGCAGATGCTCCGCAGATCCCTGCGCCGTCTGGTCGACGCCGACGGGGTTTTGTCGAGGGAAGAGCAGGCCTTCGTGGCCGAGATCGAGGCGCGGCTTGCTCCGCGTCCGACATTTTAACGACGGCGCGGGCGATAGCTGCCGATGACCAGGGCGGCGATCTCCACCTCGGTCGTCTGATCATTTTCCTGAACGCCGTTGTTGAGGATGATGGGTTTAGCCCATCGCGGGTTCGTGGATCTGGGCCAGAACTCGACAGGTCCGCCGGATGTGCGAACAACCTCTTTGATCGTCCGCTCCATTTCGGCGCCATCAGCCCGACGTCGGACTAGGATGACATGGTCGCCATGTTGCGGGGCGTAGCCGAGAGCGATCGCATCGACGACGTGGACCAACTCGCCGTCGCGATAATCCTGATCCATGGAGTCGCCCTGAACGCGCTCCAGCCATTGGGGAAAGCCGGAATAGGCGGGGTCAGGCGCGACGGTCCCCACCCCGATGAACACCTGCGAGTCGGTGATCTCCTGCCAAAGCCCGGCTCCAACGTCGTATCGGATTGGCAAAAACTCGGCTCCCACCATCTGCGGTTCAGTGGTGGAAGCCTGGGGGGCTGATACGCCAAGAGCGGACGCGAGCTTCGAGATCGTCCTGTTCGACGTCACGTATTGGTAGTCGGGTTTCAATGCGCGGTGAATCGTGGACTCAGCCACGCCCGCGCTTTTCGCCCATTGCTTTACACTCACGCCGGTCTCGGCGAGGGTCTCCTGAAGCCAGGTGCGGATTGAAGCGGCTGTCGTCATGGGCTTGCATTGTTGCAAGTTATGCCCTGCTTCGGCGACTTGCATTACTGCGCTTGACGGCGCTTGCATTAATGCGTCACTCTGTGAGCCATGTCTCCAGAGATCATCGACTTCGAGAACCAATGCATCGCTGCTGGCGTAACGCCGGCCGCTGCCGTCGAGGCGGGCGGATTGAACCCCTCCACCTGGTTTCGCTGGAGGAACGGGGCGTCGTCCCCGAACCTGCGCAGCTTCGCCGCTGCTAGGTGCGGACTGAAGCTCCTGATTGATCGTGGTCATGATGCGGCCCCGGTTGGTGATGGCGACGTTGTGGCGCCGCCCGACACGCATGGCGCCGGGAAAAGCGTGGCTGTTTTCCCGTCGGTGGAGCGCGCGGCATGACCCCGCCCGAACCCAATCGCTGGCTGAAGCTGAAGACGAAGCTGCTGATCAAGGCGTGCGGCGGTCTGGAAGAGGCGTCGGCGGCCTGTGCGGCGTCGTGCCGACCCTATTCGGTCTCGCACCTGTCGCGGTGTCAGCGGCCCGAGACGCCGGACTTCCTGCCGGTCGACATCGTCCTGTGCCTTGAAGCCTACTGCGGCGAGCCACTGGTGACGGCGGCGATGGCGGAAGTCCGCCCGGTCCGCGACGTCGTGGGCTGTCTGCGTGACGAGGTCGCCGACTTCATCGAGCGCGGCGGCGACGTGTCCCGCGCGGTCCGGGCCGCGTTCTCCGACGGCGTGATCGATCCGGGCGAGGGCGCGGAGATTGGCGCCCTGCTGGACGCCGCCTTCACCGATCTGCATCAGGCCCGGCAGGCCCTAGCGGAAGCCATGCGGCCGAAGGCGGTGCGGGCATGACGCGCGCACAGGACGTCGACGCGGACTGGGTCGCTGAGAGGGTCCGCGCCCGGTTCGGCTGGGCGGCGATTGCCCGCATGGCTGGGTGTTCCGAACTGGACCTTCGCCGTCTGCACAGTGCGGCGAGCGGCGACGCCGAGTGGACCCGTCGACCGGCCAATCCGCGCGACGTGGTTCGGGCGGCCATGCTGCGTCACGGGTTCGACCGCAACGAGTCCCTGATCCTGGCGCGACTGTTCATGGCGAACGGCGCGCGTTGCCGCAGTCAGGATCTTGCGGCTGGTCTGGCGAGCGGCGAGGCCGCGCGACAGCTCTGCGCCGAAACAAAGCGGCGGGCCTGGACGAAGGGCATCCGGTTCGAGCCGGGGTCGGGCGGTTTCGCCTTGGCGGCCGACGGACTGCTGAAGATGTCCGAGATGGCTGACATGAAGGGGCGGACCTGATGGCCGCCCCGTTTGCACGTCAGAAGCGCCAGACCATTCTTGTCAGCTCACGCGCCGACTGGCGCGAGTTGATCACCCTGTCGCGAAAGTGCGCCTCGGACGTCCAGGCCGGGGTCGGGACAGATGACGCGCAACTGCGGCTGATGACCCTGTGCCGTCAGTCCGGCCGCGCCTCGACCGGCGTCCTCGACAAGGAGGCGGGCGCGACGATTGCGGGGACGGCGCGGGCGTTCCTGGGTCTGCTGACGACCTTCTCGCGCCCGACGATGGCGGACGCCACGCGCGTCGCCATGGCCCCCGTCGTCGACGCCGCCGCCAGCTTCCTCGACGACCAACTGCATGAGCTGGCGTCGACCGAGTTCAAACGCGCCCACGCGGGCCGTCCGGAGGTGTGGGGGTGATCATGGCCGACCTCATTGCAAGACAGGCCGCCGTCGCGCTGGTCGCGGCCTGCCGGATTTCCGGCGTCGCACCCGAGACCGTGTTCGAGGACGGCGATGGCGGCGGCCAGTCCCGTGTCCTGGCGGCGGCGGCCTGTATCGACCGGCTGGGCTGGGACAAGCCGTTCGCGGCGCGGGTGTTCCGCATCAATCGCAAGCGCCTGACGCCGTCGGGCCTGGTGATCGCCAAGGTCGACGACGGCGACCGGGCCATCGTCGGCGAGGCCCTTTCCGAAGCGAACCGGGTTTGCCCGCGCCCGGTCAGCGACCGGGTCGTCCAGATGGCGCGGCGACAGATCGCCAAGGGTGCGGACGTGGCCTTCGTCGCCGACTGTTTCGACGTCGATCCGACCGCGCTGGCGCAGGCGCTCGCGCCGGAAGGCGTGGCGGCATGACTGCTGACGTCCTGCCGTTTCCGTCGCCGGCGCGCAGCGTGATCGATCAGACCCGCCCGCGACTGGCGAGCGGCGACATCGTCGTCATGTGCGTCAACGCGACGCTTGGGCTTTGGTGTGCGTGGCCTGTCGCCGTCGTCGACGATGATGGCGTCGTGATCGGCGTTCACACCCGCCCCGGACGGATGATCGGCGCGGACCGGGTGAACTGTCAGGCGACGGCCTATGGCTTCGCCGCGAAGGATCACGACCCCGAGGCCTTCCTCGCCAAGCGCTGGGCGACGTGGACTGATCCCGCCGACGCCGTCCTGGCCTTCGCCAAGATCGGAGTCGCCGTCGCGCCATGAACACCGTCCCGAACGGTCATCGCGCGACGATGGCCAGCCGTCTGGAGGCCGGCGACAGCCTCGACTACTTCCCCTCGCCGCCGTGGTGGGGGCGCGCCTTCGGCACCCTGCTTGATCGGCTGGGTCTGCCCGGTCGCGGCCTGTCGGTCGAGGAACCGGCCGCTGGCGAAGGGCATCTCGTCCACGGTTTGGCCGATGTGTTCGCCACCGTGCGCGCCAGCGACATCTATCCCTATCCGCGCCGTCCGGGCGCCATGGCTATCGCGCAGGCCGACTATCTGCGGCCCCAGCGTGTCGAGGTGTCGCCGCCTGACTGGACGGTGACCAATCCGCCGTTTGGCGATCTGACCGAGGCCTTCATCCGGCGCGCCGTGGCGCGGTCGAAGATCGGCGCGGCCATGCTGTTGCAGCTCCGGTTGATGGAAGGCGTCGAGCGCCACGCCCTGTTTCGCGAGTGCGGTCTCTATGCGGTGGCGGTTCTGCCCCGACGCGGTTCGGGACTGCGCAAGGGCCTGTGGCAGCCGGGCCTTTCGACGGCGACGACCTATGCCTGGTTCATCTTCCTGCGGCCTGGAATGGCGCGGGGGTGGTCCGGGTTCGAGGGCGAGGCGCGGATGCTGTGGGTCGCGCCGGGCGCGGCGGACGTGCTGACGCGTCCGTCGGACATGGCCTTTGCAGGACTTTGGAGGGCGAAAAGCCATGCCTGATCTCTTCGGATTCGAGGATGCGGGAGGGCCGGCGAAAGGCGATGTGGCCGTCGCGCTCATCCTGCACGACCAGACGGACGCCGCATGGCTTCTGTCCGAAACAATCGACCGGCGCGACGCAAAGTGGGCGCCGAAAAGCAAGGTCAAGCGCGGCGAAGGCCGCGACGAAAACGTGTGGACGATGCCTGCATGGCTGGCGTCCGACCGGGGGTGGACGTGAGTAGGATTTCGGAGGCGGGCGCGTTCGAAGCGGCGCTGAACCTGCTGCGCGAGCAGCAGCGGGCGGTGTTGGACGTGCGTCAGCAGATCATGAGCGACGCCGATCTGAAGGCCCAAGACCCGGTCGATCATCACCGGCTGCTGGTCCAGACCCTGGCCGAGGTCGGGCAATTGGGCGCGGCCATACGCACTCTCGAAGCCGTCGAGGCGGGACGGTTCGTCGTCGTCGCGGAAGAGGCCGTCGGGCCGCGCGTGAAGGCGGCCGACCTGCCGCCGACCGAGCGGACAAGCGGTCTGGCGCGCAAGACGCCCGGCGCGCCGTTGGGGTCGTGGTCATGAGCGACGTGGCGGTGACGTGGGCCAAGGCGCAGGAATGCGTCGATGCGGCCGGACGCAAGGATCGCAACGCGAAACAGACGCTGGTTCACCTGGCGTCCTACGTCGACGCGCTGGGCGTGGGCTGGGCGTCCGTGCCTGTCCTGGCGATGGAGATGGACGTCTCGGAGCGATCGGTTCAGCGTGGCCTTAGGGCGCTGGAGGCCATGTCGCTGATCAAGGCGACCGGCGAGCGCAAGAACATGAGCGGTCGGCTTTACCCCTATTATCAACTGCCTCTGGAGACGGGACACGCCAGCACGGCGCGCCGTCTGAAGGCGGAACGCAGCGGTGCGCGGGGTGACAGGGTGTCACCCCAAGGCGGGGAAAATTCGGTCTCGCCCGGTGACACGGTGTCACCCCAAGATGTCGCATCTGTCACCCCGCGGGGTGACACGGGTGTCACCCAAATAGGGAAGGGAATTACTCAAGGGTTGAAACCCTCCGCGAGCGTGCGCGCGAGCGAGGCCGCTGGGAAGGCATGGGCGACGAAGGCGCCGGAGCGGGTGTCGCAGTCGTTGATCGAACCCGCCTGGTTGAGGGCCATCGAGCGTAGCGGCGAAACCGATGATCGGTTGCTGAGCGCGGTTCGGGCCTGTGTCGCCCGCGATCCGGACTTCGGTCGGGACCGGGCGATGAACCTGAACCGCTGGCTCGACGAGGATCGCTTCTTGGCCTGGCTGCCGGACGACGGCGCATTGGCGCAGGCTCCGCTCGTCTCGGGCTGGGCTGGACCGGGGAAGGTTCGCGATGCGGTGGCGGGCGCGATGGGGGAGGCGGGCGTGGTCAGCTACCTCAATCACGCCTGCTGGGACGAAGGGCTTGGCGCGGTCGTTGCGGCGACGAAGATCGGGGCCGAGCGGCTGAGGTCGGGCGCGGGGGCGGCGCTGAAGGCGCTGGGCGTCACGGTGATCGCGAAGGGGGCGACGCATGGGTAAGGCGCATCGGGGGCGTCGGGCGCGGACGGCGCCGGGCCTGGCCGAGCGGATCGTCAGCGGGCGCAGGCTGACGCGTCAGCAGCGCGAACGGCTGGCGGCGGCGGAAATGCTGGCGGTCGGCGGGCTGGCGGATCGGCGACGCGCTGCGTCCATCATCCGCGACATCGAGCGGGAGCTAGCCGAGGCTCGCACCTCTGAGGCGGTTGAGGCGGACATCGCCGACACCCTGGCGCGGGCGAAGGCGCGACGAGAGGCGTTCGAGGTCGAGCTGGTCGAGGTCGGGGAATGGCGGCGCAATGCCGACGGAACCATGGTGCGGCGGAATGGTCAGATCGTTCTCGATGTCCAGACGGTGCGTCGCGCCAGCCGCGTCGATGGTCTGGCGAACCTCTACAAGACCGGCGCGATCAGCGACCAGGCCAAGCGATGGGGCGATGCGTATCGTCAGTTGGTCGAGCGGGCGACACCCCCCGTATCGGCGAGCCAATACGGCGTTCGAAGCCAAGGCTTCTGCGACACGGGGCGGATGCTGGTTCAGGTCGCTTTGTCCGGAACGGCTGGCGTGGTGATCGGAGAGATCGGTCGCCGCATAGACGATGCGCGGACGTTCGACGTGCTGAACGCCGTCGCCGGGCGTGGTCAGACGATCCGCTCGCTCGGTCTGGGAGGCGACCAGAACGAGGGCAACAAGCAACGCCTCATCGCAGCGCTGACCGTCGTCCAGCAAGTTTTGTCAGAATCGTATTGGAGGGGGCTTGCCAGCAAGGAACGGTAAGTCCTATGGACTCCCTGTGCTGAGAAATGCGCCTGTAGCCCGCCCTGACCCGGTCAGCGGCGGGCTTACCGTTTCCGGAGGTGTCGATGCCCTCGATGCCACCCACGCACCGTCCAGCGGGCGACCTCTCCAGACGTGAAGCGAACCGATCCTATGACAAGCGTCGAGGGTCGGCGCGGTCGCGGGGTTACACCGCCGCCTGGGACAAGGCGTCGGCCGGTCATCTGAAGCGCTCGCCGCTGTGCCGCTATTGCGCGCTGGTCGAAGAAGTCCGGTCGGCTGACCTGACCGATCACCTCTATCCCCATCGCGGCGACCGCGATCTGTTCTGGAACCGGACCTACTGGGTCAGCGCCTGCAACGACTGCCACAACGGGTTCAAGCAACGCGTCGAGCGGCGCGGTCGCCTCGCCCTCGACGATCTGGCCCGCCGCCTCGGCCTCCCGACCCTTCCGGCCTGACCGAGGGCGCGAGGGGGGGTATCAAAAGTCTGAGGGTCTTCGCCTTCGGACCGGCGGGGGCGTCAAAAAATTCTGCGCGCGAGTTCGGGAAACTTTTTTAGGAGGCGACCTTCGTGAAGCCCGGACCCAAGCCCGCGCCTGCTGTCGTTCAGGCCGCCAAAGGAACGTCGCGCCGTCCGGTCGGGGCTGACCCGAAGGTCGATCATTCTCAGACGAGCGGCGTCGCGCCTCCGATCTGGCTGAAGCGCGACGGGCTGAAGGTCTGGAACCGTCTCGCGCCGAACGTCGCCCGGCTCAAACTGCTGACGCCGGTCGATGCGGAGTCCTTCGCTCGCTACTGCCGCAACCTGGCCCGTTGGCTGAAGATGCAGGATGTCCTCGACAAGGAGGGCGCGGTCTATGAGAGCGAGAGTGCGCACGGGAAACTGAAGCGCGCGCACCCGGCGTTTCTGATCGGCGACCGCTTGGCCAGGCTGCTCGAACAGCAAGAGGCGGTGTTCGGTCTGAACCCAGCCGAGCGTCAGCGGATCTTCGCCGCGCGGTCGATGACGCCAGACCCGGCCGGCGACCTGTTCGGATCAGCCCGTCGCGAAGAGGTCGCGCCGACACCGTCCGCCGATGTCGACGCAGCGCCTCGCACGGTCGGTTTTCTGAACTGACATGACGGTCGCGCCTGAGCGCCCGCCTTGGATCAGGGCGAGCGCGACCTGGTGTCATGCGCGCGCGACTTGGATCGATGGCGATTACTGGTTCGACGACAAGGCAGCGGCGTCGGCGTCGTCGTTCTTTCCGACCCATCTTCGGTTCACCGAGGGCGAGTGGGCCGGCAAGCCGTTCCACCTCGAACCGTGGGAAGACAACGACATCATCCGCCCGTTGTTCGGGTGGAAGCGGGCGGACGGCACACGTCAATATCGACGGTGTATCGTCTGGATACCGCGCAAGAACGGGAAGACCGAGCTTGCGGCCGGCGTCGCGCTGCTGGCGCTGATCGGCGACGGTGAACTGGGCGGCCAGGTCTATTCCATCGCCAAGGACAAGGATCAGGCCCGCCTCGTCTTCGCCAAGGCCAGCGCCATGGTGAACCTCAGCCCGACCCTTTCGGGACTGTTGGAAACCTACAAGCCGTCGATCTACTGCGCCGAGCTGAATGCGGCCTTCAAGCCGCTGTCCGGCAACGCGCACGGCAAACACGGTTTGTCGATGTCGGGTCTGATCGGGGACGAAATTCACGAATGGCCGACGGGCGATCTCTACACCTTCGTCCACCAATCGTCGGTCGCCCGGCGTCAGCCGATTGAGTTTCTGATCTCCACCGCTGGTCAGCGGATGGGGTTCGGCTGGGAGACGTTCGAGTATTGCCAGAAGGTTCAGTCGGGCCTCGTCGAGGACGACGAAACCCTGATCGTCATTTACGCCGCCGATCCGGAAGCGGACTGGACGGACGAGGCGACCTGGCGGTCCGCGAACCCGAACTATGGCGTCAGCGTCAAGGCCGACTACCTCCGCGCCGAGTGCAAGCGGGCGCAGGAATCGCCTCGGCATGAGAACGACTTCAAGCGCTACCATCTGAACATCTGGACCGAACAGGCGGTCCGTTGGCTGGCGATGGACCGGTGGCGCAAGCAGGCCGGCCCGACGCCCTGGGACGCCTTGGCCGAGACCTTGCGCGGGCGCCGCTGTTTCGGCGGCGTCGACCTATCGCAGACGACGGACCTGACCGCTTCTGTGCTGGTCTTCCCTCCGGACGCTGCGAACGAAAAATGGGCGTTCCTGCCCCGGTTTTTCGTGCCGAAAGAGCGGATCGCGACACGGGTTCGGACAGACCGAGTGCCTTACGACAAGTGGGCGCAGATCGGGGCGTTGGTCCCGACCGAAGGCAATGTCGTCGACTATGATTTCGTGAAGGAACAGGTTCTTCGCGACGCCGAAATGTTCCGGATAGAGAAGTTCGGTTTCGACCCCTTCAACGCCCTTCAACTGATGATCCAGTTGCAGGGCGAGGGCTTGCCGGTCGAGAAGGTGCGCCAAGGCTTCCTGACGTTGTCGGGACCATCGAAAGAGCTGGAGCGGCTGCTGCTGGACGAAGCCTTCGTCCATGGCGGTCACCCGATCCTCGAATGGTGCGCCGGAAACGTCGCTATCGAGATGGACGCGGCTGGCAACATCAAGCCAAGCAAGTCCAAGTCCACCGAACGCATCGACGGCATCGCCGCCCTGGTTACGGCCCTGGCGCTCGCCATCAGCAACGAAGTCGCCAAGCCGTCGCCGTATGAGCGTCACGGCCTCCGCGTGATCTGAAGGGAGAGCGGATGGGACTGCTTGATCGCATCTTCAATCAGGCCCCCTCACGGGCCGTCGCGGCGAGGCCCACGACTGCGGTTCTCGCTTCCGCTGATCAGGGCGTCTTCTTCGATCTGAACAGTCCCGAAGTCCGGGATATGCTTCGGGGTTACGCCTCGGCGACTGGGATCTCGGTCACGCCGGAAATGGCTGTCAGGAACCCGACCGTGTTCCGTTGCCTCGACCTGATCTGCGGGACGGTCGCCATGCTGCCCTTCAAGGTGCATCGCGAGCTTCCAAGCGGCGGGACCGAGGTCGCGAAGGATCATCCGCTCCATCGCCTGCTGCATCGGCGGCCGAACGACTGGCAGACGCCGTTCGAGTTCAAGGGGCTGATGCAATATCGGGCGCTGGTTCACCGCAAGGGGGCCATCGCTCTCATCGTGAGGGGGGTTCGCGGGCCGACGGCCATGCTGCCTCTCAATCCGGATCGCGTCGAGATCGCGCTGACGGACGAGTTCACGGTCAAGTATTGGTATACCCGCAAGTCGGGCGGCCGGGTCCAGCTTGATGCGCGCGATGTGTTCCATCTTCGGGGCCTGACGTTCGACGGCATCAACGGTCTTTCGCGTGTCGAGATGGCCGCCGACGCCATCGCCATCTCACGCGCCGCCGAGCGGGCCACAGCGTCGCTGTTCGAGAACGGCACGTTCGCATCCGGCGCGCTGAAGCTGCCAAACGAACTCAGCCAAGAGGCCTACGACCGCCTCGCCATCAGTTGGCAGAACCGACACAGCGGCTCGTCGAACGCGGGCAGCACTCCGATCCTTGAAGGCGGGGCGGAATACGAAGCCTTTTCCCAGTCCGCGCGGGAAGCCCAATCCACGGAGTCGCGCCGCTTTCAGGTCGAGGAAATCCTGCGCTTCTTCGGTGTGCCGCGACCGCTCGCCATGCTGGACGACACGGGTTGGGGGACTGGCATCGAGCAGCTTTCCATCGGCTTCGTGCGGTTCGGAATGAACCCGTGGTTCCGCGCCTGGGAAGAAGGCATCGACCGGGTTGCGCTGACCGATCGTGAGGACGACCTCAGCGCCAAGTTCAACCCCGGCGCGTTGCTGAACGGAACGCTGAAGGACCAGTTCGAAGCCTTCGCCAAGGCCAGCGGCGCCGGGGGTCATCGCCCCTGGTATACGCCGAACGAGATCCGGGCGAAGCTCAATGAGCCTCCCCATCCCGACGGCGACGACCTCGGACCCGCGCCGGCCATCGCCCCGGCGACTGGCGACACGGAAGCCGACGACGCTGCCGATAAGGCCCTCGCCAAGCGGCAGGATCGCCGGAAACAGCAGGACAATGCCGATGAAGATTGAAAGCGAACCCAAGGGCGCGCCCACAACGCCGCGACCGGCTGCTGCGCCTGATCGCGCGCCGTTGCCGCTGCGGCCCGTCACTCAGCCGCGTGGGCTGGTCGGCAAGGTGAAGGCCCACGACAGACCGTCCGCCCTGCCGGTTCCTGCCCGGAAGGATGTTCACGCCTTCACCGATCCGGAGGTCTTCGACCGCTGGAGCGAGGATGCGGCAGGTATTCGCGCGCTGGAACGCGGCGACAACGTCATCACGATGTTCGACGTCATCGGCGAGGACTACTGGTCGGGTGGCGGCGTGACGGCCAAGAAGGTCGCATCTCAGCTCCGAGCCATAGCCGGCCCGGTGGAGGTGCAGATCAACTCGCCGGGCGGCGATATGTTCGAAGGGTTCGCCATCTATAACGTCCTGAGGGAGCATCCTCACGACGTGACCATCAAGGTGATGGGAATGGCGGCGTCGGCGGCTTCGATCATCGCAATGGCGGGTGATCGCATCGAGATCGGCGCGTCCAGCTTCATCATGATCCATAACTGCTGGGTGCTGTCCTATGGCAACCGCAATGACTTGCGCGAGCTGGCGGACTGGCTGGAGCCTTTCGACCAGGCCATGCGCGACGTCTATGTTTCGCGGACAAAGCAAGAGGGCGCCGCCGTCGCCAAGATGCTCGACGCCGAGACATGGCTTTCGGGGTCACAGGCGATTGAGAAGGGCTTCGCCGACGCCCTGCTCGCGTCGGACAGATTGACCGTCGACGAGGACGCCAAGGTCAACGACCGCGCGGCTAATGAGCTGCGAGGAATGGAGCGCAGCCTGATCTCTGCCGGCATGAGCCGGGAGGCGGCGCGCGCTCGCATCGACAGCATTCGGGGCAAGCGCGATGCGGCCCCTGATACCGCCACGCGCGATGCGGGCGTCTCGGGCCTGTCCGCCCTTCTGGACGGAATGACAACGACCATCAGCCAAGCGGCAAACATCAGCGCCTAGAGCGCGAAGGAGAACCTAACATGAAGACCCACCTGAACGGGGCCGCTCCGCGCGCCCTGCGCGGCGCCGTGCGCGCCGAAGCCATGCCGAGCGCCGCCGAAGTCAAGGCGGCCATCGAAAAGGTCAACACCGCGTTCGAAGAGTTCAAAAAGACGAACGATGCGAACGCCAAGCAGGCCGACACGGTGCTTGCCGAGAAGCTCGACAAGATCAACGCCGCCATCGACGAAGGCCAGAAGGTCATCGACGATCACGCCAAGCAGATCGCGGCGTTGAAGCTGAACGGCGCCGAAGACTCCATCATCGGCGACATCAAGCCCGACCCCGAATATGTCGGGTCGTTCAAGGCGCATATGCGCAAGGGCGAAATCCAAGCGGCCTTGAACAAGGGTGCGGATGCCGAGGGCGGCTTCCTGGCGCCGGTCGAGTGGGACCGAACGATCACCGGCAAACTGAAGGAGTCGTCACCGGTCCGCGAGAACGCCACGGTCATGACCATCAGCACGGCCGGGTTCCGCAAGGTCTTCACCGACCGAGCCATCGGTTCGGGTTGGGTCGGCGGAACGGCGTCGCGACCCGCTACCTCGACGCCCGGCTTCACCGCCCTGGATTTCATTCCTGGCGAGCTTTACGCCAATCCTCAGGCCACACAGCAGATGCTCGACGACGCCGCCGTGGATCTGGAAACGTGGCTGGCAAACGAGGTCGAGGACGAGTTTTCGTGTCAGGAAAACATCGCCTTCCTGTCGGGCGACGGCGTGAACAAGCCGTTTGGCCTGCTGACCTATGTGGCCGGCGCCGCCAACGCCGCCAAACATCCGTTCGGTGCGATCAAGGTCAAGAACTCGGGCGCCGCCGCTGCTCTGTCCGACACCGACAAGCTGATCGACCTGGTCTACGATCTGCCGGCGAAGTATCGGGCCAACGCCAAGTTCTACATGAACCGGCTGACGCAAGGCACCGCCCGCAAGCTGAAGGACGGTGACGGCAACTACATCTGGCAGCCGTCCTTCCAATCGGGTCAGGCTCCGACATTGCTGGGTCATTCGCTGGTCGAACTGCCCGATCTTCCGGACGTCGCCGCGAACGCCGTCGCGGCGCTCTTCGGCGACATGAAGGCGACCTATCTGGTCGTTGATCGTCTCGGCATCCGCGTCATCCGCGATAACCTGACGAACAAGCCCTACGTCGGCTTCTACACGGTCAAGCGGGTCGGCGGCGGGGTCCAGAACTCCGAAGGAATGCGGGCGCTGAAGATCGCAGCCTGACGCATGAACCGGGCCGGGGGAGACCTCGGCCCGGCTTTCTTGGATGGGCGGTTGTCGCCCCTCCTAGCAAGCCGGGACATCCGCGCGAAAGGAGACACCTATGACTGCCAAAGCAAGCAAGGCCGCCAAGCAAGACGTGAAGGCGGATGCGAAAATCGCACCGGCCACCGAGTTCGAAGCCTCCGGCGCGCCGCATCAAATCGTCGGCGACGTCGATCCGGGTCACCCCGCCGTCGACAACGATCCGCGCGCCGGGACGAGCGTCGAACAGAACCGCATCGACTTCAACGATCCGACGCTGTCGGGCGCCGACGCCGTCGCCAAGAACCTTGGCCTCGACACCGCCGACACGTCGAAGGCCTGATCATGGGCGTCCTCGTCGTCACCCCGCCTGACAGGTTGGTCAGTCTCGACGATATGAAGGCGCACCTGCGGGTGACGACTGACGACGAGGACGATCTGATCGGGGCCTATATCGACGCCGCAGGATCTTGGATCGACGGCCCCAACGGATGGCTGGGACAATGCATCGGGTCTCAGGTTCTCGAAGCGCGCTACAGCGCAGGTCGTGGGCTGACGGACTGGCTGCGCGCCCCGCCGATCCGGCCGACGATGGGACCGCTGCTTGAGGTCGTCGAACTCGAATACTGGGATCGCCAGGGCGGCGCCCATACCGTCGATGTCTCCGGATTCCTCGTCGAGGACGGATCGATCGATGGCTATCAGGGCGCGCCCTGGGTCATGGCGGCAAACCGGGTTCGTCTGCGTTATCGCGCGGGCTTCGAAACGGTCCCGATGGCGGTCTGTCAGGCCGTCAAGCTGCTGGTCGGTCAGTGGTTCCGGAACCGGTCGGCCACGAACGTCGGCAACATCGTCACCGAACTGCCGAACGGCGTGAGAGCGCTGCTCGGTCCCTATCGCGTCATTCGCGTCTGAAAGGAAACACCCAAATGAAATCCGTGAAGTTCGCCAAGTCTTTCCGCCATAAGCTGTCGGACACATCCTATCAGGAATGGCCGGCAGGCTGCTCAGACATCGTGTCCGACGAGATCGCCAAAAAGGCGTTGGATGAGGGCGCTCTCGACGGCGATCCGGTCGACGCGCCGAAGTCGGACACTAAAGAACAGTCCGTCGCGGCCAAGAAGGTCTGATCGTGGATCCGGGCGAGTTCGATAAGCGCGTCGCGCTCGTCCGGCTTGTCGAGGGCGGTCGTGATGGCGCCGGCGCTCCTGTCGCGACCCGCGACGTTATCGCCAACGTCTGGGCCAAGGTCAGCTATCCGGGCGGCCGGGAGTTTCTTTCCGGCGACGGAGAGGTCACGAGCCGCCGGGTAGTATTCCGCATCTACGCCCGCGACGATATCGACACCGGCACGGTCATCGCCTTCGGAGGCGTCGATCACGACGTGCAAGACCTGCGGCCGTTCGACGATGTGACCGAGATCCATGCGGTGTCAAAGGCGTCCAAGTGAGGGTCTCGATCAGAGTGGATGGCCTCCATGAAATGGAGGCCGCGCTCTCCGAGTTCACCAAAGGCACCGGCCGCAACATTCTGAAGCGCGCAGCCCTGAAGGCCATCGAACCGATGGCGCAAGAAATGGCTCGGCGCGCTCCCGTTCAGAAGGGCGGCGGCCACGATCTGCAAAAGTCGATCCAGGCGACTGACAAATTGAACAAGCGCCAGAAGAAGCTCAACCGTCAGCCATCGACTATTGAAGTTTATGCCGGTCCTACGGCGGATGCCGGCGACCTCGCCGCGCCGCCGCAGGGCATTTTCCAAGAGTTCGGGACCGAAAATCACGGTCCGCAAGCCTTTGCGAGACCGACATGGGACGCCGGCAACCGCGCCCTGCTGGATCGCACAGCTGACAGCCTTGGCTCCGAGATTGAGAAATCGCGCCAGCGCGCGGCGCGCAAAGCGCTGAAACCGAAGGGGACGTGATGGAAATCGCCCTGCGTTCTCACCTCGCCGGCCGCACTGCGCTCGCCAACCTCGTCGGCGAGCGCATCCAATGGGCCGTTCGCGATGCTGTCTCACCCTGCGTGGCAATGCACCTGATCGACGCCCCGCCCGACTGGCACCTGAAGGGGCCGAGCGGCGTCACCATCGCCCGCGTCCAGATCGACTGCTGGGACGCCACCTACCTCGGGGCGAAGGCCGTCGGCGACGCCCTGCTTGAAGCACTTCCGGCCGTCGGCGCCGTGGTCGGGAATGTGAAGTTCCTCGGCGCCCAACCCATCGACCTTGAGCGTGACCGTTTCGGCGAGGCGCCCAACCTTCTCTTTCGGACCCGGATCGATGTCCGGGTCTCCTTTCGCCAGGCCTAAGGAGGGCCGACAATCATGGCAGAGTCTGAAGCCACCATCGGCCTCGGCACGACGTTCTCGCGTCGCACCGGCACAGGGCCTTCGTATACCTGGGTCGAAGTCGGCGAGGCCGTCTCCATCCAGCCGCCGCAGCCCACCCGCGAAACGACTGACGTAACGCACCTGAAATCGCCTCAGGGCACCCGCGAATACAAGGGCACGCTTCGCGCGCCTGGCGAGGCGTCCGTCACGTTCAACCACACCCCTGCGGCTTACGCGACGGTGTCCGAGATGTTCCTAAGTGACGATCTTGAACACTTCCGGCTGGAGTATCCTGAGGGGGACAAGGAGGAATGGTCGGCTATCGTCACCGGCAAGCCCTCCGAACCCATCGAGGTCGACGGCGTCCGTCGCTTCTCCATGCCAATGCAGTGCAGCGGCCTGCCGGCGTATACGGCCCCCTGATGGCAAACACCTTCTTGGGGCAGTTCCCCATCGAAGTCGGGACTGAGGTCTACATCCTCACTTTGGGCTTCAACGCCATGTGCACCCTTGAGGATCGGTATGACATGCCGATCCTCAAGATCGCAGCGAAGGTCGAGGACGAAGAGCGGTTCAGTGATGTCCGGGCCTTCGTCTGGGCGGCGCTGCAAGAGCACCAACCTTCCATCACCGAAAATCAGGCTGGCGATCTCATCCAGACCTACGGCGTGGCGAAGATCATCGCGTTGCTGCCTCAGGTGATCGCCGCCGCCTTCCCGCCTCAGGAGGACGGAAAGGCCAAACCGGGCCCTCGGAAGAAGTCCGCCCCCCGGAGCGGACGAACTTCGACCGTCTCCTGACGCTCTGGATCGAAGCGGGAATGGAACCCGCTTCGCTCTGGTCCCAAACGCCCCGGTCGTTCGCGGCCATCATGAAGGGCATCGCGGATCGGCGTCAGCGCGAGCAGCGCGACCGAGGCTGGCTGGCCTACTATTCCGGCCTTATCGGCAGCAACCGGCTCAAGAAACTGCCGACGCTGAACGAACTGATGGGCGTGGAAATCCGCCCGGCCGTTCAGACGCGCGCGGAAATGCGGGCTGCCTTCGCCGCCTGGCGCTCTGATCCTCAGGCGCCAGCGCACTGACGGCGGAAGTCAGCGGCGAGCGGGGTATCTGGGAGTCGCCATTCAAGGGTGTCTCCCAGGCCCCAGCCCGTTTCGGCGGTCATAATGACAGGCCCGGCCGCCAGCGCCTTCGCCACAGCGGCCTGCTTTTCTACGTCCTCATCCCGTCCGACAAACCAGTACCTTGTCGGACCCCAACTGACCTCGGCGCGCCAATCCAAGGCATTTCCCTTGAAAGTGGCGAAGACGCCTCGAAGTGGCGGCGGCTTGGGTGGCTCAATGGACGCAGTCAGCCAGATGCGAACCGGCTCACCCGGCTCGCAATAGAAGGTCAATGCAGGCCCTTCCGGTCGGATCGTCACCCAAGATGGTTTGAACGTCCTGACCTTGAAGCTCGGGCCAACGATCTTGTCGGCCGATCCCGCGTCAAATGTCAGCAGGCTCGCTGATGGCTTCTCCTCGGCTCGATGACAGCTGGTGATCGAAACCGTCAGCGCTGCCGCAATCAGCAATCTCTTCATCTGCCGCCCTCCTGAAAGGGCGCCATCAAACAGCGAGGCGGGCCATGGCGCAATCGATCGTCGGCGCTCTGCGCGTTGTCTTGGGTTTGGACGCGGCCGAGTTCCACAAAGGCTTAGTCGCGGCTCAAGGCGAGATGAAGAAGATTGGCAAGGAGCTGTCGCGCCTTGGCGGCGAGATGATGCGAGCCGGCCAGGGCCTGACGCTCGGTCTCAGCGCGCCGTTGTTGGCTATGGGAGTCCAGTCGATCCGGACGGCCGCGCAGTTCGAAAGCGCCATGATCCGCGTGAAGATCGCTACTTCGGCAACCGGCAAGGAGATGCAGGCGCTCCAACGCCTGGCGCGCGACATCGGTCGCGACACCATCTTCAGCGCGTCTCAGGCGGCTGAGGCGATGGAAGAGTTGGCGAAGACCGGCGTCAGCACGAGCAACATCCTGAACGGTGCAGCGCGCGCCACAGTCGATCTTGCTGCTGCGACGGGATCAGAGCTCGTTCCTGCCGCTGGTGCGATCACCGACGTCATGACCCTGTTCGGGAAGCAGGCCAAAGATTTGCCGAGGGTCGTCGATCAGATCACCGGGAGCGTGAACGCCTCGAAGTTCGAGTTCGCAGATTTCCAACTTGCGATGGCGCAAGGCGGCGGCCGAGCGGCGATGCTCGGCGTTACATTCGAGGACTTCACCGCGGCGCTTGCGGGAACGGCTGCGCAGTTCACGAGCGGATCTGATGCGGGCACATCGTTCGGCACCTTCCTGCAAAGACTCGTTCCTGGCTCGAAAGAGGCCGAGCAGGCGATGAAGAAGCTCGGGTTCTCCTTCTACACGGCCGAGGGGCAGCTCCGTCCGATGTCGGAGATTGCGGAGGAACTGAACCAGCGCTTTGGCAAGCTCAACAATGAAGAGCTTTCCGGCGCGATGACCAAGATTTTCGGCGCCGATGCGTTCCGAACGGCTGCTGGCCTCGCCCGTCAGGGTGCAAAGGGTCTTGATGAGGTCGCCGCCTCCATCGCGAAAGTAGATGCCGCCGCTCAAGCCGCTGAGCGCATGAAGGGCTTCAACGGCCAGCTGGAACAGATGGGCGGCGCCGCTGAAGAACTGGCGATCCGCATCGGCGAGACTGGCCTTCTAGGCGCGGTGACGAAGATTATTCAGGGCATCGGCGGTTTCGTCGAAGCCGTCGGAAAACTTCCTACCCCACTCCTGGCGGTCGGCCTCGGCGTCGCCGGCGTCGCCGCAGCTATCGGCCCGGCCATCCTCCTGTCGGGCGCCTTCGCCGCATCGCTCGGAGCGCTGGCGACAGCGAGCGCGAACTCGGCCGTCTCGGCCGGTGTCTTGTCTGTCGCGCTGCGTGGCCTGTCGGCATCCATGAAGTTCCTGATGGGACCATGGGGCATTGCGATCATGGGGATTGCGACCGCCGTCGGAGTCCTTGCCGCGCGCGCCCGTGAAGCGACGCCGGCTCAGAAAAGCTTGGACAAGGCAACGTCTGACCTCGCCGGCGCATCTCGCGACTACGAGCAGGCCGCGCTGCTGGCCGCAAGCGCAACTGGCGAGGGGAAGAAAGCCGCGCTGGAGGAAGCGCGCGCGCGTCGTGTGAATGCCGTCGAAATCCTGAACGAAACGAAGCAGAAGATCGCGAACGCCAAGGCCAGCCTCGCCCAGGCCGCAGCCGCCCGTCAGGCCTACAACGCCCGCCTGGCGAATGCCGGCGAAGGCATGGGCACTTATGCGCGGGTCTCCAGTCGCGGTCCTCGGACGATGAGCGGCTATCAGGAAGACAGCCTGCGCGCGAGCATGGCTGAGGCCGAGAAGCTGGCGAAGGAAACCGAAGCCACCATCAACCGTATCGATGCTGGTCTCGCCGCGCCTCTCGGCGGTCTTGGTGGTGGAGGCGGCGGCGGCTTGGGTGCCGACACGGGCGGCAGCGGCGGCGGCTCGTCGTCTAGCCGGGACGAGGCCCAGCGCCGTGCTCGTGCCATCGAAGACATGCGCCATGAAGTCGATCTTCAGGACGCGCAATTTCGAAACGATCAGGACCGGGTCCGCATCCTTGAGCGCGAAGACGCGGTTCGGCAGCGCACCCGCGCGCTGATAGACGCCGGCATCGTCAAAGATGCCGCTGCCGCAAAGGTCGAGGCCGAAAGGGTCGAGGCCCGCCTGGATGCCGCGCGAGAGGCTGCATCCCTTCGTGAAATCAAAGACGACCGGCGAGACCTCGACCGTCGCCTATGGGAGATCGATGGCCGTGGCGACATGGTTCAGAAGCTGGAGCGGGAAGCCCAGCTGCAGGAGCGGATCGCCTTCTGGCAGCGTCAGCACCGAGACCTCGTGACAGCTACGGCGACAGCGGTCTCGGAGATGGCGGAACTGGACAAGGCTCGTGCTGATGCAGCCGAACGCACCGCTCGCTCAGCCGCGCGCCAGCTTGAGATCGAAAAGGCCCGGCTGAGCGGCGACACTCGCGGCGAACGCCGTTTGAACCGCGAGGCTGATGTCGAGGATCGCACGCGGGCCTACATGACCCGCGAGAACAACCCGCTTTCGCCCGAGGATGCACGCCGCCGCGCCGAGGCGGACGTCGCCGCGCTTGATGACGCCGAACTGCAAGGCAAATATCGGAGCTTCGTGAAGGGCGGCTGGCGCGCCGCGCTGGACGGCGACCTTGGGTCGTTCATGAAGGACTGGTTCAAGAACTGGTCGGCGAAGGGTCTGGAAGATGGCCTGAATAGCCTGGGCGACCTGCTGAAGCGGCTGTTCCAGAGCTTCGACCTTGGGAAGCTCGGATCGGGCGGCGGCGGGTTCAACCTGTCCGGCATCACCAACACCTTCAGCAGCATGTTCGCAGGCTTCAAGCTGCCCGGCTTCGCCAATGGCGGCAGCATTATGCCGGGGGGTAGCGGCGGCATTGACAGCCAAGTGGTGGCCTTCCGCAAATCTCCCTCGGAGCGCGTGGACATTTACACGCCGGGCAACGACGTCGGCCCTGGCGGCGGACCTCATTTCGATCTGCGTGGTGCGGTGATGACGGAGGACTTGTTGGCGCAGATGAGAACCATCGGTCGCACCAGCGAAGACCGAGCCTACGGACGCGCGGTGAAAGACGTGCCCGCCCTGGCGCAGAGCCAAACTGCCAAGCAGCAGCAGCACGCCGTCGGGCGCCGGAGGCGATAATGGCTGCGCTCGTTCTGCCTACCGATCCGGGTCCGTCCAAGATGACGCCCCGGCCCATAAGCTCGCGCAATGAGCAGCGGCCCGCCTCCCAAGGGCCGGTCAACCGCTATATGCGGCCCGGTACTCGGTGGGCGTGGGACAATACCATGCCGCCGATGACCTATGTCGAGAGTCTGGACTGGGACGATCTGCTGTCGGAGTCCGACACCGTCATTATGGATATCCTGCAACCCGGCCTCGTTATCGGCGAACCCGGTTTGCCCGTTGTCGACGGCGCAGGGCAGATCGGGCGAACGCTGAACCTGAAGGGGCTGACGGCTGGATATCTGTTCCGCAAAGGTCAGTGGATTAGCGTTCCGGTGAATGGTCAGCTTTTCGCCTACAAGGTTCGGGCAGCCATTACCGTCGGGTCCGACGGCAAGGTGGCCCTGCCGCTGCTGACGCTGCTGCGCCTGCCGCCTGCGAACAACGCCGCCGTCGATGTCGTCCGGCCGCGCGCCGAGGGCTTTGCGACCGTGGACCCGGCATCGCTTGAAGTCGGTGAAGACCGGATGGTCCGTCTCCGGTTCACCCTTGAGGAGCGCGAGTAATGGACGCTGCCTCGATCGCCGCGCGCAAGCAGCCCGTCTCTTGGGTCGTGCAACTGTTCAAATGGACGACGCCGGACTTCACGCTGCGTCTTTCGACAGGCGGGTTCGTCCCGTGGGGCAATGAAGTGTTCCTTGCGCGCGATCCGGTCATGGGTGTGCTGGGGGAGTTGCCGACGTTTGAGGACGGCATCGACAGCCAGACGACGCGCTCGACGCTGACGATCATCCCGCCTGACCAGGCCGGGTTGGCGAAGGCCGCCGACCGCAAGTATCAGCGCACGTTGGTTCAGGTCTGGGACGCCACGCTGGACGGCGACACCGGGATGCTGATCGGCGAACCCGACCTGCTGTTCCGGGGGCTGGTCGATTTCCCGCGCGTCGTCATCGGCGAAAGTTGGGAAGTCGTTCTGGAGTGCGGCACCGAAGAGGCGCTGCTGAACGAGCCGAACGAAGACCGGCGCCTGTCGAACCCGTTCCATCAATCCGTCTGGCCTGGCGAACTGGGCCTCGCCTATGTCACCGGCCTGGGCCGCAAGGTCTATTGGCGCGCGAACGCCCCGGCCGGAACGGGCGGCGGCGGATACGTCAGCGGCGGGGGCGGTGGGGGCGGCAACTACCAGGCCGCCTACTGATGATCGATCCGAGAGAGCGCCGCCGACGTGCGGCTGAAGCCTGTCGAAAGCGCTTCCACCACAAGCCCTACAAACCCGGCACCCGGGATTGCCCGCTGCTGGGCCTTCATGATCTGCGTCAGATGGGCGTTTCGGTTCCGTGGGCGAAAGGGCTGCGGTGGAAGTCCGAGGCTGACGGCCTGAAGACCCTCAAGGCTTTGGGTTTCGCCAATCTGATCGAGGCGCTGGACAGCCTGGGGCTAGCGCGGATCGCGCCGGCCATGGCGCGGACAGCCGACATCGTCGCTCTGCCGACAACACACAAGCTGGGCGCGCTCGCCATCTGCATGAAGGACGACGGCGGCCGGACGCTGCTCGGATACACCGAGGCCAGCCCTGACGCCGAGATCCTGACGAACGTCACCGAGTTCGCCCGCGACGGGCTGGGCTATTGCGCCTGGAGGGTCATCGATGGGTAAGGCCCTGAAGACCGTCGGCGTCATCATCGGGGGCGCGGCGCTGATCGCCACGGGCGTCGGCGCTCTGGCCATGCCCGCCCTTGCCGGGTCCACGACCCTGTTCGGCGTTTCAGTCGGGACGCTGAATACGATCAGTTCGGGTCTCGTCGCGGTCGGCGGGATGCTGGACAAGCCCAAGAGCCAGGGTTCGGCGGCGCCGGACGAGTGGACGTCCAATCCCGATCAGCCGATCCCCTTCCTGATGGGGCGCATGGGCGTCGCTGGCAAGATCGTCCAGCGCGACGAGTTCGGCCCCGACAATATGTATCAGGGCATCGTCGGGATCATCTCGGGCGCGGGACCAATCCGGGGCGTCAACGGCTTTGCGGGCGACAAGCAGCCGGTCACCTTCGGCGCCAACGGCATCGCCGTCACCTCCCAGTGGGAGGGCGAAATGTGGATGGTGCGCCGGGCGGGCAATCAGCCCGACACCGCGCTCGCCGTCCCGCCCGGACTGAAGTCAGGCGGCGCCGCCTTCGAATGGTCGCCAGCCGCGCGACTGTCCGGCAAGGCCTGCTATCTTCAGGTGCTGGGTGAGAACTCGAAGGGCACGGCCTACCCTGCCGGCATCCCTGATCCGGTCCATGATGCCGAGGGCATCTTCGGCTATGACCCGCGATACGATGACACCTATCCGGGCGGGGCCGGCCCCTGCCGCCTCGGCGTTCGCTCGACCTATCGCTGGATCAACGATGGCGGCATCGGCGCGCTGAACTGGGCGCTCGGCCTGGTCGAGAACGGTCAGGTCGTGGGCGGCATCGGCGCGTCGTTCGACGGCATCGACGTTCCCGCCTTCGTCGAGGTCGCCAACGTCGCCGACGCCAACGGCTGGACGCTGTCGGCCTGGCCCGACACGTCCGAAGACGCCTCGGCGGTTCTCGATCAACTGCTTCAGGCGGCCGGCGCAGTCCGGGCGCGCCATGCGGGCAAGATCAGCTGCGTCAGCCGGGGCGCGCCGCGCGCCTCCGTCGCCACGATCACCGCGCGCGACACGGCTGGCGACATCGAACTGGACACGGCGCCCAGCCTGTTCAACCGCCTGAACACCATCACGCCCCGGTTCATGAGCGAGGCGGCCGGATGGGTGATGACGCCCGCCAATCCTGTGTCGTTCCCGCAGTATGTGACCGACGACGGCGGCAAGCACGGCGACCAGATCGACTATCGGTTCGTGTCGAACCTGAAGCAGGCGGCCGAACTGGCGGCCTACGACATCCTCGACGCGCGCGAGCCGTTTTCCGGCACGATCCCGCTCAAGGCGCATATGCGCCACCTGAAGCGCGGCGACACGTTCGACATCGACGAGCCTGGCTTCCTGATGGACGGGGTGAAATGCATCGTCCTTAGCCGGTCCTATGACCCGAAGACGGCGCAGGTTCGCCTGGGCTTCCGGTCGGAGACGGACAGCAAGCACCCGCTGGCGCTCGGCAAGACCACGACCCTGCCGGCGTTCCCGGTCCTGACGCCGACCGATCCGACGTTCGTCTCGCCGCCGCTGCCGGGGGACTGGATCATCACGCCGCGTCCGCCTTCGGGCGACGGCACACAGCAGCCCGGTTTCGACCTGTCTGGCCTGGTGTCGAATGCGACGGCGACGGCGGTGATCGTGGAATGGGGATCGACTGCGGATGGTCCCTGGACGCAGGCCTATGCCGGTCCGCCGGATGTGACGAATATCCCCATCGTCGGGGTTCAGTCCGGGGCGACCTATTTCATCGCCGTCCGCTATCAGCGGAACTCCAACTTCAGCGACCGCTACGTCTATGGACCGTTTATTGCGCCGACGCTGACGGCGGGCGTTTCCGACCAGACCGTCGAACAGATCAAGGCCGATCTGGAAGCGATCCTGAAGGACAGCGACGCCTCCGAGGCCTTGGCGGAAACCGTGCTGCGGGAAATGGTCAACCGCGTGACGGCGCTGAAGTCGGAGACGCGGGCGCGTATCGCCGACGTGCTGGCGGAGCGGGCGGCGCGTGGCGAGGACATCGCCGAAGTCCGCACCGAGGCCAGCATCATCCGCGATGGGCTGGCGGCCGAAGTCGTGACGCGGACGGAGCAGATCGCCGCGACAGAGGTGGCGGTCGCGCTCGCTGAGGAGCGGACGCGGACCTACGCCGACGGCAAATACGCCCTGGTCGAGCAGAACTTCACGACCACGGCCGCATTCCAGGCCGGTCTCTCGACCACGTTGGCGGCGTCGCGGTCCTACACCGATGCGCTGAAGGCTGAGGCCTCACAGACCTATGCCACGCTCGTGGCGCTGGGTTCGGCGCAAGCCTTCACCCTCTCAGAGGCCAAATCCTACGCCGACACACTATCGGCGGCGGCTTCGCTGAGCTACGCGACCAAGGCGGAGATGGGGGCGAACAACGCCGCCACCCTGACGCAGGCGCAGTCCTACGCGGACACCAAGGTCACGAGCGCGCTGAACACGGTTTACACGCGGGCGGAAACAGACGCCGGCAACGCCTCTGTCCTGCAATCGGCCAAGGCCTACAGCGACGCGTTCAAGAGCGAGGCGCAGCAGACCTTCAGCACCAAGGCCGAACTGGGCGGCGTGTCTGGTCAGGCGGCGCTGGCCCTGAGCACGGCCGTCTCCGCAGAGGCCAAGGTCAAGGCCAAGGTCGGTCTGGTCGTTCGCTCGGACGGCCTGATTGGCGGCATCGAGGCGGAGAACGACGGCACGACGTTGGCCATCAACTTCCTGTCCTCGATCTTCAATCTGTATTCGACCGGCAGCGGGATTCAGTCGTCCTACATCGAGGGTCGCTGGTATCTGCTTGATCCCGATGCCGGCGTCCGCGCCCTCTACGGCCTGCCCTTTGGCGGAGCCGACAAGCTGGTGTGGTGGATTGGCCCGAACACGGTGCCGATCTTCGGCGAGACCAAGGGCAATGCCTACGTTTTCATGTCGATGGTCGCCCCGCGTTTCGGCGGCAACGACATCCAGAACGGCGGCGCGATCACTGCGATCACGAACACCGGCTTCATCGGCGGCGGCCGCAACGGCGCCGGGCCGGTCCAGACCAGCAACACTGTCACGGTCACCGTCTCGGGCGGCACGGCGGGCGCGACCATCCGCTGGGTCCGCCTGAGCGGCGACAGCCGGATCAATATGAACGACCCGACCGGCTTCTCGACCGGGGCTTACGCCACCATCGGCGTCGGCGAAGTGATCAGCGCTTACTTCATGGGCGCGGTGACGAAGGGCGGTCAGTCGGCCGTCGTCTATGTCCAGGTCGATCTTAGCGACAACGGAACCTGAAGGAACAACCGCATGGCCAAGAACCCCGCCGACACGATCCGCAGCCGTCAGGCCGCCGCCGCGCGCGAGGCCGCAGCGCATGACGCGCCGCTGCTCGAAAGCGCGTCGGAAATCCTCACGCGGATCGGCGCTGACATCACCGCCCTCGCCGCCTTGGGTCCAGACCTGATCACCTCCTACGTCGCGATCCATCTGGCGGCGCTGGAGGTCGATCACGGTCGCGCCGTGGGCGCGGTTGCAACGGCGCGCCAAGCCGTAAACGCCGCGCTGGAGACGCCGACCGATGGCTGATCTGACCGACGCCCAATGGGCCGCCGAGGTCGCCGACATCATCGGCGATCTGATCGCCGGGACCATCACGCAGGTTCAGGCGCAGGCGCGTTTGGCGACCGCCACGGCGAACTGGCCCACGCGCTCGCTGTCAAACGCTGGCCTGGCTGAACTGATGTCGGAGTTCCTGGGCCAGCTGGACGGGCTGATCTCCTACAAGCGCGCGCCGACGCCTGAAGACGGCGTGATCGGCGCCTACTATTTCGACGCCCTGAACGGCGCCTTCTATGGTCCCAAGACCGTGGCGGGCTGGGGCGCGCCTGTCTCGCTGGTCGGGCCGCCTGGTCCGAAGGGCGACCCCGGCGATCAGGGTCCGCAAGGCCCGGCCGGTGCGACCGGCGGTCAAGGTCCGCAGGGCGTTCCCGGTCCGCAAGGGGCCGAGGGCGACAAGGGCGAGACTGGCGATGTGGGTCCGGCCGGACCTCAGGGCGAGACCGGAGCGCAGGGCGTTCAGGGTGTGACCGGCGCGAAGGGTGACAAGGGCGACACCGGCGATCAGGGGCCAGTCGGTCCGGCTGGTGCGAAGGGCGACAAGGGTGATCGGGGCGAGGCCTTCACCGTCAACGCCCAAGGCAATCTGGCGGGCCGCGCCGCCTATGACAGTCAGGCTGCGGGCTTCTCCTATCTCGATGTCGAGAACGGCAACCTCTATTTCCGCACGGGCGCGTCGGGCTGGTCATCGGCCATTCCCTTCGGCAAGGGCGACAAAGGCGACCAGGGCGACGTGGGTCCAGCCGGACCAGCCGGGCCGAAAGGCGACACGGGCGCGCAGGGTCCGCAGGGTGTGGAGGGCGCGCAGGGACCGAAGGGCGACACGGGCGCGCAAGGCCCGGCCGGTCCGACCGGCGCTTCGCCACCGAAGGGCACGGGCGCGGGCTTCCGCGCTGGATCCAACGACACCGACTTCCTGACGCCGAAGGCCGTCTATGACGCCTTCGAACAGGTCGCGCTGACACCGGCGCAGATGGCGGCCGGGCCGGACTTCGACACCTTCTTCAACGGAACGGTCGTCCTGAACGGCAACCTGACGATCGGCGCGCCGGTCAACGCCAAGCCGGGCAAGTCGGGCACGATAGCCATCGCCCAGGACGCGACGGGCGGGCGACAGGTGGCGTGGAATGCGGCCTATCGTTTGCCGGCCGGCTTTGCGATCCAAGCGACGGCGAACGGCCTGACGATGGTCCCCTATCAGGTCGGCGCGGGCGGCGTCGTTCGCATCTTCCCGCCGTCGAAGTGGGCCTGACCGATGTTTCCAAATGCGGGGATCATGGCGGCCGGGGTGGCTTCCGGCCGGACATATGAAGAGTTTCAGGCGCACATCGCCACGCTTGCTCTCGATGGCGATGTCCAAAACGGCGACAGAGTTCCTGCTTCGAACCGAGACGTGCGTGCTTTGGTGAACGGCGACACGATGAACATGTACGGGTCGCCGTGGAACACGCACTTCGCAGGCGGAAACAACGTCACGCAATACATGTCAGTTGTCCGGCATTGCTTGCCATCTGAAGCGGAATGGAACGCCCAGCTTTCGAATGGTCGGCGCGTCTATCTGAAAATCCAAAACATCAGCTACAACTCGACTTATCAGGCCGTGAACCGAAACGGCTATCAGTCGCAAGGCATCACCTTCACGGACTTCCTAACCCTGAAGGTCACTGATTTTCTGTTCTGGGACGGGACGAAGGCGATGCGGATGAATCCGTCAGCCGGCACCGGCCCAACTCCCTACACATGGTGATCTGATGACCTGGCATCTCGACGGCGCGCCTGTGCCTATCGACCCGACCTCCGGCTATCTCTGCATCGGCGGCGATCAGTTTCCGCCCTCGTGGCCCACGGATGAACTGGACGCGCTGGGCGTGGTCTGGGTTCAGCCTGAGGCCCCGGCGCTGACGTTGGACGACGCCAAGGCCGTCGCTCGTGAGCAGCTGCGCGCGATCCGCTGGGCGAGCCATATCGTCGTCACCTTCAACGGCGTGGCTTTCGCCTCGGACGACACCGCCGCCACGCGCCTGGTCGCCGCCATCAGCGCGCGGCAGATCGCGCAAGGCATGGGGCTGGAACAGGCGGGCGCGACGGCGGGCTGGGAAGCCAAGGACGGCTCAACGGTCGCTATGACGCTGAACGATCAGCGCGGCCTGCTGGTGGCGGGCGTGGCCAAGACCCAGCGGGCCTTTGATCGGCAGGCGGTCCTGATGGCGGCGATCGATGCCGCCGAAACGGTCGAGGCGGTGACGGCCATCGATCTGACGGACGGCTGGCCTGCGTGAGCCGGTTCACGGCGGCGCAATACGACCTGACCGGCGAGACGAAGAACGGCCGACCGGTCGTGTGTCTGACGACGCCGCTGGACTATCACGTCCGCTTCCTCGGCTCCGGCTGGGTCATCACCGCCCCGGCCGGCTTCTGCTGCGACCTGGCCAGCCTGCCGATCTGGTTTGCGCGCACGAAGGCGGGACGTCGGCTCGCGGATCTGATCGCGCGATCGGCCATCGTCCATGACCGGATGCGGCAAGACCGAAACTGGCCCAAGCTGCTGGGCGACTACGTCTTCCTGGAAGCCATGGGCGTTGATCGCGTGCCGCTGGGCTGGCGGCTGATCGCCTTTGCCGCCGTGCTGCTGAACTTCAACCGAACCTGACGCGTCCGCCGCTCGCCGGCTGATCAACACCGGCTGGTAATCTGGAGGGGCGGATGATTGACCCGCGTGATTTTGCGTCGTTCTGGGGCCTATGCGGCGGCCTCATGTGCGGCGCAACTGAGTTGTTGCTCGCCTACTCCGATCGGGTCGGCAGTCCCGAGGCGCGTCGCGCTGCATGGCTCCGTCTTGCGTTCGGCGTGACCATGGGGCCGATCATTGCCGAGGCGCTGACAGTCCACTTGGTGCTGAAGATTGTTCCGGCGCTAGCTTTGCCGGTTCCCGCGATCATCTTGGGTTGGATGATGGCCAACGACCCCCGCAATCTCATGAACCGCCTACAGAAGATCGTTCAGGCGGCCATCTCAAAGGAGCCGAGCTGATGCCCTCCGCACACGGCCTACTCGTCATCTTCACTGCCTTGATCTTCATCGCAAGCGCAGGGTGTGTCGCACAGATCGGCAGGCTTCTCAGTCCGACCTATGGCACGCGACTAAACGCCCATATCGCATGGCGCGTCCTGCTTTGGCTGGGGGCTGTCATTCTTGTCGGACGGGCGGTGACGCTGCTGTTTCCGGGTGAAGCTTTCGCCGTTCACACGATGACGCCGATGGTCACCCTCGGGGGGCTTGTGACGCTGGGTCTGGCGCTATGGAAACTGGACGATGTCATGCGCGAGAATGACCCGCCGCCTTGGTCGGTTCAAATCATGCGTCTCGTCGCTGCGACAGGCTGGACGTGGCTGATCGCAACGACGGCGATGATGACGCCTGCGGCTACGGTCTACGACGAACCGCCGTCTGATCAGCGAAGCCCGTCGCAAACGAGGCGGCTTATGATCATGATGACCGCCGGCTTGGTGATCGCGGTCGTTGTGGCGCTGATCATAATAAACAGTCCAGCAGCGGCAAACTGACACGAGTGCGGCAGCCTGAAACTAAACCGCTGTTGGAGAGGGCGAGGCCAACGTCAAACGGTATTGAGCTAGTGCCGCATCGACAAGCTCCAACACGGAGACCGCTTTGACGCAAACGGCTAGGTTTATCATTTGATGAATCTGAGCCACTTGGGACGTTACCACGGGGGCGGGAACTTGGACTATCGACCCCAGTTCAGTGCGGTAATGGCCCGCCTTTAGCACGCCGAGGAAAAAAAGCCGGCGGCCGCCAAGGCTCAAGCCCTGCCGTCCCATCACGACTCCTTCGTCGAGGACGAAAACCGGCGATCCTGATGACCCGCCAAACACTGCAACATCGAGGAGAAAGTCTCGATTGCCCTGGTAGTCGATCCACGGCGCCACGGCAGTTGTGCCTCGCCTAATAACGGGGAGATTGTTCGCTTGGTCGTAAACACCGTTAGGATAGCCGACAACGAACACCGGATGGGCCGCTGATAGCTCCCGGATTTGCTCAGCAGATGGGACTATCGAGCGTCCAACGGCAGAAAAGTGTGGTTTGAAACCGCTGTTTCTAAGCCGGTTCACTATCGGTCCCAAAGCCAACAGGGCTAGATCCACTTCTGGGTCGGGGTGCATCGTAATGTGCAATTCGCCAAGCTGCACAATAACTGCTCGCCCCGGCCCTTCTGACCGTGATCCGTCTTCTGATGTCCCTTGAAGAGTAAGTTCAACAGCAGTCACGCCTGCTAACACATGACGATTCGTGATCAGAAATACGACGCCCTGATCGTTAACTAGATCATCTGTCCATACAAAGCCCGTGCCTACTCCGGTCCAACTCGCATCTGAGAAACCCCTAGTCCGGATACGAACAGTGGTTGAGGGCATCTGCTCGGACACTGGCAAAACCGCAGGCGCGTTAGTCATCCGAAACCCTTAGTCAGCTTCTTGAGATAGCGTCCCCGCAAGCTCTGCGCGGCAGGAGTTGCTTAGAGGCGTAGTGGCTGACGGCTTCGCTAACTCGCGCAGCTAATGCGCGCAACCCCACAATCTGGAGACTGACCATGGGCCTGATACCGGCTGACAGGTTTCGCACGTTTGCGCCTCGGGCGACGGCGGGCACGCGCGAAGCGCTGGAGGCGGCGGCGACCGCAAAGGGCTTCACGGGCCTCGTCCTGGCGCATTGGCTGGGTCAGATGTTCGTCGAGAGCGAAGGCTTCACGACGCGCGAAGAGAGCCTGGACTATTCCGTCCAGGGGCTGCTGGACACCTTCGGCCGTCATCGCATCAGCAAGGCTGACGCTGAGAAGTTCGGGCGCATCGATAAGGTGATCGCGGGCAGGAGAACGACCGTTCGCCGTGCGCATCAGAACGCCATCGCCAACATCGTCTATGGCGGCGAGTGGGGCCGCAAGAACCTGGGCAACACCCAACCCGGCGACGGCTGGAGGTTCCGGGGATCTGGCGACAAACAGATCACCGGCCGCGAGAATATCGAGGCGTCGGGATTTACGCCTGACCAGCTGCGCACCGATCCCGTCGCCAGCGCCACGGCGTCGGCCGACTTCTTCGTCAAACACGGCTGCGTCGCACCGGCGCTGCGCGATGACGTGAAGGGCGTGACCCTGAAGGTCAATGGCGGCGTCAACGGCCTGAGCGACCGGATCGACGCGACGACGGCCGCAAAGAAGGTGGTCGGGCTATGAGCGCGCTGATCCGCCGTTTGGCGTCCTGGGGCGTCTCGCCACTGTTCGCCTTCGCCTTCGTCGTGGGCATCCTGATCGTCGCCGTCGTCGTCGTGCTCAATACTTGCGCGCCTCGATCGGAGGTCAAGCGGGTCGAGGCGAATACGCGTGTCCTGGTGATCGACGGGACGGCGAAAGAAGCGGCGGCCGAAGAGCGGCTGGCCGACACCACCACCATCAATGACCGCAAAGAGGAACGCGCCAATGCGACCGCTACGTTGCCTGACACCCGCCCTTCTGATCGCCGCGTTCGCCGTGGCTGCGTCATCCTGCGCCAGCAGGGAACACGTGACGCCGATCTTCCCGTCCAGTGCCGATCTGCGGGTTGAGGCCAAACCCCAGCTGTCGCCGACCGTTCTGGACAGCGATGCGGCGCTTACGGCGCACGATGACGCGGTCGAGGCCTGGGGCGATCGAGGCTGGGCGGCGGTGGGGCGCATCTGTCGCTGGGCTGTGACCAGCGGGGCGGACTTGCCGTTCCGATGTCCGCTGCCTGCGACGCCGCCCCGACCGGGCTAGACCATTTCGTTGACGTCACCGAAATGATCCAGCGTCGAGCTTCGGCTCCGCTATCGAGGCCGTCATCCTTCGGGGTGGCGGCCTTTTGTTATTTTTGCCCTGACGCGTTGGATAGGCCGGCCGTTACCTCGGTTAGCCGATTCGCGCGCGCAACTAGCCTTCGTTCGCACCGGTAAAATCGTTCCGATCACTGGTTCGTGATAGAAAAATCTCGTCCGGTCATTCGCCTTCGAGAGGCTTGGGGCCGGGGTTTCCCACGGCTGATCAGACTTCAGCCGCCGATTCGCCCACAATGCTCAGGTCAAGTCCGTTGACCAGTCATTAGGCATATGCGCCCTATAGTTACGTTGATGTCGGAAAGACAAAAGCCGCTGGCGCGGGAACGCCAACGGCCTCTGGTCTGACGACACTGTCGGGGTCTGGATCGTCCGGCAGCGAGTTTCGCCAGCTCTCTCGAGCGAGATGTAAACACCGCTAAGCGGAATTCGTCAACGATCCGTTGAGGCCTGCGGGCCAAATCACGGACTGACTAGAATGCAATACGCTTTGAAGGTCTTTAAGACCGAAGATCGGATTAACTTTCGGACGATCAACCGAGACGGCGAGCCGTGGTTCGTTCTGGCCGACGTGTGCCAGGCGCTCGAAATTGTCAATGTGCCTCAAGCGGCCACCCGTCTCGATGACGACGAAAAGGGTATCATCACTGTAGATACCCTTGGCGGCCCGCAGAAGCTCACCATCATTAACGAGAGCGGTCTTTACAGTCTGATTCTCACCAGCCGTAAGGAGGGTGCGAAGAAGTTCAAAAAATGGGTCACGTCGGAGGTGTTGCCGTCGATCCGGAAGACCGGCAGCTACGGCGGCCGTGTGCCTGCGTTTATCAAGCGCTACAACGAGAACTGGGATCGCATCGAGCAGGGGCACTTCTCCGTCCTGAACGAACTGGTGATCCGCGTTTGGGGGCGTCTTGAGCAGTCGGGCCACGTCATGGCGGACAAGGCGCCGGACGGCACTGAAATCCGCATGGATGGCAGCGTTGGCCGCTGCTTCAGCGACTGGCTGAAGAAAAATCATCCGACGATTTCGACGTCGTTCTCTTATTACATGCACAAGACCGCACAGTGGGAAGGCGAGGTGCGGCAGTATCCGATGTCTATGCTCCCGCTCTTCCTGGAGTATGTCGATACGGTTTGGATTCCTGAACGCGCTCCTGACTACTTCAAGACCCGTGATGCGGCGGCTCTGCCGTATCTCCAAAAGTTGCTTCCCGATCCGTCGAAGCCGAAGGCGGGCATGATGAAGCGGCCGACGCTTCCCTATCGCCGCAAGTGATCAGACAGGCCGTCATCCTTCGGGGTGGCGGCCTTTTGTCGTTTGGGCCGCTTGCTGGCGCTTCTTGCGCAGCAGCACCTGCCGATAACTGAACATCCAATCGCTGTGCGCTTGGAACCGAGCATTCCCCGCCGCCGTCATCAGCCAGTCCCTCCGCATCCCCTGATGGACCTGAAACCGGACCATGCCGAGGCAGTCTCCATTCGTGCAGATCGGCAAGCGATCGACGAGCGAGAAGCTGGCGCCCTTCGCCATTGCGATCTTGCGCAAATCCACGTCGGCGAAGTCGTTGCACCACTGGCATTGCCGGGTCGTCCGAACGCCGCCCTCGATCAGGTCGCCGACGGTCGTCGCCTTCATCGGCGCGAAAGGCGCGCCGCCAGCCTGTGGGTCTCGTCCGCCGTGATCTTGGCAAACTGACCCATGCCGAGCGCCAGGGCGGCGCTGACTAGGCGGTCGTTCTCTTCCTTCGAAACATAGGCGACGTTCGATCCCGGTCCTGGTGTCGCCGGCAGGCTGGGATGAGGCGGCGGATTGGGCGAGGCGCTTACGGCAAGGTCAGCTTCGAGCTGCGCAAGTTCGGACTGCGGCATTGGCTGTGACGAACCGGGTTTGTCGATCATCGGCTTCTCCCTCGCCGACTTCTTAATCACGACGTCCCGGCCCTCCGCAAGCGTTTGTTCTGCCTTTGTTCCAATATCGCTATCGGGCTTGGCCCCCTTATCGAACGATGCGCGGCCCCGGAAACCATCACTCCCGCAGCGGATCTTCGGTCGACTGGTTTACAGGTCGCCGCAGCCTAACCGATTGAAGTCGCGCCCTGTCATCGGTGACTACGAATCTGAGGGTCGGGCGTTCGAATCGCTCCGGGTGCGCCACTTCTTCCAAACAATACGACTTAAAGCGCGGCGCCGATTTACGCGGGCCGTTCACCGCCTCGCGATACGTCGCAACGCATCGCGAGGGCTTCTGCGCGCGCCTAGAACTGTTTCGACAACGACACGAAGGTGCGCCAGCCTTTGTCGGGCTGGTTATAGGGCGCACGGGACAGGGGTTTGGCGAACTCGATACGCAGGGTGGTCTTGCGGTCGAAGGTGATGCGCGAACCCACCCCGGCGGACGTCAGCTGTTCGGACCAGTCGCGACCGGGCGTCTTGTTCCACACCTTGGCGGTGTCCAAGAAGGCGAAGGCCTGGGCGAAGGTGATCAGGTCGCCTTTGGGATCATATCCGATCCGCGCCTCGATCATCCCGGCGACGGCCTTGTCGCCGCTGGCTTCGCCATAGTCATACGCCCGGCCATAGGTCGGGCCGCCGACGAAGAACTCTTCGGAGCTGAGCAGGGCGTCGTCCGACCATTGGCCTGAGGCCTCGACGTAGACGCCGACGTACTTGCTGAGATCGCGATAGGCGCTGACCTGGGCGTTGACCTTGAAGAATTCGCCCGTCGCGTCGTAGCGCGTATTCAGCGGCGAACGCTCGGTCGTGGCGCCGAAGGCGTCGATCCCTTTCGACAGCTG
>Ga0308156_1000917_pt1 | contig 43080 bp, 39 predicted proteins | sample PhyAR2_FD_201041 | JGI IMG/M metagenome (GOLD analysis project Ga0308156, IMG submission 201041) | Phyllosphere microbial communities from UC Gill Tract Community Farm, Albany, California, United States - DLSL A.R2 | ecosystem: Host-associated > Plants > Phyllosphere > Unclassified | place: USA... | reverse complement strand
AGCACAAGCCTACCGTGATCTCTACCAACGTTTGATGTAACGGATTGGGAAAACTGGATATGAATGCACCTTTCACTTACGCCTCACCAACGTTGACGGTTGATGCCTTAAAGCATTCGATTGCCTACAAACTGATGTTTACCATCGGCAAAGATCCCTCTATCGCCAATAAGCACGAGTGGCTTAATGCCTCACTGCTGGCGGTACGCGACCGGATGGTGGAGCGCTGGCTGCGTTCCAGCCGTGCTCAGCTCTCTCAGGATGTCCGCCAGGTTTATTACCTGTCGATGGAGTTCCTGATGGGCCGCACGCTGGGAAATGCGCTGCTGGCGATGGGGATTTATGACGATCTCAACCAGGCGCTGGATGAGATGGGACTGGATCTGGCCGAGCTGATGGAAGAGGAGAACGATCCGGGACTCGGCAACGGCGGTCTCGGTCGCCTCGCGGCCTGTTTCCTCGATTCACTGGCGACGCTGGGCATGCCGGGCCGGGGTTACGGCATCCGGTATGATTACGGCATGTTCAAACAGAACATCGTGGAAGGTGAGCAGAAAGAGTCACCGGATTACTGGCTTGAGTATGGTAATCCGTGGGAATTCCAGCGTTTCAATACCCGTTACAAAGTCCGTTTTGGCGGTCGCGTTCAGCACGAAGGCACCAAAGTGCGCTGGCTGGAGACCGAAGAGATTCTGGCGATGGCCTATGACCAGATTATTCCGGGCTTCGACACCGACGCCACCAACACCCTGCGACTGTGGGGCGCCCAGGCCAGCAACGAAATCAACCTCGGTAAGTTCAACCAGGGGGATTACTTTGCGGCGGTGGAAGATAAAAACCACTCCGAAAACGTGTCGCGCGTGCTCTACCCGGATGACTCCACCTATTCAGGCCGTGAGCTGCGTCTGCGTCAGGAATATTTCCTGGTTTCCGCGACGGTGCAGGACATCCTGAATCGTCACTGGCGGATGCACCAGACCTGGGACAACCTGGCGGACAAGATCGCTATTCACCTGAATGATACCCATCCGGTGCTGGCGATCCCCGAACTGATGCGTCTGCTGATCGACGAACATAAATTCAGCTGGGACAGCGCCTTCGACGTCTGTTGTCAGGTGTTCTCCTACACCAACCACACGCTGATGACGGAAGCGCTGGAGACCTGGCCGGTCGATATGATCGGTAAGATCCTGCCGCGTCACCTCAGCATTATTTTCGAGATTAACGACTTCTTCCTCAAGACGATTCAGGATCACTATCCTGATGACCTGGATCTGCTGTCGCGCATTTCGATTATCGACGAGAACGATGGCCGACGGATTCGCATGGGCTGGCTGGCAGTGGTGGTCAGTCACAAAGTGAATGGCGTGTCTGAGCTGCACTCTGATTTAATGGTGCAGTCGCTGTTTGCCGACTTCTCACGCCTGTTCCCTGGCCGTTTCTGCAACAAAACCAACGGCGTGACCCCGCGTCGCTGGCTGGCGCTGGCGAACCCGGCGCTGTCAGAGGTGCTGGATGAGGAGATTGGCCGCAACTGGCGTACCGATCTCAGTCAGCTGGGCGAACTGAACGCGCAGATCGACTATCCGGCGTTTATCGAAAAAGTGGCGGTCGCCAAACATCAGAACAAACGCCGTCTGGCTGACTGGGTGGCGAAGAATCTGGACGTGGTGCTCGACCCGAACGCGCTGTTCGATGTGCAGATCAAGCGTATTCATGAGTACAAACGCCAGCTGCTCAACGTGCTGCATGTGATCACCCGATACAACCGTATCAAGGCCGATCCGCAGGCGGACTGGGTGCCGCGCGTGAATATCTTTGCCGGTAAAGCGGCATCGGCCTATTACGTTGCCAAGCACATCATTCATCTGATCAACGATGTTGCGAATGTGATCAACAACGATCCGCAGGTGAAGAACAAGCTGAAAGTGGTCTTCATCCCGAACTACAGCGTAAGTCTGGCGCAGATCATTATCCCGGCGGCCGATCTCTCTGAGCAGATCTCGACCGCGGGCACGGAAGCGTCCGGCACCAGTAACATGAAGTTTGCGCTGAACGGTGCGCTGACGATCGGTACGCTGGATGGCGCCAACGTTGAGATGCTGGATCACGTCGGTGAAGAGAACATCTTTATCTTCGGTAATACCACGCCGCAGGTCGACGCGCTGCGTAAGGGCGGCTATAACCCGCGTGACTATTACGAAAAAGATGAAGAGCTGCATCAGGTGCTGACCCAGATTGCGTCAGGCGTATTCAGCCCGCAGGATCCGGGCCGCTACCGCAACCTGTTCGATTCCCTGGTTAACTTCGGCGATCACTACCAGTTACTGGCGGATTATCGCAGCTATGTGGATACCCAGGATAAGGTGGATGCCCTCTACCGTAAACCGGATGAGTGGCAGCGTCGCGCGGCGAAAAACATCGCCGGAATGGGCTACTTCTCGTCGGACCGTACCATTCAGGAGTACGCCGATGAGATCTGGAACATTACACCGATAAGGTTGTAGGGCCGGGCAGCACGCCTTTGTGACTTTCTTTGCGGCCGACGGATCGGCCGCACTCTCCGCTCTTTTTGCTCTCTGCCTCTTCCCCGCACCTTCAGAAAATTCAGCCGTTTATCGTCTCTGCCCCTGTAAGTGCCCGTTGTGCGAGCCCGATCATTACACCCTGGCCAGGAATCGCTACTATGCGGGAAAGCAAAATGACCCTATACAGGCAACCGCAGCCCATGAGTGACAACATCAACCAGGAAATTACCTTCCGTAAGCTCAGCGTCTTCATGATGTTTATGAGCAAAGGGAATATTGCCCGCACGGCGGAAGCGCTGGAACTGAGCAGCGTCAGCGTGCATCGCGCGCTGCACACGCTGGAAGAGGGCATCGACTGCCCGCTGTTTATCCACAAGGGCCGCAATCTGGTGCCGCTGCCTGCCGCCTGGACGCTGCTGGACTACTGTCGTGACGTAACCACCCTGATGGGCAAAGGCATTGAAGAGGCGCGCAAGGTGGCGGGCATCGGCGGAGGCCGGCTGCGGCTTGGCACGCTCTATTCGCTGACGCTTGAAACCATTCCCCGGCTGATCATGGGCATGAAACTGCGCCGTCCCACGCTGGAACTCGATCTCACTATGGGTTCGAATCAGATGCTGCTGAATATGCTGGAAGATGACGCGCTGGATGCCATTCTGATCGCCACCGATGAGGGCGAACTCAGTGACGCGCATTTCGATGTAATTCCGCTGTTTGAAGACCGGATCTTCCTGGCCGCACCGGCCGGAGAAACGCAGAAAGGAACCGGTCCGGTGGATCTGCGCGATTATGCCGACCGTGATTTTGTTTCGCTGGCGGAGGGATTTGCCACCTATGCCGGTTCGCAGGAAGCGTTTCAGATTGCCGGGTTTGAACCGCGCAGGGTCACCCATGTCAATGACATCTTCTCGATGATCAGTCTGGTGCAGGCGGGCGTTGGTCTGGCGCTGATTCCCGGACGGATGAAGAAAGTCTATGAAAACAACATCCAGTTGCTGACGCTCGCGGAGCCTTACCAGATGCGCCAGCAGATCTCGATTGTCTACTCACATCGCCGCGAACGGGATAATGACCTGCTGGCACTGGCGGCAGAAGGGCGGATGTATGCCCGCAGCCTTACTGACTTAGCCGTTTAGCCAGATGCAGCGCTACTTCGACGCTGTTGCGCTCCAGACAGATTGCTTCGCCCTGCCAGTTCGCCTGCAGCGTCAGGCCGGTCAGCACATTGCCAGGCGGCATCTCAATCGCCAGCCGGGCATCGCGCTGGTTAGCGGAAACAATCGCGTCATTCCACTGCACCGTGCGCGCCATATTGAAGGCGAGATCGTCGGCAATTTTCTCCGGCTCCCAAATCACGCGTGCGCTTGAGCCGCTGAGGTAGGCGCAATCGGGACGGGAGAGGGTGACGGACTCAAACGCGCGAGCCAGTTCGGCGGCGGGCTTATCCAGCAGCGCGCAGTGCGATGGCACGCTCACCGCGAGTTTGATCGCTTTACTGGCACCGGCATCCAGCGCCTTGTGCGCCACAACCGCCATATCCTCGTCACGACCGGCAATCACAATCTGCGTTTCCGCATTTAAATTCGCAATGTAGGTGTTGCTGCCGGGCAGCAGTTTCTCCAGCTGGTTCAGCGTTAACCCGGTGATCGCGGTCAGGCCATATCCCTGCGGATACGCCTGCTCCATCAGATCGCCGCGCAGCGCAACCAGCCGCAGGGCGTCGCTGAAATCGAGCGCGCCAGCAATCACCGCAGCAGGAAATGCGCCAATCGACAGACCGCTGACGATATCCGGTTTCACACCACTGCGTATCAGCTCGCGCGCCCAGGCGACACCAGAAATCAGCAGACAGAGCTGCACGGCGCGGGTGTGGCGCAGCGCCTCAACGCTGTCGAGCTGGTCGGTCTCGTCGCCCAGCACCGCACGCACATGGCTTACTATCGCATCACCATCAGGCAGCTGCTGCAGCATGCCGGCACGCTGGGTGCCCTGGCCAGGAAAGGTAAAGAGTATTTTCATGGATTCTCCCTGCTCCAGGGTGAAGCGGTCAGTATCGGTCCGGTGTCGGTTTTTAACAGCACGCGTCCCTCGCGCAACCATTCGTTCAGGGCAAACGCGCCAGACGGCGTTTCCACCTGGGTGTCCACCCGGCAGCCCAGCGCGTCGGTCTCTGTCTGCCACCGTTGCAGCGCGTCACGGGGCAGCGGCTGCGGGGCGCGGAGGAGTAAATCCAGATCGCTGGCGGCATGCAGCGTGGGTCGCTGTGTCGCCAGCGCAAAAGCGGTGCTGCCGGTTATACCCCAGCACCACGGCCAGACGGTCTCGCTAAGCGCTATCGCCGCGCTGACCGGCGCATAAGCCGTAAAGGGCGACGCCAGCAGCAGAGTGCGGTCCGCCAGACTCTCTGGCGTCACCACCCGGAGAATATCGTCGGGGGCGATCCAGCCGGCGGCGCGCTGCTCGCGACGCTCACCACGCACGCCAATCGGGATCAGGCCGGATTCACGGCGATCGCGCCGCACCACCACAGGCAGATCGGGATGCCAGAACGGGCTGACCCAGCTCTCTTTGATCGTCGCTAACGCGCTGCGGTTTCGCAGCCAGAGCAGATCGTGGGGGCGCGGCGCACTCATATTACATTCCTGATGTCAGCGTAATGAACAACGGTAAAGATAAAATACACAGAATCGAGCTTAACAGCAGCACGGCTTCCGCATCGGGTGACTGCACGCCAAAGCGGTTGCCGAACACCACGCCGAAGAAACCGGCCGACAGCGCAATCATCAGGATAGCGGTTATTGCCACTGAACCGTTCAGCCCCAGCGCCAGCACCAGACCCCAGGCCACAAAGGGCTGAATCAGCAGCTTAGCAACCGTACCCACGCCGACGACCGCGTTGAGTTTCAGCTGACGCGCGGAGAGGATCACGCCGGTCAGGAACAGCGCGGCAGCGGTGGCTGCCAGGCCCAGCGGTTTAATGGCTGAGATGACCAGCTCCGGCATTCTGACGCCCAGCGCTGACAGCACCACACCCAGCAACGGACCCAGGACGATCGGTTTCTTCAACGAGCGCCACATCAGTACCGGCAGCATGGTCAGTGTCGACCCCACATTCTCACCGGCAATACGCGCTTTTTCCCGCTCCAGAATCAGCAGGCAGAATGGCGTCATCAGCACCGAGCCGCAGGCAATTGAAACCGCCACAGAAAGCGAGGTTGATGAACCTTCTCCCAGTACGCTGCCCAGAATCGGCAGCCCCAGGGCGGCATAATTGGGTAAGGCGACCGTCAGTGTCATGACCGCCGCATCCTGAGGCGACTTTTTAAAGACGCGCGTCGCCAGGAAATAGATGGCTGCATAGGTTATCCACATCGCGCCGGTTAAGACCACAATCAACGGCGACTGAGCCACGATGCCCGACCAGGGCGTCTGCACCGTCGCGCTGAACAGCGCGGCGGGCAGCGCAAAATCCATCACGAAAATATTGAGTAGTGAAACCTCTTTGTTATTGACCATTCCGGCCTTACCGGCCCAGAAACCCAGCAGCATAATGACAAAGATCGGAGCAAGGGCATGCACAATTATATAAATCATAAATCACCTGTATTTAAGAGAAAATTCTTTAAAAACAGCGATGTTTATAATTCTGAACACGGCCACTGCTCCGGGGCGCATTGAAGGATGCACCCCGTAAGACCGGTTTCGGCAGGTTTATTTTTTTAATTACCAGGTCGCGCGCATACGTTCGCGAACCAGGGAAGAGCTGTGACGATTTGCCGCGCCAAGACGGTTTTTCAGCGTGGGATCCTGACGTGCGTCGCTGATCGCCTTGTGCAGCGCAATCTCAACCATCGCCACATCCGCATCAGAGGGCGCATCAGGATTCGCGACGTTCAGCAGATCGGAGAGCAGGCCCAGCGTGGCGAAGTTATTCACGTCGTACGCCATCGGTGGAATGGTGGCGGCCAGTTTTTCCAGCGCTTCCACTGAACGCAGCGTAATCCGCGCCGCCGACGCTTTACCCATGGCATGTACCAGCACGCCCTGATCGCTAAGCGCAATCAGACGGCTGGCCTGATAACCGTGTGCCAGGAACGCACCGGACATCGCTTTGCCGACAATCAGGCCAATCACCGGATGCCCGTCAAGACGTGCGCTGGCATACGCGCCCGCCGCGCCCGCCAGCGCCTGATGAATACCAAACGCCTCTTCGCGGCGGCCATAGGCCTGACTCGGCACGTCGATCACCGCCACAATCGGCCGCTTCACGGCGCTGTTTTTGTCGGCTTCGCGCGTCTCATTCACCACTTTCGCCAGCGTCCAGCCTTCGAGGAGACCGACTTCACCCTGCGCGGCGCGCGGATAGTGGTTTTGCGCATCGGGCACGACGGCGATAAAGCGGACGTTTTCGCCATTAAGCTGGCCGTCAGCCACCTGAACAGAGGCGCACAGGCCATCAGGGCGCTGCGCATGGGGTGCAAGTTTTTCCAGCCAGGTTGCACCGCGGCTGCTTGTCTGCGTCATTATTTCTCCTCCCGGGCGAAAAGCTGTTTAATCTGCGCGGTGTCCGCCTGCTGGCGCGTGTCGAACTGCGTCAGCCGTGACAGGAAATCGGCATAGTTATCGCTACGGTGCTGCGCCGGAACGCCTCTGGCTATAAAGTCATGCATCGCGGTTTTCACGGCGTTGATGCCGTCATCCACCAGCGCATCGACCAGGCCGCTGGCGTAGCGGATTTCGCCGCCGGTCATGCTCCAGATAAACGGACGATCGCGCGAGTCATACTCTTCAATGCCCGCTTCCTGCTCAATCACCTGCGGGCCGTTCAGTCCCAGACGGGCTTCACGCGTCACGATCAGGTAGCTGCAGAGCGCGGCGGCGATAGACATCCCGCCGAAGCAGCCAACGGTGCCGCTGACGATGCCGATCACCGGGGTGTAGCGGCGCAGATCGACAATCGCCGCATGAATATCGGCAATCGCCGCCAGTCCGAGGTTCGCCTCCTGTAACCGTACGCCGCCGGTTTCCAGGCAGATCACCGCCTGAGTCGGGATACCGTTGCGGTTGTCTTCTGCCGCCAGCTCCAGCGCCGCCGCCATTTTCGCGCCGGAGACTTCGCCCATGCTGCCGCCCTGGAAGGTGCCTTCGATGGCAATCACCACCGCAGACTGACCGTTCAGCGTGCCGCGCGCCACGACCATGCCGTCATCTGACTGGGGCACTACGCCCTGCGGCGCCAGCCACGGCGACATGATGCCCTCAAAGGGATCAAGCAGTTCGCGGTAGCTGCCTGCATCCAGCAGCGCATGGGCGCGTTCACGGGCCCGTAATTCAATAAAACTGGCATCGTTACGCATGGCTCACCTCTTCAAAAACCTGTTCAATACGGATACGCGCCACGCCGGGTGTCGCCCCGAAATCGTGAATAATCATCTTTCCGGCGGGCAGGCCGTTGATTAAGTTCAGGCGGTCAAACAGCGCTTTCCAGCGGGCGTCGCTGTTATCCAGTGAGGTGGTGATATCGATGTTCAGTGTCTGGCCTTCAGTTGCGGTGTACAGCACTTCCATATCACCGGAACCAACGACCCCGGCCAGCGCTCTGCCACTGAGCAGGCGGTTAGCAGGTAGAGATAATGTGATGTGTTCCATAATGGCCTCTAAAAAAAAGTATGTTCAGGCGAACAGACCCGATCGATAAACAGCGTCGCGGCCAGCAGGTCGGCGGCCCCGCCAGGCGAGGCGTTGAGCGCCAGCATCCGGCGGTCGAGCTGCGCCAGCGCCACCTGACCGGCGGCAGTGCGGCAGCCGCCCGCCAGCAGCACGGCGCGTGCTCCCTGCTGCATGGCATTCAGTCCGTCCATGCCGGCACGTGACAGCACGCAGGTATCGCTGAGCGAGGTCATGATCGCCATCAGCGCATCCAGCCGGGCTTCGCTTTCACTGGCACCGACTGCCCGGCTGGTCAGCAACTGCGGCAGCGCCAGCTTCATCACGTGAGGAAACGCCTGTTGCGCCTCTTCGCGTGCGCCGGGTACCCGGTAGCGGTGCGTCGCTTTTAACCCTTTGCTGAACACTCTGGGGGCGCGGCTGTCGGGCAGCGTTGCCAGTGCGGCAGCGGTGCGGGTCAGGTGGTCAGCACTCGCTGCGCCACCCTGCATCGCTGCGGCACTTACCAGTAATCCCAGCGCCCAGATCGCGCCCCGATGGGTGTTCACGCCGCCGGTTGCCGTCATCATCTGCTGTTCGCCGTCGCGGCCCAGCCGACCCACCGTTTCGCGCAGGGCGATATCGGCGGGACGCAGCCAGCTGTGACGGGCCAGCGCCAGAAAGGTCGGCATCAGGCTGTGAGCGGAACGCTCCATCAGCGCCAGCGTCAGATCCCGATGTGCGCCGTTTCCCCGACTGTCTACCAGACCCGGCTTCGGGCTCAGGCGTGCTTCATCGATCAGACAATCGCGCGCCACCGTCGCCAGCTGACTGGCCTGAGACTCGGCATGGGTCTGTGACAGGTGTTTCATTACCAGCTCCGGAATTTAGCAGGCGGGTTGTACAGGCCATCTGACCATTCAACCAGGTCAGCGACGCTGCCCGCAGCCAGCAGTGAACGGGTGGCGTCGGAGCGGCGGATACCCATATCTTCCGGGTAGACCACTTTGCCGCTTTTACGCAGGGCAGCGACGCGGGCGGCATCCACGCCCAGACCGATATCGGTGATCCCGGCGACCGCGGCGACCATGGCGCGACGCTCTTCAAGGCTTTCTGCACGATAGAGATAGGCGATGCCTTCCTCGGTCAGCACGTGCGTGACGTCATCGCCGTAGATCATCACCGGGGCCAGCGGCATACCGGAGGATTTCGCCACCTCAACGGCATCAAGCGTTTCAACGAAGGTCGGTTTCGCACCGGCCTGGAAGGTCTCGACCATCTGCACCACCAGTTTTTTGCCGCGCTGCATCGGGTCTGGCTCGGTGATCATATTCAGCCAGGCGGGCGTGGCGTGACGGCGGCCATGGGGATCGTGACCCATATTGGGCGCGCCACCGAAGCCGGAGAGACGACCACGGGTGACGGTCGAGGAGTTCGCCAGACCATCGACCTGCAGGGTGGCACCGATAAACATATCGACCGCGTACTGACCGGCCAGCTGGCAGAAGGCGCGGTTAGATCGCATCGAACCGTCACTGCCGGTAAAGAAGATGTCGGGACGGGCGCGGATATACTCTTCCATCCCCAGCTCGCCGCCGAAGCAGTGCACGCTCTCCACCCAGCCGCTCTCAATCGCCGGGATCAGCGTCGGATGCGGGTTCAGCGCCCAGTGCTTACAGATTTTGCCTTTCAGGCCGAGCTGTTCGCCGTAGGTCGGCAGCAGCAGTTCGATGGCGGCGGTGTTAAAGCCGATACCGTGGTTGAGTGACTGCACCTGATGTTCGGCGTAGATGCCTTTAATCGCCATCATCGCCATCAGGATGTGCTCCTGCTTAATCAGGCGCGGATCGCGGGTGAACAGCGGTTCGATAAAGAAGGGTTTGTCAGCCACCACGATGTAGTCGATCCAGGAACCGGGAATATCGACGCGCGGCAGGTCGGTTTCGTCATCGACCAGTTCATTGACCTGGGCTATCACGATACCGTCACGAAAGGCGGCGGCTTCCACCAGCGCCGGGGTATCTTCGGTACTCGGGCCGGTATAGAGGTTGCCTTTGCGGTCGGCTTTATAGCCGGCAATCAGCGCCACATTCGGGCTGAGGTCAACGTAGAGACGGGCGTAGAGTTCGATATAGGTGTGGATCGCGCCGATTTCCAGCTGACCATCCTGCAACAGCTGGGACATGCGCAGGCTCTGCGGACCGGAGAAAGAGAAGTCGAGTTTGCGGGCGATGCCTTTTTCAAAAATATCGAGATGTTCGCTGCGGCCGACGCTGGGCATAATCATATGCAGGTCGTGAATCTTTGACGGATTCACCGCCGCCAGGGTGCGGGATAAAAAGTCCGCCTGCTTCTGGTTATTCCCTTCGAGCACCACGCGGTCGCCCGGTGCAATTAACTGTTCAAATGCTTCAACGGCTCTTTCTGCAGGAATGACTTTGCCATCAAGGGGAAAGGAGGCCATACGACGCGCTTTTTCACTGCGGCGTGTGTTCCACTCCCGGGCAGGCGATTGGCCTGTGTTCATTTCAACCTCCGGATTTGAATCGCTCTTTTGACGTTTATGCTGCGGGAAGTCTGAGCTTTCTTAAAACGGTGTTCAATTAAGCAAAAAAGCGGAACGTTAGATTTAAGGTAACGATGGTGAGCGGGGGGATGGATGCGTGACGCGGTCAGTTCAGGGGGCAAAAGAGGAGGTAAAGGTGACGGCGGTGAACATTTGTGGCCGGTCAGCAGACAATAAAAAAGCAGGCCGGAGCCTGCTTTCTGATCGGTTACTGCCCGCTTAGGATGCCAGAGACAGGGCCGGTTTCGCTTTCGCGGCCAGCCACTCTGCCACGCGAGCCTGCTGCTCTTTGGTCAGCCACATGCCCTGTTTGGTACGACGCCAGATAGCATCATCCAGTTCACGCACCCACTCATGCTGCACGAGGTAGCGTAACTCCGCCTCATAGAAATCGTGACCGAAGTTCTCACCCAGATCGTCCAGGCTTTTCGCACCGTTCAGCAGCGTTTCAGTGCTGCTGCCGTACGTGCGTGAGAAGTGGCGCGCCATATTTTCGGTAATGAACGGGTAACGACGACGCAGGCTGGCCGCGTAATCATCGCTGGTGCCGTTGATATTACCGCCCGGCAACACGCAGTTCTTCGTCCAGGCCGGACCGGCGTTCGGGTAGTACTTCGCCAGTTTCTCCAGCGCATGTTCCGCCAGCTTACGATAGGTGGTCAGCTTGCCGCCAAACACGGAAAGCAGCGGTGCCTGACCGTTATCGTCACGGACGTCCAGGGTGTAATCACGGGTGATCGCCTGTGGTGAATCAGACTCGTCATCACACAGCGGACGGACACCAGAGTAAGACCAGACGATATCGTCAGCGGTCAGCTGCTTTTTGAAGTGTCCGTTGAACACTTTCAGCAGGTACTCGGTCTCGCTGTCATCGATATGGACGCTTTTCGGATCGCCTTTGTACTCTACGTCGGTGGTGCCGATGATAGAGAACTCATCCATCCACGGGATGACAAACACGATACGGTTATCTTCGTTCTGCAGGATATAAGCCTGCTTCTCGGTATGAACGCGCGGCACCACGATGTGGCTGCCTTTAATCAGGCGGATACCGTAAGGCGATTTCAGCTTCAGGCTGTCGTCGAACAGCTGCTTAACCCACGGGCCCGCGGCGTTGACCAGACCTTTGGACTGCCAGGTAAAGGTTTTACCGGTATCGACATCTTCGGCTTCGACCTTCCACAGGCCGCCTTCACGCCAGGCGCGGGTCACACGGGTGCGGGTACGCACTTCGCCGCCACGCTTCACCACTTCCTGCGCGTTCAGTACCACCATGCGGGCATCATCGACCCAGCAGTCTGAATATTCGAATCCGCGCGTAATTTCCGGCTTCAGAGCCGAATCCGCGCCGAATCGCAGACTTTTACTGCCTGGCAGGCTGGTACGCTTGCCGAGATGGTCATACATAAACAGACCGGTGCGGATCATCCACGCCGGACGCAGATGCGGACGGTGCGGCAGACGGAAGCGCATCGGGAATGCCAGATGCGGCGCCATTTTCAGCAGCACTTCACGTTCGGCCAGTGCTTCACTGACCAGACGGAATTCGTAATGTTCAAGGTAGCGCAAGCCGCCGTGAATCAGTTTTGAACTGGCAGAGGAGGTCGCGCAAGCCAGATCCCGCGCCTCCAGCATTAACACCGACAGTCCGCGTCCTGCAGCGTCTGCTGCAATGCCGGCACCGTTGATGCCGCCGCCGATCACGATCAGGTCTTTGGTTTCCACGTCATCTCCTCCGATGTTCGGAATAGTTCACTAATGTTCGTTTTCGAGCATAATCATAATCGCAAACCAACATTGACGCCAGCTTTTAACCAGGTAAAAACATTTTTGCGTGATATAGCTAACATTCTGCCCACCAAAAAAAACGATAGCCGTAACGATTGTCAGGTTATCGGCGTGGATTCTCGGGTTACACTACGCGCTATTGTGACGCTGTTATGAGAGATCCCATGGAAACGTTCGAATGTATTGATGTGCAGCAGGCGCAGGCGCGTCTGGCGCAGGGTGCGCTGCTGGTAGATATCCGCGATCCGCAAAGTTATGCCCTGGGTCATGCGGCCGGTGCGTTGCATCTGACCAACAGCAACCTCAGCGATTTTGTCAGCGGTGCCGATCACAGCCTGCCGGTGCTGGTGATGTGCTATCACGGCAACAGCAGCAAAAGCGCGGCACAATATCTGCTGGGACAGGGCTTCAGCGCGGCGTACAGCATTGATGGCGGCTTTGATGCCTGGCGTGCTGCCTTTCCTCAGCAGGTTGCCCTCGGCAGCGAATAGATTGCCGCTCGTCACATGGAGAGTTACTGATGCGCATTACCCAATTTAATCAGCCCCGCATGGCGCAGGCCTTTGTTGACTACATGGCGACGCGGGGCATCACGCTGCGTATTGAGCATGAAAATCACTACGTCATCATGCTGGATGATGAGAGCAAGATTTCACTGGTCGAAAACGAACTTCAGCAGTTTTTGCACGACCCTAACCATCCGCGTTATCAGGCCGCCAGCTGGCACAGCGGAAAAACTGACAGTGGCCTGCGCTATGAGCGCAGCAATATCTGGGCGAATATCCGTGAGCGTGCCGGTCCGCTGACCATGACGCTGATGGTGCTCTGTATCGCGATATTTATTCTGATGCAGGTCATGGGCGATCGTACCGTGATGGCCTGGCTCTCCTGGCCGGATGCCGATCAGCATCTTCAGGTCTGGCGCTGGTTCAGCCATGCGCTGCTGCACTTTTCACTGCTGCACATTCTGTTTAATCTGATGTGGTGGTGGTATCTGGGCGGCGCGGTTGAGAAGCGACTTGGCAGCGGCAAACTCTTTGTCATCCTGCTGATTTCGGCTCTGCTCAGCGGCTGGCTGCAGGCGAAGTTCAGCGGCATCTGGTTTGGTGGCCTGTCGGGCGTGGTCTATGCCCTGATGGGTTACTGCTGGCTGCGCGGGGAGCGCGATCCCGACAGCGGCGTCTATCTTGAACGGGGATTGATCGGTTTTGCGCTGGTCTGGCTGGTGATTGGCTGGTTTGGCGTCTTTGGTCTGGCTATTGCCAACGCGGCGCACGTCGCCGGTCTGGTGGTCGGACTGGCGATGGCGCTGGTGGATACGCGTAAAGTCACGCGTCGTTAGACAGGATTATGCGGGTTAACAGGAGAGGAACGTGAAGCAGACGCAACGTCATGACGCGATTATCGATTTAGTCCGTCGTCAGGGATATGTCAGTACTGAGGAGCTGGTGGATCATTTTGAGGTCAGCCCGCAAACCATTCGTCGCGATCTCAACGATCTGGCCGATCAGAACAAAATTCAGCGCCACCACGGCGGCGCGGCGCTTCCTTCCAGCTCTGAGAATACCGCCTGGCACGATCGTAAAATGATGTGGTCAGCAGAAAAAGCGCGGATTGCGCAGCGCGTAGCCAGCCAGATCCCGGATGGGGCCACGCTGTTTATCGACATCGGCACCACGCCGGAAGCGGTGGCGCATGCCCTGCTCAACCACAGCGACTTACGCGTGGTGACTAACAACCTCAACGTCGCGATGCTGTTGATGGGCAAGCCCGATTTCCGGGTGATTATCGCAGGCGGTGAAGTCCGGACCCGCGATGGTGCGGTGATGGGGGAAGCGACGCTCGACTTTATTTCTCAGTTCCGGCTCGATTACGGCATTCTGGGGATCAGCGGCATCGACATGGATGGGTCGCTGCTGGAGTTCGACTATCACGAAGTCCGCACCAAGCGCGCCATCATCGAAAACTCACGCTGCGCGATGCTGGTGGTGGATCACTCGAAGTTTGGCCGCAACGCCATGGTTAACCTCGGCAACATGAGTCTGCTGGACTATCTCTACACCGACAAAATGCCGCCAGCCAGCGTCATGAAAGTGATTGAGCAGCATGAGGTTCACCTCGAACTCTGCTGATTCCTGCGACGCCAGCCTCCCGGCTGGCGTTTTTCTTTGATTGTTGTCGCTTTTTCCCCCACTCACGTCTTAACTTAACGGTTGCTGGCACCCGGTTGCCAGCCCGTGCGCTTTCTATTTTTGCTTCACCTCATTGCGTAACAGAAGGGAGTGATATGCCGCAGCAAAAATTTAATAAAGCCCGTTTTAACGCCGCACTGACCCGCCAGTGGCAACAGTTGAGTCTCCACTCCGCCCAGCAGATGACCCCGCACCAGGCGTGGCAGGCCATCAGCGCGGCACTGGCAGAACTGCTGGATACCCAACCGGCACCGCGACCGGCTAAGCAGCAGCGCCACGTCAACTACCTGTCGATGGAGTTTCTGATTGGTCGTCTGACCGGCAACAATCTGCTGAATCTCGGCTGGTATGACGAGGTCAAAGCGGCGCTGGCCGGGCAGCAACTGGATTTAACGGAGCTGCTGGAGCAGGAGGTCGATCCGGCACTCGGCAACGGCGGGCTGGGACGACTCGCCGCCTGCTACATGGATTCGATGGCAACGGTGGGGCAGTCCGCCACCGGCCACGGCCTGAATTATCAGTACGGCCTGTTCCGCCAGTCTTTCGATGAGGGGAAGCAGATTGAAGCGCCCGATGACTGGCAGCGCGAACGCTATCCCTGGTTCCGCCATAACGCGGCGCTGGATGTTGAGGTCGCGATGGGTGGCCGGGTAGAAAAGCAGGAAAACGGCGGGGTACGCTGGCTGCCCGATTTTACGCTGCGCGGCGAGGCGTGGGATTTGCCCGTAACCGGTTACCGCAACGGCGTGACGCTGCCGCTGCGCCTGTGGCAGGCAGTGAGTGCGCATCCGTTCGATCTTACCGCCTTTAACGACGGCAACTTCCTGCAGGCGGAGCAGCCGGGCATTGAAGCGGCAAAACTCACCAAAGTGCTCTATCCCAATGACAACCATCAGGCCGGCAAGCGGCTGCGTCTGATGCAGCAATATTTCCAGTGCGCCTGTGCCGTGGCCGATATCCTGCGCCGTCACCATCTGGCGGGACGCAGCATTCACAGTCTGCCTGACTTCGAAGTGATTCAGCTCAACGATACCCATCCGACCATCGCCATCCCGGAGATGCTGCGCGTGCTGCTGGATGAGCATCAGCTGAGCTGGGATGAGGCGTGGCACATCACCAGCCGCTTGTTTGCTTACACCAACCACACGCTGATGCCGGAGGCGCTGGAGCGCTGGGATGAGAAGCTGATGCGCAGTCTGCTGCCGCGCCACATGTTGATCATCAAAGAGATTAATCAGCGGCTGAAAAAGCAGGTTAAGCAGCACTGGCCGGATGACAAAGCGATGTGGCACAAGCTGGCCGTGGTTGCGGACGGCCAGGTGCGGATGGCGAATCTCTGCGTCGTGAGCGGGTTCGCGGTCAACGGCGTGGCGGCGCTGCACTCCCGTCTGGTGGTCAGCGATCTCTTCCCCGAATATCACCAGCTCTGGCCGCAAAAATTCCACAACGTCACCAACGGCATTACGCCGCGTCGCTGGCTGAAGCAGTGTAACCCGGCGCTGGCCGGGCTGATCGACGAAACGCTGAAAACCGAATGGGCTAATAATCTTGATGTGTTAACGGGTCTTGAAAGCTACGCCGACGATCAGGCGTTTCGCCAGCGCTATCGCAGCATCAAACAGCAGAACAAAGCGCAGCTCACGGAGTATATCGCCCGCCACACCGGCATCATCGTGAACCCGGCCGCACTGTTCGACGTGCAGATCAAGCGTCTGCATGAGTACAAGCGTCAGCACCTCAGCCTGCTGCATATTCTCTACTGCTATCAGAAGCTCTGTGATAACCCGGCGGATGTCACCTTCACGCCCCGGGTATTCCTGTTCGGGGCCAAAGCCGCGCCGGGTTACTACCTGGCGAAAAACATCATCTACGCCATTAACAAGGTCGCGGAGGTGGTGAACAACGACCCGCGCGTTGGCGACAGACTCAAAGTGGTGTTTATCCCCGACTACCGCATCACCGTGGCTGAACTGATGATCCCGGCGGCCGATCTCTCCGAGCAGATCTCCACCGCCGGATATGAAGCCTCCGGCACCGGCAATATGAAGCTGGCGCTGAACGGCGCACTGACCATCGGCACGCTGGATGGTGCCAATGTCGAGATTGCCGAACAGGTGGGCGAGGAGAACATCTTTATCTTCGGACACACGGTTGATGAGGTGAAAGCGCTCAAGGCGAAAGGCTATAACCCGAAAAAGGTGCGCAAGCAGAACAAGCCGCTGGACGATTTACTGAAATTGCTGGAGAAGGGCAAATTCAGCGACGGGGATAAACATGCGTTTGACCTGATGCTGGAGAGCCTGACCAGACATGGCGATCCCTGGCTGGTACTGGCCGATTTCCAGGCCTATATCGAGGCGCAGCAACGGGTGGAAGCCCTGTGGCGTGACCCGGAAGGCTGGACCCGCGCCGCCATCCTCAATACGGCCCGAACCGGCATGTTCAGTTCGGACCGTTCCATTCGTGACTATCAGCAACGTATCTGGCAGGCACCGCGCTAAGGAGCAGCAATGAAGCAAAATGCACTTGATCAGGCCGCCCGTGACGCGGGAATTTCACTGGAGTACATCAACGTCAACGGCGAGAAAGAGGCGATCAGCGATGAGACGAAACGCGCGCTGCTGGCGGTAATGGACGATCCGCAGAGCGCCAAAAAATCACCGCTGCCGCCGGTCGCGGTGTTCAGCGGCAGTGGCAAGCGGCAGCTGACGCCTCAGGGTAGCGGCGTCTACAGCTGGCAGCTGCAGACCGAAAAGGGCAAATCGCTCAGCGGCGAATTAACTGCCGGGGAGCCTTTTACGCTGCCTGGCCCGCTGACGCAGGGTTATCACCAGCTGACGCTCAGCAAAGGGAAGAAAAGCTGGCAGACGCGGATTATCGTCGCGCCGCGCCGCTGCTATCTGCCGCCGGCGCTGGAAGCGGGAGAGAAACGCTGGGGCGCGCTGGTGCAGCTCTATACCGTGCGATCTGAACAGAACTGGGGCATTGGCGACTTCGGCGACCTCGACCAGCTGCTGGTGCACCTGGCTAAGCGCGGCGGCGATTTCGTCGGGCTGAATCCGCTGCATGCGCTCTATCCCGCCAGCGCCGGTTTCGCCAGCCCGTACAGTCCGTCATCGCGCCGCTGGCTGAACGTAATTTATATCGACGTCAGTCAGGTGGCCGATTTTCAGCAAAGCGCGGCGGCGCAGAAGTGGTGGAAAAGCGCTAAAACGCAGAAGGCGCTGACTAAAGCACGTGAGGCGGAGCGGGTCGATTACGAGGCGGTGATGGCGCTCAAGCTCGCTGCGCTGCGGCACGCCTGGGCCCACTTCCAGGCGCGTGACAGCCAGAGCGAAGAGCATCACTCCTGGGCGGCCTTTGTGCGTGAAGGCGGCGACAGCCTGCGTTATCAGGCTGCCTACGACGGCATCCAGCTGGAGCGGCAGGCGGACAAGACGCAGCAGGGCGGCTGGCCTGCGTGGCCGGAAGCGTGGCGCAACAGCCAGTTGCCGGAGGTGCAGCAGTGGTGTGAACAGCATGAAGAGGAGATCGCTTTCTGGCAGTGGCTGCAATGGCTGGCGCAGCAACAGTTCTCGGCCTGCTGGACGCACAGTCAGTCGCTGGGTATGAGCGTGGGTCTCTATCGCGATCTGGCGGTAGGGGTAGCGGAAGGTAGCGCGGAAACCTGGCACGATCCCGAGCTTTATCGCCTCAAGGCTTCAGTGGGCGCGCCGCCTGACCGTCTGGGGCCGCTGGGCCAGAACTGGGGCTTACCGCCGATGGACCCGCATGTGATGCAGGCGCGCGGCTATCAGCCGTTTATCGACATGCTGCGCGCTAACATGCGCGACTGCGGCGCGTTGCGCATCGACCATGTGATGTCCCTGCTGCGTCTGTGGTGGGTGCCTGCCGGGGAAACGGCGGATAAAGGCGCCTATGTGGCCTATCCGGTTGACGATCTGCTGGGCATCCTGGCGCTGGAGAGTCACCGTCTGCGCTGCATGGTGATTGGCGAAGACCTTGGCACCGTGCCTCAGGAAATCGTCAGCCTGCTGCGCAAAAGTGGCGTCTTTTCATGGAAGGTGCTCTGGTTTGAGCAGGAGAAAGATCAGCGCTATCGCGCGCCGCAGGACTATCCGCGTCAGTCAATCGCCAGCGCCAGTACCCATGATCTGCCGACGCTGACCGGTTTCTGGGAGCAGGGCGATCTGGCGCTGGGGGAGAAGCTGGGTCTCTATCCGGGCGATGCGGTGAAAGCGTTGCATCAGCAGCGCGCCGCGCAGAAGCAGGCGCTGCTGGATGCGCTGCATCAGGCGGGTGCCTTACCGGCACGCAGCCAGAAGAAGGCGGAGAAGCTGACCATGACGCCTGCGCTGAACCGGGCGATCCATCGCTTCCTGGCGGACACCGACAGTGCGCTGCTTGGGCTGCAACCTGAGGACTGGCTCGGTATGACCACGCCGGTCAACGTGCCGGGCACGGTGGATCAGTACCCTAACTGGCGACGCAAGCTGAGCAAAACGCTGGAGGAGATCTTTGCGGACAAGGAAGTGAATGCCCTGCTGAAGGTGGTCAGCGAGCAGCGTCAGTCAGGACAGAAAGGGAAGTAAGAAAGGGCTATAAAAATAGCGCGGCAGTCAGGCTGCCGCGCTTTATCATCAGTAGAACGAGTGTTCGCCACGCTGATGCTCGGTAATATCCCGCACGCCTTTCAGTTCCGGGAAGGCAGCCAGCAGTTCTTTCTCAATACCATCTTTCAGGGTTACGTCGATCATCGAACAGCCGTTACAGCCGCCGCCAAACTGCAGAATGGCGTAGCCATCTTCGGTGATCTCCATCAGCGACACGCGACCGCCGTGGCCAGCCAGCTGTGGGTTGATCTGCGCCTGCAGCAGATACTCAACGCGCTCAACCATCGGCGCATCATCAGAGACTTTACGCATTTTGGCATTCGGCGCTTTCAGCGTCAGCTGAGAACCCAGATTGTCGGTGACGAAGTCGATTTCCGCGTCTTCCAGATAAGGTTTGCTCAGTTCATCAACATACGCTGAGAGCTTCTCGAACTTCAGTTCGGTATCGGTGGCTTCAACGGCATCGGGCGGACAGTAAGAGACGCCACACTCGGCTGTTGGCGTACCCGGGTTAATCACGAATACGCGAATCTGGGTGCCATCTTCTTGTTTGGATAGCAGTTTAGAAAAATGTTCCTGGGCAGAGTCAGTAATTCGGATCATGTCGATTGCTCAATAGTTGACTAATTTAGTTGGTTATAATACGCCCATCAAAGACGCTCTACAAGGTACGGCACAGGCACCAGACCTGCACGCTGGCGGCACCCTGGGCCATTAACAGGCGGCTGATTTCATCTACCGTACTGCCGGTGGTAATGACGTCATCCAGCAGAACGATATGGCGTCCCTGCACCACCATTTCAAGGCAGAAAGCACCCCGTAAGTTGGTGCGGCGCTGGCGGGCGCTGAGCTGATGCTGTAATGCGCCCCCGCGCTTGCGGGAAAGACCTTCGCGCCATTCACATCCCAGCCAGTGCGCCAGCGGTGCGGCCAGCAGTACCGTCTGATTAAAGCCACGCTGCCAGCGTCGTCGCCGATGCAGCGGAACCGGCAGCAGCAGATCGGGACGCGGCACACTGCCACGCCGGTAAACATTAAGCCAGCTTAGCAAAAGCAGCCGCGCCAGCATCACCCTGAGTGCGGTTATGTGAGAAAATTTAAGCTGGTTAACCCACTGGCTGAACGGCGGACAATAGTCATTGACGCAGACCAGCGCCTGCCAGGCGGGCGGTTTAAGCTGGCAGCGGCCGCAGGCGACCTTTGCTGAACCTGCCGGCAATCCGCAGCGTGGACAGAGCAGCGGTAACGGCGGTAATCCGCGCAGACATAAGCTGCAGATGCCGTGCCGGGCTATCCGCAACGGCATCCGGCATAGCCAACACAGGGCGGGCATTGCTAGCATAGCGACCTCCTTATCATTTTCGGGATAGTAACTGATGACGTCGCTCTACTGGCACACCTGCGGAGAAGGAAAACGCGATCTTGTGCTGCTGCACGGATGGGGACTGAATGCCGAAGTCTGGCAAAGCATCATTCCGCGACTCAGCGCGCACTATCGCCTGCATCTGGTCGATCTGCCCGGCTATGGCCGCAGCCAGCATTTCGGTGCGCTGACGCTGGAGCAGATGGCAGCGCAATTGCTGCCTGCGCTGCCACCACAGGCGATTGTGGTGGGCTGGTCGCTGGGCGGACTGGTGGCGATGCAGCTGGCGCTGAGTGCGCCAGAAAAACTGGCTGCATTGATCACCGTTGCCTCGTCGCCCTGTTTCACCGCCACAGAGAGCTGGCCCGGCATTAAACCGGAGACGCTGCAGAACTTTCAGCAGATGCTCAGCAACGATTTCCAGCGCACGGTGGAGCGCTTTCTGGCGCTGCAGACGCTGGGTACCGAAACGGCTCGCGCCGATGCGCGGCAGCTGAAAGAGGTGGTGCTGTCGCAGCCGATGCCGGAGGTGGCGGTGCTGGATGGCGGACTGGATATTCTGCGCCAGGTCGATCTGCGCGACGCGTTACCGCAGATTACGCTGCCGTTCCTGCGACTCTATGGCGCGTTAGATGGACTGGTGCCGCGCCGGATTGCGGCGGAGATAGATGAAATGTTGCCAGCATCGCCTTCAGTGGTTATCGAAAAAGCCGCACATGCGCCTTTTATTTCCCATCCTGAGCGCTTTTGCCAGCATATTGTTAATTTTATCAGTAATCTGCCGTGATAATGACGCTTTGAACTGGCAAAATCGCAGACAGCAGCAATACTTCTCTCTGTGAGCGAGGCCGTTGCAATTTTATGTGATTAGTCATGGAAATGACTATGCCGTTCCATACTGCCTTACGCGTTTAGCGGCTGCTTACATCTCACAATGGATCATGAATGAGGGTAAACATAATGAAGGTTTTTAAATGGGTTGTGGCTTCAATGATGATGGGCGCGATTTCATTTTCTGCGATGGCAGCGAAAGAAGTCACCAAAGAAGAAGTTAAGACAATGAACCTGCAGAAGATTGGCACCGTTAACACCACGGCGGAAACCACCTCGCCAATGGATGCTAAAAAAGTGCTGTCTAAGCTCGCTGACGAAAAAGGCGGTAAATATTACCTGGTGATCGCCGGTCGCGAACACGGTAAATTCAGCGCAACGGCTGAAGTCTACAAGTAACTAACGTAGCCACATGAACTGCCAGGCATCCAGCTTAACCGGCTGGGTGCCATCAACTTTCTCCCCGCTCACCACATCCTGCAACGTATGCGCCACCGGCAGCTGTGTCTCCACTGACCGTCCACTGAGATTAAACACGCAAAGCACTCCCTCGCCGCTCTCCGCCTGATGACGGCTCAGCACCAGCACGGCATTTTCGCTGTCATACAGCGTCATCGGATTATCGGGATGGAACGCAGACTGGCGACGACGCAGCTGGATCAGCTGGCCGAGCCGCGTATAAATCTGCTGCCGCAGCCAGTCACCGCCCGCCAGCGCCGCCTCAATCTGCGGTAAATCATATTTCTGACGGTTGATCGCCCGGTTGTGTCCGGCGGCCCGTACGCCATCGTAATGGTTACGGCCACCCAGAATGCTCTGGATATAGATGGCCGGCACGCCAGGGAAGACCAGCAGAATCGCATGGGCCAGTAAAAAACGTTTCAGCCGCGTGGCGTCATCGTCGGCTTCGCGGTTCAGCGCATCCAGGAAGGTGACGTTGATTTCATAGGGGCTGGTGGTGCCGTCAGGATTGTTTTTATAGGAAACCAGCGCGCCTTCCAGCGCCAGATCGCGCACCAGCGCCACAATCTCCACTTCAGACAAAATGCCGCGCGCCGGATTAAGCCCGATGCCATCGTGTGACGCCAGGAAGTTGAAGAAGGTGGTGTCGTTGTTGCTGAGATCCAGCGAGCTGGCCCACTGCCGCAGCGCGCGCGCCGAACCGGTGTGAATCGCATGCAGCACCAGCGGCGGCAGCGAAAACTGATACACCATCTGCGCTTCGTCATGCCCGTTGCCCAGATAGCTGATGTTGTCCTGATGCGGCACGTTGGTCTCGGTAATAATCACCGTGCCGGGTGCGACGTGATCGGCAATGGCGCGAAACAGCTTCACCAGCTGGTGGGTTTTTTCCAGATGAATACAGCGCGTACCTGGCGTTTTCCACATATAGCCAACCGCATCGAGGCGCACGTAGTCTGCGCCGCGTATCAGGTAGTCGAGCAGCACGTTCACCATGCGCAGCAGCACTTCAGGGTTAGCAAAGTTGAGGTCAATCTGGTCGGCGCTGAAGGTGGTCCAGATAAAGCGGGTATCGCCATCCGCCATCTTAAACGGTGTCAGCAGCGGCGAGGTTCGCGGGCGCGTGACGGCGCTGAGATCGGTGGCGGGCGGCATGCTGATAAAGAAATCGTCCCAGCCGGGATCCTGCGCCAGGAAGTGGCTGAACCAGGCGCTTTTTGCCGACATATGGTTGCAGACGAAGTCGAACATCAGCCGGGTTTCCTGATGCAGGCGCGCAATATCCTGCCAGTCGCCGCACACCGGATCAACCTGATGGTAATCCATCACCGAAAAGCCGTCGTCGGACGACCAGGGGAAAAAGGGCAGCAGGTGAACCAGTGGAAAGGTGGATTGCAGGTGCTGTTGATAGAAGCGGGAAAAGGTGCTAAGCGTGGGTTTACCGGCTTCACGGAACTGATCGGCGTAGGTGATCAGCACCACATCCTGTTCATCCCAGTGGGCCTTACGCGGCAGCTTGATCGCCGCGCGGGCGGTGGCGATATCAGCCTGCAGGCGCGCAAAGGTCGCCTCCGGGAATGTGCCAGCATAAATCTTCTCAATCAGATCGGTGATCGTATCCATCGTGAATTGGGTGCCACAGCAGGTGTTGTTTTTATGACAGGCGTCTTTTTAGCGTAGCGCGATGATGGGGATTTTCAACCGGGGCGGAGGACGTGAAGAGGGGGCCAGATGTGGCCCCCTGAAAAGCTTAGCGTTTTTTACCCAGAGCGGCGGCCAGTGCATCACTCATTGCACTGTTACCCGCGGATGCGCTGACCGGACGCGGACGACCTTTACCGGCAGCCGGACGTTTCTCTTCGCGCGGCGCGGCGTTCTTCGCGCCACCCCGTGCATTGCCTTCGCCTGGCTGCTCATCAAGACGCATGGTCAGGGCAATACGTTTGCGCTGGAGATCGACTTCCATCACTTTCACTTTGACGATATCGCCCGCTTTCACCACCTGATGCGGATCTTCCACGAAGCGATCGGAGAGCGAGGAGATATGCACCAGGCCATCCTGATGGACGCCGATATCCACAAACGCACCGAAGTTTGTGACGTTGGTGACGGCACCTTCGAGGATCATGCCCGGTGTCAGGTCGTTCAGCGTTTCGACACCTTCCGCGAACTGCGCAGTCTTAAACTCAGGACGTGGATCGCGGCCCGGCTTCTCCAGCTCTTTCATGATGTCGGTGACGGTCGGCAGACCAAAACGTTCATCAATGAAATCGCGGGGGCTGAGGTTACGCAGGCTGCCAGAATTACCCATCAGATCGCTCAGCGCCTGCTCGGTGGCGGCCAGAATACGCTCGACGACCGGATAGGCTTCCGGGTGAACGGTTGAGGCATCCAGTGGGTTATCGCCGTGATTGATGCGCAGGAAGCCCGCACACTGCTCAAAGGCTTTTGGCCCAAGACGGCTCACTTTCAGCAACTGCTGGCGGTTCCGGAAGCGGCCATTCTCATCACGCCAGCCGACAATGTTTTGCGCCATCATGCGCGTCAGGCCCGCGACGCGGGTCAGCAGCGGCACTGAGGCGGTATTGAGGTCAACGCCCACGGCGTTCACGCAATCCTCTACGACAGCGTCAAGTTTCTTCGCCAGCTGGCTCTGACTGACGTCATGCTGATACTGGCCGACACCGATCGATTTCGGATCGATTTTCACCAGCTCAGCCAGCGGATCCTGCAGACGGCGGGCGATTGATACCGCGCCACGCAACGAAACATCGAGATCCGGGAACTCCAGCGCCGCGAGTTCAGAGGCCGAGTAGACGGAGGCGCCGGCTTCACTGACAATCACTTTCTGCGCCGTGACCTGCGGGAACTGCTGCTGCAGATCCAGGAAGAAGCGCTCGGTTTCACGTGAGGCCGTTCCGTTGCCAATCGCCACCAGTTCAACCTGATGCTTCATGCAGAGCGCGGCAACGGCGGCGGCGGCTTTAGCGGTCTGGCCGGTGTGCGGATAGACGGTATCGGTCGCCACGACTTTACCGGTGGCATCGACCACCGCCACTTTGACGCCGGTGCGCAGGCCGGGATCCAGACCCATGGTGGCGCGCATCCCCGCAGGAGCCGCCATCAGCAGATCGTGCAGGTTGCGGGCAAAGACGTTGATCGCTTCATCTTCGGCGCGTTCGCGCACTGTGCCCATCAGCTCCGTTTCCAGATGCAGCATCACCTTGATGCGCCACGTCCAGCTGACTACCGCTTTACGCCAGCTGTCGGCCGGTGCGTTGTTCAGGCGCAGGTTCAGGTGTTCAGCAATCAGCGTTTCACCGTGGCTTTCACGCGGCGCTTCATCAAACTGCGGATCGGCATTCAGCGAGAGTTGCAGCACGCCTTCGTTGCGGCCGCGCAGCATCGCCAGCGCACGGTGCGACGGTACGGTACTCAGCGCTTCGTGGTGATCGAAGTAGTCGCGGAACTTCGCGCCCGCTTCCTCTTTGCCTTCCACCACGCGTGACACCAAATGGGCATTTTTCCACAGGTAGTTACGGACTTTCGCCAGCAGCGCGGCATCTTCGGCGAAACGCTCCATCAGAATGTAGCGGGCACCATCCAGCGCGGCACGGACGTCGGCGACGCCTTTGTCGGCATCGACATACTGCTCAGCAAGCTGCTCGGGGAGGTGAGACGGCTCCTGCCAGAGCGTGTCCGCCAGCGGTTCCAGACCGGCTTCAATAGCGATCTGTCCACGCGTGCGGCGTTTCTGTTTGTAGGGCAGGTAGAGGTCTTCAAGCTCGGTTTTGCTGAGGGTGGTATTGATGGCGCGGGCGAGGTCGTCAGTGAGTTTTCCCTGATCGTCAATCGACTTCAGAATCGACTGGCGTCGCTCTTCAAGTTCACGCAGATAGCTGAGACGGGTTTCCAGCTGGCGCAGTTGGGTATCATCCAGCCCGCCGGTGACCTCTTTACGATAGCGTGCGATAAACGGCACGGTATTCCCTTCATCTAACAGGCGAACGGCGGCGTCAACCTGCTCTGGTCGCGCCTGTAGCTCACTGGCAATTATCTGGCTCAGAACTTTCATCATCAGGACTGTCTTGCTTTCCGGGTTGAGAAATAGCCGACAGTTATACGGATTGACGGTTAAAATTGCCAGAGACGCGGGCGGCTTTCAGCGATAATCTGAATCGTTATTGCGGGTAGTCAATCGCGTTGACATACCACAGCGCCGGACCCAGTGGCGTCTCGACGGTAGCGGCATCGCCGACCTCTTTTTTCAGCAGCGCCCGCGCCATTGGCGAGTCGATAGAGATGTAATCTTTGCGGCCAAAAATCTCATCGTAACCCACGATGCGGAAGCGTTTGAGGTCGCCCTCATCGTTTTCAATTTCCACCCAGGCACCAAAGAAGACTTTGCCATCCTGCTGCGGGGAGTAATCCACGATACGCAATTGTTCGATGCTTTTGGTCAGATAGCGTACGCGGCGGTCGATTTCACGCAGCCGTTTTTTGTTGTACTGATAGTCGGCATTTTCGCTGCGATCGCCAAGGCTGGCAGCCCAGGTGACTTTTTTTGTCACTTCCGGTCGCTCTTCACGCCACAGATAGTCGAGTTCCGCTTTCAGCTTATCGAAGCCTTCGCGGGTAATAAGTCGGGTTTTCATGCTATACCGGCCAGAGAGATCCAAAGAGCGACAGTGTAAGGCAAAGAGGGCGGGGCAAAAAAGAGTCGGGGAAAGGGTTTTTAAAGGTTAAAAACCCCTGTTGTTTTCCCCGGCGGCGAAAGGGTTGGTGCTGTGGTTCAAAATAAAGCCAGTAATCTGAAGCCGGTACAGAGGATACTTAAACTTATTTTCCGGCGTGGGTCGCCGTGGTGGTCGATGTACCGGTGCTGTGACCGTCACCGCCGCCGCCGCCCATAGTGGCCAGCGCAACGCCCAGCAGGGCTGCGACTGCACCCACACCGATGGCGTTAGAGTTACCCTGTGCTGTTGTTGTCGCTGCTGCGCCGGCTGCTTCACCGGTGGCTGTTGCAGCGTAACCTGGGCTGACGCTGCCTAATGCCAGCGCGCTCAGCAGTAAAATTGTTTTTTTCATTGTGTGTTTTCCCCGTTGAGACATCGAATGTTGCCTGAGCAGTCTGGTTTAAAACGGGGAAGGCGAAAAGTTGGCTTTACTGATTGATTTAAAGGACTTTAATTTCAACTGGCCTTGCTGATGGCACGACTGGAACTAATCCGAGAGGAGCGTGGGGTGTTACGCGGGTTTGCTGGAATATTATGCTGTCTGGCTGCGGTTGAGGTAGATTATCTGGAGCTTATCCACAGTGATGGCTGATCATTAAGTCAAATTGCCTGCTAACTCACTGAATTAATTCACTGATTAAAAACTGGCACACTTCCGACGCCAGCAATTCAGAGAAACCAGGCCGTTTTTTCAGATTTGCCGTATCACAGGCCGGGCAGGGGCAAAAGCGTTAAAACTGACCCGAAATCGCCTTAAATCAAATATAAGCTCCTGTTTAATATGCTTTGTAACAATTTTGGCTAGAATATAAACCAATAATGACTGTCACTATAAGGCATCTTTTTTTAACAATGTTGGCTCAGGCAATAGCGCCTTTGGGAGTTGAAAATGCAAGAGAACTACAAAATTCTGGTCGTCGATGATGATATGCGTCTGCGTGCACTGCTTGAACGCTATCTCACCGAGCAGGGCTTTCAGGTGCGCAGTGTCGCTAATGCCGAGCAGATGGATCGTCTGTTAACCCGTGAATCCTTTCATCTGATGGTGCTCGACCTGATGTTGCCAGGCGAGGATGGTCTCTCTATCTGCCGTCGTCTGCGCAGTCAGAGCAACCCGATGCCGATTATTATGGTGACCGCCAAGGGCGAAGAGGTGGATCGTATCGTGGGGCTGGAAATCGGCGCTGACGACTATATTCCTAAACCCTTTAACCCGCGTGAGCTGCTGGCGCGTATCCGTGCGGTGCTGCGCCGTCAGGCCAATGAACTGCCAGGCGCGCCTTCGCAGGAAGAGGCGATCATCGCCTTTGGTAAGTTCAAACTTAACCTCGGCACCCGCGAGATGTTCCGTGAAGATGAGCCGATGCCGCTGACCAGCGGTGAGTTTGCGGTGCTGAAAGCACTGGTCAGCCATCCACGTGAGCCGCTGTCTCGCGATAAGCTGATGAACCTGGCGCGTGGTCGTGAATACAGCGCCATGGAACGTTCGATTGACGTCCAGATCTCCCGCCTGCGTCGCATGGTGGAAGAGGATCCTGCGCATCCGCGTTATATCCAGACCGTCTGGGGTCTGGGCTACGTCTTTGTGCCGGACGGCAGTAAAGCATGAAGCGACTGCGCTTCTCGCCTCGCAGTTCGTTTGCCCGCACCCTGCTGCTGATCGTTACCCTGCTGTTTGTCAGCCTGGTAACGACCTATCTGGTGGTGCTGAACTTCGCCATTCTTCCCAGCCTGCAACAGTTCAATAAGGTGCTCGCTTACGAAGTTCGTATGCTGATGACCGACCGGTTGCAGCTGGAAGATGGCACGCAGCTGGAAGTGCCACCGGCGTTTCGCCGGGAAATCTACCGCGAACTGGGGATCTCGCTCTACACCAATGCAGCAGCAGAGGAGAGCGGATTGCGATGGGCGCAGCACTATGAATTCCTGAGCGAGCAGATGGGCCAGCAGCTTGGCGGTCCCACCGATGTGCGGGTTGAGGTTAACAAAAACTCGCCCGTCGTCTGGCTGAAAACCTGGCTGTCGCCCGATATCTGGGTGCGGGTGCCGCTGACTGAGATTCATCAGGGCGACTTCTCGCCGCTGTTCCGCTACACCCTGGCGATTATGCTGCTGGCGATTGGCGGTGCCTGGCTGTTTATCCGCATCCAGAACCGACCGCTGGTGGATCTGGAGCACGCCGCTCTGCAGGTCGGGCGCGGGATTATTCCGCCGCCGCTGCGCGAGTATGGCGCGTCAGAAGTGCGATCGGTGACCCGCGCCTTTAACCAGATGGCGGCCGGGGTGAAGCAGCTGGCGGATGACCGCACGCTGTTAATGGCGGGCGTCAGCCACGATTTGCGAACGCCGCTGACCCGTATTCGTCTCGCCACCGAAATGATGAGCGAGCAGGATGGCTACCTGGCCGAATCGATTAATAAAGATATCGAAGAGTGCAACGCCATTATCGAACAGTTCATCGACTACCTGCGTACCGGTCAGGAGATGCAGACTGAGCGCGCCGACCTTAACAGTGTGCTGGGCGAAGTGGTGGCCGCTGAAAGCGGCTATGAACGTGAGATCGAAAATGCGGTGATGCCGGAAGAGTTAATGCTGGATATCAACCCGCTGTCGATTAAACGGGCACTGGCTAACCTGGTGGTCAATGCCGCGCGATACGGTAATGGCTGGATCAGGGTCAGCAGCGGACGGGAACTGCATCGTGCCTGGTTCCAGGTGGAAGATGATGGACCTGGCATCAAGCCGGATCAGCTGGCGCATCTGTTCCAGCCCTTTGTGCGCGGTGACAGCGCCCGCAGCACCAGCGGTACCGGTCTGGGCCTGGCGATCGTGCAGCGTATTATTGATGCTCATCAGGGCTCGCTGGAGATTGGCGAGAGCGAACGCGGCGGTTTACGCATTCGTGCCTGGTTGCCGTTAGTGGAAAGCATGGCGCTGAGCCACAACAACGGCAGCAACAGCGTGTCGGGATGATAAAAACGGCGCGGCAGTTTCATTGCCGCGCCGCTTCTTTTAGCGTTGCGGGCCAGCTTTCACCAGCGCAGCACCTGCGGCGTTATCCGTGTACTTGTCGAAGTTATCAATAAAGCGCTGCGCCAGACCTTCGGCGGCGGCGGTCCACTTCTCCTCACTCTCCCAGCTACGACGCGGATCGAGCGTATCACTATCCAGTTCGCCCAGCGTAACCGGCATCTGCAGATTAAAGATCGGCAGCGTTTCCATCGGCGCATCATCCAGCTCACCCGCCAGAATGGCATTGATAATGGCGCGGGTATTCTTCAGTGAGATGCGTTTGCCGCTGCCGTTCCAGCCGGTATTGACCAGATAAGCCTGCGCACCGGACGCCTCCATCCGTTTCACCAGCACTTCCGCATACTGCGTCGGATGCAGCATCAGGAACGCCGCGCCGAAACAGGCGGAGAAGGTGGGGGTCGGCTCAGTGACGCCACGCTCGGTCCCCGCCAGTTTGGCGGTGAAACCTGACAGGAAATGATACTGCGTCTGCTCCGGCGTCAGACGTGAAACCGGCGGCAGCACGCCAAACGCATCGGCGGTCAGGAAAATCACTTTCTTCGCGTGGCCCGCTTTTGAGACCGGCTGCACGATATTGTCGATGTGATTGATCGGATAGGAGACGCGGGTGTTTTCGGTTTTGCTGCCGTCGTCGTAATCGACGCTGCCATCTTCGCGGACCACCACATTTTCCAGCAGCGCATTGCGGCGAATGGCGCGGTAGATCTCCGGCTCAGCCTGCTCAGAGAGGTTGATGGTTTTGGCGTAACAACCGCCCTCGAAGTTAAACACGCCATCATCGTCCCAGCCGTGCTCATCGTCACCGATCAGCTGGCGGTCAGGATCGGTAGAAAGTGTGGTTTTACCGGTGCCCGAGAGGCCAAAGAAGACCGCCACATCGCCCGCTTTACCCACGTTTGCTGAGCAGTGCATTGAGGCGATGCCTTTCAGCGGCAGCAGGTAGTTCATGATGGCGAACAGACCTTTCTTCATCTCGCCGCCGTACCAGGTTCCGCCAATCAGCTGCATGCGTTCAGTCAGATTGAAGGCGACAAAGTTTTCAGAGTGAAGACCCTGCGCCTGCCAGTCTGGATTGGTGCATTTGGCGCCGTTCATCACCACAAAGTCGGGAGTGAATTCGGCCAGTTCAGCGTCGTCAGGCTGGATGAACATGTTCTTCACGAAGTGTGCCTGCCAGGCCACTTCGGTGACAAAACGTACGCTCAGACGGGAATCGGCATTGGCACCACAGAACGCATCCACCACAAACAGGCGCTTGCCGGAAAGCTGGCGGGTGACGCAGCTTTTCAGCGCGTTCCAGGTCTCCTGCGACAGGGGCTGATTGTCGTTTTTGCCGGTGCCCTGGTCGTTCCACCACAGGGTATCGCGCGTGGTGTCGTCACGCACAATGTACTTATCCTTTGGCGATCGCCCGGTGAAAATCCCGGTGTCTACTGCAATCGCGCCGCTCTGCGTCAGGGTGCCACGAGCAAAACCTTCGAGGTCCGGGCGCGTCTCTTCCTGAAAAAGCGTGTCGTAATCAGGGTTGTAAACCACTTCCGTGGTATCCACGATGCCCAAAGCGGCAAGGTCTTGCGAGGTCAGGCCGTTAACGCGCATTTTACTGCTCCTTAAATCGGTGTCTGTTCTGCAAAGCAGAGATAGGTTGGGATCGTGCCACCGGCTGTTGTATCGGGTGCGGCAAATCACTGACAGTCGACTGCGCTTCGTCACGACAGCCTGCAAAGATCACCGGGCAATTCAGGGCATCTGCCTCTGACTTCCGGGCGTTTGCACGATCGCGCGCAGTTTACTCTTCTGCGTTAAGGGAAAAAGGGCAGTGATCTAAAAATGCGACTCAGGGCGCGTTAAGGCTATGTTTCGAACGTTTAAAAGATGTTATGAAAGTAAAAAAAGATAATTTGTCTGAAAAATTATGGGGATAGGCATGGGCGGCGGGGAAGGGGCGGCAGAAGCCGCCCGATAAATCAGTGAAGCTGGTTATTATTCTCAAGGGAGTGGCTGCGAATACCGGCGATATCGACGGCGTCAAACACGTAGTTTGAGCCGCAATAGTCGCAGTGCATGTCGATTTTGCCATCTTCCGCGATGATCTCATCCACCTCTTCCTGCGGCAGCGTGGTCAGTACTTCGCCACAGCGCTCACGCGAGCAGGTGCATTTGTAGATCACCGGCTGCGGATCGTAGAGGGTGACCTCTTCCTGATGGTAGAGACGCCACAGCGCTTCATTCGCAGGCAGATCGATCAGCTCTTCCGTTTTAATGGTTTCGGTCAGCGTTGCCAGATGGTCGAAAACCTCTTTCTCCGTATCCTGCGCAGGCATCACCTGCAGCAGAATACCCGCGGCGCCTTTGTCGCTGGTGCGGATAAACAGCCGCGTTGGCAGCTGCTCTGAGCGCATGAAGTAATCTTCCAGGCACTCCGCCAGAGTTTCACCTTCCAGTCCCACCACTCCCTGATAACGTTCGCCCTTTTCAGGGGAAATGGTGATCACCAGATAGCCATTGCCCACCATGCTTTTCAGGGTACTGTCGTCCGGGATGTCGCCTTTGATACGCGCTACGCCGCGCAGTTCCTGGTTGTTGTTACCGTTGATCACCGCCAGCGACAGCGGACCGTCACCCTGCAATTGCACGGTGATTTCGCCATCAAACTTCAGCGTGGCAGTCAGCAGGCTGGTGGCGACCAGCATCTCACCCAGCAGCGTTTTAACCGGTGCCGGATAGTCATGGTTCTTTACGGTTTCACGCCAGGTGTCAGAGACGTTCACCAGCTCGCCGCGCACGGCGGCATTTTCAAACAGATAACGGTGCAGTTGATCCTGGGCTGACATATTTTTTCTCTCACTGGTACGGGGCGATGGCGCGTCAGCTAAGACGGCGTTATTCATCGCCCGATAATTTAAACTTCATCAAATCGCGACGCTCTTTTTTGTCAGGTCGCCGATCGGGATGGGGCATAGTCAGCGCATTCATTTTGCGCGCCTGCGCCATTTTTTCGCGTTTTTCAATGCTGGCATCGGTTTCGCGATAGAGCTGCTGGGCCTCGCTGGCGGGACGGCGCTGCGCGCTGATGTCCGCGACGATCACGGTGCGTTCATCGTTGCCCTGACGCAGTGTCAGTTCCGCATTCAGCTCCACCACTTTGCCAGGCTTGCTGCGCTGGCCGTTGTAATGGACTTTGCCGCCTTCAATCATCTCCCGCGCAATCGCCCGGGTTTTGTAGAAGCGCGCGGCCCACAGCCACTTGTCGAGGCGGACCTCTTCGCTGCTTTTCTCTTTCATTGCTGCTCCTGACTCAGATCAGCGTCCGGTAATCGCCGGTGGCGCGGTGACGCTGAAAGATTTGCTCAGGACGTCCCGAATCGGGGTTCTTTACGCCTAAGCACCAGCCGATGCCCCATAGCTTTGCAGCATCCAGAATCACTTCGCTATCATCGATAAACAGCGTGCGCGGCGCAGAAAAGCCCGTGTGCTGTTGTACCGCCTGCCATAAACGTTGGTCTTCTTTCGGATACCCAAAGGTATGGGTGGAAAGTAATAAATCAAGGTGTGGCGCTAAACCTGTCTGCGCCAGTTTGACGTCCAGATTATAAGGATGCGCGTTGGTCAGCAGGATGGTGGACTTGCCCGCGCGGCGCAGCGCCTGCAAAAAAGGCAGCGTATCGTCACGCAGCGCGACACGGCTGCGCATCGCCAGCGTCATGGCACGGATATCCAGCGCCAGCGCGTCTGCCCAGTAATCCAGACAATACCAGTTTAGCGTATGGGCGACGGCCTGATACTTTTCCGCGATGATTGCGTCGGCATCCGCCCGGCTGATGCCGCGTTGCTGGCTGAGCTCTTCAGGCACATGTTCCAGCCAGAAGTGACGATCAAACGCCAAATCCAGCAGCGTGCCATCCATGTCGAGCAGCACGGTATCAATCTCAGACCAGTTGAGCATCCAGGTTCACCCTGTAAAAAAACCGGGCGACAGGGTAGCACAGAAGGGCAGGGGTCAGAATATCGAGCGCACACCCTGCAAAGTGCCGAGGTTATGGTTGAAGCACTTCTCGTAGTATTGCTGGATATCGATCATGCGCTGGCGATTACGGTGCATACGGCGCAGCGCCAGTAACCCGTTGATGACAGCGCAGGTGAGCAGTACCAGCAGCAGCAGGACGGTGCCGAGATAGCGCCACTGCGCCATGGCATCCGGCTCATTGTGCAGCACGATATGACGCGTGCCGTTGGCATCGGTTGAAATGCCGGTGATGATGCCGCTGGCGCTGAAAGGCGTATGCAGCAGCATGGCGGAGATACGTTGCAGCTCGCGCCACTGAGAAGGCGGGTCGAGATCAAACAGTGACACGGTGGGCTGCGGCTGATTCACCAGCTGGCGACCTTCGTCGCTGACAATCAGGAATCCCCCTGGCGGCGGGCTGTTAAGATTTTCTGCCGCACGACGGGTTTCACGGAAGAAGAAGGTCGAGGTGGCGGTATTGACCAGGTTTTCCAGCGCTTCGGCACTCACCGGGCGCAGCAGCACATTCATGCCGTTTAACTGGCCGGAATCTGCGCGGCGCATCAGCGCTTCCCAGTCTTTGGCGTTGCCCAGGTTTACCAGCGCATTTTTCAGGCGCATACAATCCTGGGGCTGATTGCAGAGATCCTGCGTTTTCATCACCAGGTCTGAGAAGTCATCCAGCAGGATCATGCCGGACTTCTGAATCGCGGACGCCAGCTGCGGGTTCAGTTTAGGGTCGGTATTGGTTTCCGGATGCAGCTGCTTTGTGGTGGTCTCCAACAGCGCCGAGGCTTTATCAATGATGTCTGACTGCGGCTGCGGTAACGGCGTGGCGTTATTCCAGTAAACCGCCGAGCAGTCGAACGGCATATAGGCGTAGCTGCGGTTGCTCTGGTAGTTGTCCGGTACCGAACACATGCCGGTTCCGCTCACCTTGAGATTGTCGCCAATGTTCAGCGCTACGCTGCTGAGTTTATCGACACTGCTGACTTCCAGGCTGTCGGTGCCCCTGGCCCAGGCCAGACTGAGCTTGATCGGCATGCTGAGCGGGATCCAGGTGACCAGCATAATCAGCACCATCAGCGAACCACAGGCCAGCACCACGTTTTTACGCCAGCGCTGAATGGGGAAGTTTTTGACTTCATCCTGCAGAGACAGGAAGCGACCCTGACGCACGACCTGACGGTTAAGGTAGATTTCGACATCGGTTACCTGACCGAGATCGTGCGCCACATAGGGCTGCCAGTGCGGCGGATAGGCGAGGTCGATAATCCCGAGCGTGATGTTGCTCTGCTCCTGGTTCGATTCGCTGAACAGGCCCCAGCGCTTTGGCGCGCCGCGCAGGCAGTGTATGTCACGCAGGCCACGCTCACCGGGAATGCGATAGAGCAGCCACAGGCTGGCGCCAATCATGACGGTACCGGTCAGCACCAGCCAGATCATCAGCGTGGTGGGCACTAACAGACTGAAGAAGAAGAGTAAGAAAGCCAGGGAGATCATCACCGCTTCACGCGTGCCGTCGGGCCGCGACAGGCGATACTCTTCCGCGGTCTCTTTACGCACCTGCAGCAGTTCGACGTTTTCGGTTTCCGCTTTGCGGATGGAGGCATTGGTCGACACCGGACGCATCAGCGTCGGCAGCGATTGCTGATCCACGGCGTAATCCACCAGCGAGTGTCCGTTCAGCGAGATGACCAGCGGAATAGATTGGGTGCGGATTAACTCGACGTAGTTTTCGTCGGTGATGTACTGCTCCCACAGCGGCGGCAGATGGACTTCAACTTCATCCAGATAGTAGCGCCATTTATGGGGATCGTCTGTGGAGAGGCCGTAGCGGGTAATCGCGCGGGTAACCGGATAGACATTGTTACTCTGCGCCGTCAGCGTCAGACGTTCAGACGCGCTTCGCTTATCGGCAGTCACCGGGGTGCGCAGTTGTTTTTCCAGCGCGGCGACATACTTATCGACAGCCTCACGCTCCTGCGCAGAAAGCTTACGGCAGGGCGGACTGATGAATGGCAGCGGTTTCGCCAACGGCGGACGATGCCGCATAGCGTACCAGAACCCCATGCCTGCCAGGATTGAACAGGTCAGCACTATGGCCAGGATCATCAAGATTGTGCTCATGCTCTGCTCAATTCAGCCAAAATGCTGCCTTAACTTTAAACTTTCGCTTTCGGTTATGCTCACTATAAAAGAGGCAATCCGGAAGATTATATAACCCTGAGGAGTCAGACACCCGATGAAATAGTGCCAGCGTATATCTGATTGGCATTTGTTAAACCCTGCCTTGTCCGAATGGTAACCGGCACAGACTGGATTAAATATCGGTATTATCTGAAACTTATCGCAGCATATTGACTAATGCAAATTTAGTCTTAACTGATAACCAAAGGCTGTTATTCAATTGCTTTAATTTGTGCAACGATAACGTCACTGTCTGACTGTCGCACAATTGCCTGTGGTTAGGTATGCTAATTCGCTACTGATAGCCGGCGCAGAATAATTTGAGGCTGATATGAAAATTCCAAAAAAACCTGACATCCTCAATATCACCGCCGTGGCACGTTCACGGTTATTCACCATTGAATCGGTCGATCTGGCTTTCAGCAATGGTGCGCATCGCGTCTATGAGCGGATGAAGCCCTCAGAGCGTGAAGCGGTGATGATTGTGCCGATTATTGATGACCATTTGATCCTGATTCAGGAATACGCTGTCGGACTGGAAACTTATGAACTCGGTTTCCCGAAAGGGCTGATCGATTCAGGTGAAACCGTGAATGAAGCGGCGGTTCGCGAATTAAAAGAAGAGGTCGGTTTTGGTGCTGACCAGCTGACTACGCTGGGCAAACTCACCATGGCGCCCTCTTACTTTTCCAGCAAAATGAATATTGTGATAGCGGAAGGTCTCTACGCCGAAAAGCTGGAAGGCGATGAGCCGGAGCCGCTGATTATCCATCGCTGGCCGCTGAGCGATATGCTGTCGCTGCTGGAAGAACCCGATTTCCGTGAGGCGCGCAATGTCAGTGCGCTATTTATGGCGCGCGAATGGCTGGTGAAGCAGGGACGACTGAATTACTGATGCGTCACTGAATAAAAAAGGCCGACTGATGTCGGCCTTTTTTATTGTGCGATGACTGATATTACATCAGAACAGCTCGTGACTCTCGCCGTTATCCATAATCGTCGTACCCACATCATGAACCGAATATTCGGTTGGCTGAGTGCCATTGATGAAGTATTCCTGACGGGTATTCCCTCCGCCATTTGCCAGCTTGCCGGTGCTGCGATCGATGGTCACCGTCACCACGCCATCCGGCGGTGTTAACGGCTGCACCGGAACACCGTCCAGCGCGCTCTTCATATATTCATCCCATGCCGGTTGCGCACTCTTCGCGCCGCCTTCATAGCCCGAAATCTGATCGGGAATCGCACCGGAAAGCGTGCTGCGGCCCAGATTGCGGCGCGCATCATCAAAGCCGATCCAGACAGAGGTCACCACGCCAGGGCCGTAACCTGAGAACCAGGCATCTTTCGAGCTGTTGGTGGTACCGGTTTTGCCGCCGATATCATTACGCTTGAGGTCACGCCCGGCACGCCAGCCGGTTCCCATCCAGCCCGGTTCGCCGAAGATGTTGCTGTTCAGCGCACTCCTGATCAGGAAGCTGAGCGGGGTGTTGATCACGTGGGGGGCGTACTGCTGATCACCCTGTTGTGCCTGCGCCGGAACCTGCTCCAGTTCAGGCTGAGGAACCGCCTGATTCTGGTTGGTATTTGAGGCGGCCACGTTCTCGACGCTCTCTTCATTCAGCGCCAGTGCTTTTTTGGTCTCGCCGTAGATCACCGGCAGATTACACTGCGGACAGGCGATCTTCGGTTTCTCTTCAAAGACGGTGCCGCCCTGTTCGTTCTCAATTTTCTTAATGAAGTAAGGATCGACCAGGAAGCCGCCATTCGCCATCACGGAGTAGCCACGCACCACCTGTAACGGTGTGAATGAGGCTGCACCCAGTGCCAGCGACTCGGTGTGAACAATGTTCTGCGCCGGGAAACCAAAGCGCTGCAGATACTCTGCGGCGTAATCCACGCCCATCGCACGCATCGCACGCACCATCACCACGTTTTTCGACTGACCTAATCCCTGACGCAGACGAATCGGACCATCGTAAGTAGGCGGTGAGTTCTTCGGACGCCAGTCCGCACCGGCACCCGCATCCCAGCGTGAAATCGGCACGTCGTTCAGGATAGAGGCGAGCGTCAGCCCGCGATCCATAGCGGCGGTATAGAGGAAAGGTTTGATGTTAGAACCGACCTGGCGCAACGCCTGGGTCGCACGGTTAAACATGCTCTGGTTAAAGGCGAAACCGCCCACCAGCGCGCGTACCGCACCATCATTCGGATCCAGTGAGACCAGCGCCGAGTTCACATCCGGCACCTGACCCAGCCACCATTCGTCTCCGACTTTGCGCACCCAGATCTGCTGGCCAGCCTGCAGAACCTGCGTCACGCTTTTCGGCGTCGGGCCCTGCACGGTGTCAGACTTATAAGGACGCGCCCAGCGCACACCGGCTAAAGCCAGCGACACATTGCTGCCATCCTGCATCATCACGGTCGCTTCATCGCTGCGCGCTTCAGTAACCACGGCCGGATGGAGCGGACCATAGACCGGCAGCACCTTCAGCGCTTTCTCAATCTTCGTCTGATCCCAGGCCGGTTCACCCACTTTCCACAGCACGCTGGTCGGGCCGCGATAGCCATGACGCATATCGTAGGCCATGACGTTATTGCGCACGGAGGTCTGCGCGGCTTCCTGCAGGCGGCGGGTCACCGTGGTGTAGACCTTGTAGCCGTCGGTGTAGGCATTGTCGCCGTAGCGCTTCACCATCTCCTGACGCACCATCTCGCTGAGATAAGGGGCAGAGAAGGCGATTTCCGGACCGTGATACTTCGCCACCAGCGGCGTATTACGGGCTTCGTCATACTGCTGCTGCGTGATGTAATGCTGATCCAGCATACGCGCCAGTACCACGTTACGGCGCGACAGGGCGCGGCTCGGCGAGTACAGCGGGTTAAAGGTGGACGGCGCTTTCGGCAGACCGGCAATCATCGCCATCTCACTCAGCGACAGCTGGTCAACCGGCTTACCAAAATAGACCTGTGAGGCGGCACCAACGCCATAAGCGCGGTAGCCCAGGTAGATCTTATTCAGGTAGAGCTCAAGGATTTCATCTTTATTCAGCAACTGCTCAATGCGGATCGCCAGGAACGCTTCCTTTATCTTACGCATCAGGGTGCGTTCCGGACTCAGGAAGAAGTTTCGGGCCAGCTGCTGAGTGATGGTACTGGCACCCTGCGAGGCATGACCGGAGACCAGCGCAATGCTGGCCGCACGGAAAATACCCACCGGATCCACACCATGGTGCTCATAAAAACGGCTGTCTTCGGTCGCAATAAACGCTTTCACCATCACAGGTGGCACTTGCTGCAGAGTCAAAGGGATACGGCGCATTTCGCCATACTGGGCGATTAAATCGCCATCGGCGCTGTAAACCTGCATAGGGGTTTGCAGACGCACATCTTTCAGCGTGTTCACGTCGGGCAGCTGTGGCTCTATGTATTTGTATAAACCATAAATCGAGCCAGCTCCCAACAGGATGCAACACACTGTAAGGATCAAGAGATACTTTACGAACTTCACCTGGAATTTCCCATCTGTTGTCGTTTGAGCAGTTTATAAACAACCGCGCGGTAGTATAAAGGCAAGCCAGACGCTTTGATATGTCCATCTTTCCCGGACGATAAGGAGATCGCGCGCATGGCTTTTCATACCTGGCAAATTGGGCTGGATATTCAGAATAGGCAGATTTGTGCCCTGGCCCTCCAGCCTCGTCGTGATGGCTGGCAGCTACGCCACTGGTGGCAGCAGCGGCTGCCGCAAGATACGTTAAGAAACGGCGTGCTGCAATCTTCGCCTGAATTACTGGCGGCCTTAATGGCCTGGCGTCAGCGGTTACCTCGTCGTTACTCACTGCGGGTCGCACTGCCCGCGCGGCTGGTGCTGCAGCGCCAGCTTCCTCTGCCTGCGCAGTCACTCAATGAACCCGCGCTGGGGCACTACGTGCAGGCGGCCGCGCGCCGTCTCTTTCCGCTGGAGCCGACGGCGCTGGCGCTGGACTACCGGCCGGATGCACAGAGCGGCCAGCTTTGCGTCACGGCCGCGCGGCTGGAGATTATCGACCAGTGGGCAGCACCGCTGTTGCAGGCGGGATTAAAGCCGCAGGTATTCGAACTGACTACCGAAGCGCTGAAGCGCTTAGCCCGGCAGGCCGCACTGCAGGAGGGTACGGTGCTGGTCCTGCAGCAGGATAATCGCTGGCTCTGGAGCGATACGGACACTGCAACGGACAGCGGTGAAGCCACCACCCTTGAGGCACTGCAACAGCAGGCCTTCCCCGACGCCTGTTCAGTTGCCTGGTGTACAGCAGATGAGTGTGCACTGCCCGCTGACGTCATCGCGTTTTCCCCTTTTGATCTCTTTCGTTATAAGCAGCCGCCCCTGCCGGAGAATCCGGGGGCTTTTGCGCTGGCGGCCGGTCTGGCCCTGCGCGATGGAGATGCCTGATGGTGGCGGTCAATCTGCTGCCCTGGCGGCAGCGCCGTCGGCAACAGCAGCGGCGGCAGAGCCTGATGGTCATGTCACTGATGCTGGCTGCTCTGTTACTGGTAGTGATGCAGCAGACATGGCGAATTCATCAGGCGCGTCAGCAGGTGGCGCAGGCGGGCAGGGTGAAGCAGCAGGCGCTGGCCACGCTGGGAGAAGAGTTAGCCCGGCAGAAGCAGTTACTGGCACAGCTGGCGGTCGCACAAAAGCAACAGGCAAAGCAGCGCCAGCAGGCGGCACAACTGGCAGCCTGGCACCAGTTCTGGCTCGATTTACCGGCGCTGCTGCCCGATACCGCCTGGCTGACGCGGCTGGAGAAGCGCGACAACCGGCTGACCCTGGAGGGGCTGGCGCAGGATATGGCGTCGGTGCGGCAGTTCCGCCAGCAGTTAACCACCGTCGCCCTGTTTGGTCAGGTGAAGCAGGGCGGGGTTAAACGTCAGGCGGGTGGCAGTTATCGTTTTTCACTGCGGGCCGAAGTTCAGGAGGTCGCTGATGAATGAGTGCTGGGAACGCTGGTGGCAGATGGCTGCTCTTCCGCGCTACGGCTTACTCGCCGCTCTCTTATCCGGCCTGTTACTGCTCTCCTGGCTTTTGTGGTTACGGCCACAGCAGCAGGCGCTGACCGGGGAACAGCAGGCCCTGTTGCAGTTGAGTCGCACTCTGGCGCAGCGCCAGCAGCAGTGGCGTCAGAACCCGGATAATGCGCAGTTGCAGGCGCAACTGCAGTCGATACAGATCGCCAGACCTGCATCGGGCGCATCGGGCCGGGCAGTGGAGGCGATTCTGGCGGCACGCCGTAACCAACTGGAGGAGTGGCAGCCGGATGCGTCTTCCCGCCTGCTGACGCTGCATCTGCAGTGGCCGGCGTTTCAGTCGCTTTTTGCCGAGCTCGCCGATGCCTCCGCGCCGTTTCCGGTGCACTTTCAGCTGCTGGCGCAGCCGCAGTTCCTGATCGCTCAACTCTGGCTGGAGCCTGACGATGCGCCATAGCCTGCTGATTTTACTGCTGTGCTGTGGCGGTGTGCTGGCGCGTGATCCGTTCCGGCCGGTTGCCGGTTCATTTTGTGAGGCGTTGGTGGAACCGCTCAAAGGCTGGCGTCTGCAGGGGATCATTGGTCGTGAGGCGCATTTCCATGCCTGGCTGCTGAGTCCGCAGGGAGAGAGCGTCATCGCCCGCATTGGCAAGCCCTTTCCCGTATCGTCCTGGCAACCCGCTGATATGACCCGCCGTAGCATCACCTTCGCGGTGCCGGATAGCTGCACCGCACAACAGACCGCATTTTATTTAAAAGGACGTTCGCATGATAAGGATAGCCACCCTGCTGCTGGTCATCAGCTGCCTGCTGCCAGTTCACGCCGCTGATGAAGAACCGCTCAGCCTGACCTTTGATAATGCGCCGGTAGAACGTATTTTACAGGCGCTGGCAGACTATCAGCAGATTAATCTGATGATTGCGCCGGAGGTTGAAGGTTCTTTATCGCTGCGGCTGGATAACCTGCCGTGGCATCAGGCGCTGGATTTGGTGGCGCGCATGGCAAAGCTGACGCTGATAGAACAGGATAATGTCCTGCTGGTTTATCCGGAGAGCTGGCAGCAGGCTCAGCAGCAGGCACGGGAAGCGGAGCAGCAGGAGCGGTTACAGCAGACGCCATTGCAGCAGCGCGTCGTGATAGTGCGCTATGCCAGTGCCAGTGAGGTGCATGCCAGCCTGCTGAGGGAACGACAGTCGCTGATGACTGAGCGCGGCAGCGTGACGGTCGATAAACGCACCAACGCTCTGTTACTGCGCGATACGGCGGCGGCTTTGGAAGAGACGGAACGCTGGATACGGGCGCTGGACCTGCCACTGGAGCAGATTGAGCTGTCGGCGCACATCGTCACCATCAGTGAAGAGCATCTGCAGGAACTGGGCGTGAAATGGGGATTGCAGGCGGGGGATGCCGCAGTGACGGATATCCTGCATCATCCCCGGCTGGATATTCCGCTGGCGGTCAGTTCACCCGGCGTCAGCGTGGGTATGGCGCTGGCGCGTATCGGCGGCCAGCTTCTGGATCTGGAGTTAAGTGCGCTGGAGCAGGAGAACCAGATCGACATCATCGCCAGTCCACGTCTTTTTACCTCACATCAGCAGACCGCCTCGATTAAGCAGGGCACTGAAATCCCTTATGAAGTGTCAGCAGGAAACAGCGGTGCCACCAGTATTGAGTTTAAAGAAGCCGTGCTGGGCATGGAGGTGACACCGACCATTTCCGGCAATGGTCGCATCCAGCTGAAAATCCATATCAGTCAGAATATGCCGGGTCGCAGCATCAGAACCGGTAATAGCGACATATTATCCATTGATAAACAGGAAATTGAGACTCAGGTCACGGTCAGTGACGGGCAAACTCTGGCATTAGGCGGTATCTTTCAGCAGCAGCGTAGTCGTGGCGCAAATAAGGTGCCGCTGCTGGGAAATGTGCCACTGATTGGCGGGTTGTTTCGTCAGCAAACGGAGCAGCGCAAAAAAAGAGAGCTGGTAATCTTCATTACGCCGCGATTGGTCAGGGAAGCAGCGCTTACGGCTGGATAAAACGGAAAATGCGTCCCTTAAGGCCATCTGCGTTGACGCAGGAGAGGAATTAGCTTACAAGGTTTAGCGATTTTCA
>Ga0308156_1000916_pt1 | contig 43085 bp, 37 predicted proteins | sample PhyAR2_FD_201041 | JGI IMG/M metagenome (GOLD analysis project Ga0308156, IMG submission 201041) | Phyllosphere microbial communities from UC Gill Tract Community Farm, Albany, California, United States - DLSL A.R2 | ecosystem: Host-associated > Plants > Phyllosphere > Unclassified | place: USA... | reverse complement strand
TGAACCACTTCGGCATCCATGGAAAGATCTGGAATGGCTTCGAGGCCGACAAGCACCTCGGCGACCGCGGCTGGAACGTCACCGGCATCGAGAAATTCCCGCCACTGATCGCCCGTGGCGTACTGATCGACGTGGCCGGCGCCAAGGGCATGGACATGCTGCCGGACAGCTACCGCGTCACCCGCCAGGACCTGAAGGATGCGCTGGCGCGCCAGCACGTGCAGCTGCAGCAGGGCGACATCGTACTGATCCGCACCGGTCGCATGCGCCTGTTCGAACAGCCCAAGGCCTACATGGCCAACCCGCCGGGCATGGGCCTGGATGCGGCGCGTTTCCTGGTGGAGGACAGCGGCGCGATGATCGTCGGCGCCGACAACCTCAGCTTCGAGACCTTCCCTTCCGAAGTGTCCGACGACTACGTGCCGCTGCACACCTACCTGCTGGCGCAGCAGGGCGCGCCGATCATCGAGCTGGTGGCGCTGGATGAACTGGCGCGCGACAAGGTCTACGAGTTCGCCTTCATCGGTGGCCCGCTGAAGATCCGCGGCGGCGACGCCGCGCCGCTGCGCCCGGTGGCCCTGCCGGTCCGGCCGTGACCCGATAGCCGGGCCAGGGTGGGCGGTGCCGACCTTGGCCGGCACCGCTTTTCCCGCATCCAGGCCCCCGTTCCCCAGTAGATCCACGCCCTGCGTGGATGCTTTGCCTCCTTCAGCAAGCTGAAACCCCGCCCTCCGATTTCATTAGTAATATTACTCACAAGCCGAGTAGCATGTCCGGTCTCAGCCCCTGATATCGGCCTGTCGATACTCGCTCCATGCCTGCCGTTTCCGCCCACTTCTGCCGCTTCCCGCCAGCCCGGCGCCTCCCCCGGAGGACCGGCTGATGGGCGCCGTCGTCGCCCTCGACCGCCTGCTGGACGGCCGCCAGGTCTGGCGCGGGCCGGCACGCCAGGGGCAGGCCAGCGACCATCTGGCCAGTGGCCACCCGGCGCTGGACGCGCGCCTGCCCGGCGGTGGCTGGCCAGCCAGCGGGCTGTGCGAAGTACTGCAGGCCGCACCTGGAGTCGGTGAACTGGCCCTGGTCTGGCCGGCGCTGGCAAAGCTGAGCCAGCACCCACGGCCGATCGTGCTGGTCGCCCCACCCCATCGCCCGCACGCCCCGGCATGGGCCGCCGCCGGGCTCGACCTGGCCCAGCTGCAGATCATCCACGCCGCACCAAAGCAGGCGCTGTGGGCGGCCGAGCAGTGCCTGCGCTCTGCCGCCTGCGCCGCCGTGCTGTGCTGGCCGCAGCAGGCCGACGATCGTGCCCTGCGCCGCCTGCAGGTTGCCGCCGACAGCGGCCAGTGCCTGGGTTTCGTGTTCCGCGAGGCCCGCGCCGCCCGCAACCCCTCCCCGGCCAGCCTGCGCCTGCAGCTCGACCATGGCCAGGTGCGGGTGCTGAAGTGCCGCGGCGGGCTGCCACCGGCGCAGCCGTTGCCGCTGGCCATCGCCCACTGAGGCCGCGCCATGCACTGGGCCTGCCTGTTGTTGCCGCAGCTGGCGCTGGACAGCGTGCTGCGCCTGCAGCCCGATCCACAGCGGCCACTGGTACTGCTGCAGGGGCCGGCGCAGCGTCGTGTGCTGCGTGCGGTCAGCCCTGCCGCGCGGGCAGCGGGGCTGCGCCCGGGCATGCTGCTGTCGGCCGCGCAGGTGCTGGTGCAGGACCTGCAGCTGCATGACTACGATCCCAGCGCCGAACAGCACACCCGGCAGTTGCTGGCCAGCTGGCTGTATGCCACCAGCTCGCTGGTCAGCCTCGATTTTCCGCATGCGCTGGTGCTGGAGATCGGTGCCAGCCGTGCCCTGTTCGGCGATTGGCTGACGATCGAACAACGCCTGCGCAACGGCCTGCACGACCTGGGCTTCCGCCATCGCCTGGTCGCTGCCCCCAACCCGCATGCCGCGCGCGTGCTGGCCAATGTGCACGATGGCCTTGGCATCGATGCGCAGCAGCTGCCCGCCGCACTGGCACAGCTGCCACTGGCGCGTAGTGGCCTGCCCGTTGATGCAGTGACCGTGCTGGCACGCTCCGGCCTGCGCACGCTGGGGGCGGCCTTCGACCTGCCGCGCGAAAGCCTGGCCCGCCGCTTCGCCCCCGAGGTACTGCAGCAGCTGGATGCCGTGCGCGGTTTGGGCAACGCGCCGCTGCGCTATTACCAGCCGCCGGACCGGTTCGATGCGCGCATCGAATTCGAATACGAGATCGAATCCAGCCAGGCCCTGCTGTTCCCGCTGCGGCGCCTGCTGCTGGATCTGGCCGCATTCCTGTGTTCGCGCGATGGTGGCGTGCAGCGTTTCGATCTGCACTTCGAGCATGACCTGCTGCCGGCCAGCGTGCTGACCATCGGCCTGCTGGCCCCCGAACGCGATGCGGCGCTGCTGTTCGAGATCGCACGCAACCGCATGGAAGCCTTCGCCCTGCCCGCCGGCAGCCGTGCGTTGCGCCTGCAGGCCGAGCAGCTGCCGCCGTTCGTGCCGGCCGCACGTGACCTGTTCGATACCCGCCCGGCGCAGGCGATGCCATGGACCCAGCTGCGCGAGCGCCTGCGTGCCCGCCTCGGCGATGACGCCGTGCAGCCACTGGCCGTGCAGGCCGACCACCGCCCCGAACGCGCCAGTGGCACCCAGCCACCGGCCAAGCCCCCCGCTTGGTGGCCGCTGCGCCCCGGCTGGCTGCTGGAGACGCCACAGCCGCTGCGCGATCCGCGCCTGCGCATCGTCGCCGGGCCGGAACGGATTGAATCGGGCTGGTGGGACCAGGCCGATGCACGCCGCGACTATTACGTGGTGGAAACTGCGCAGGGCCAGCGGGGCTGGGCCTTCCGCACGCGCAATGATCCGCATGCGCCGTGGATGCTGCACGGCTGGTTCGGTTGAGCCCCATGCACACCGATCTGCCCGGATACGCCGAACTGCACTGCCTGTCGGCCTTCAGCTTCCAGCGTGGCGCATCCACCGCCGAGGAACTGTTCGCACGCGCTGCCGGCCAGGGTTACCGCGCATTGGCCATCACCGACGAATGCTCGTTGGCTGGCATCGTGCGCGCATGGCAGGCGGCGAAGACGCACGGCGTGGCGCTGATCGTCGGTGCCGAATTCCAGGTTGAAGACGGGCCCAAGCTGGCCCTGCTGTGCACCAACCAGGCCGCTTATGCCGGGCTGTGCCAGCTGATCACCACCTGTCGCCGGCGGGCAGCCAAGAGCGGATACCGCTGCCTGCGCGAGGATCTGCTGGGACTGCCCGAGGGCCTGCTGTGCCTGTGGCTGGACCGGCAACCGGCGGCCACCGAACTGGAACTGCTGCGCCGTTGTTTTCCGCAGCGCCTGTGGCTGGCCGTGGAGCTGCACCACGAACACGACGACACGCGCCGGCTGCAGCAGCTGCAGGCCTTCGGCGAGCGCCACCAGTTGCCGCTGGTCGCCAGTGGCGATGTGCACATGCACGTGCGCCGGCGTCGTGCCTTGCAGGACACGCTGACCGCGATCCGCCACCGCTGCAGCGTGGCCGAGGCTGGCTGGCGCCTGTTTGCCAACGGCGAGCGCCATCTGCGCCCGCGCACTGCACTGGCCCAGCTGTATCCGCCCGGCCTGCTGGCAGAAACCCTGTGCATCGCCGAACGCTGCCACTTCTCCCTGGACCAGCTGAAATACACCTACCCGCGCGAACTGGTGCCCGAAGGCCACGACCCGGACAGCTGGCTGCGCGTGCTGGTCGAGAAGAATATTCCCTGGCGCTGGCCGGAGGGCATCAAGGAAGCCCAGCGCAAACAGATCGAACACGAGCTGGACCTGATCGCAAAGAAGAACTACGCCTCCTATTTTCTCACCGTACAGGACATCGTGCGCTTCGCCCGCGAGCAGAACATTCTTTGCCAGGGCCGTGGCTCGGCCGCCAATTCAACGGTGTGTTTCGTGCTGGGTGTAACCGAGATCGACCCGGCGCGCAGCAACCTGCTGTTCGAGCGCTTCATCTCGGCCGAGCGTGATGAACCACCGGACATCGACATCGACTTCGAACACGAGCGCCGCGAGGAAGTGCTGCAGTACGTGTTCAACCGCTATGGCCGCGAGCGTGCCGCGCTGACGGCGGTGGCGATCAGCTACCGTGGCCGCAGCGCGATCCGCGATGTCGCCCGTGCGCTGGGCCTGCCGATGGACCAGGTCAACGAGCTGGGCGCGGCGATGGACCATTGGGGCGGCAATATTCCGTTGCCGGAAACCCTGCGCGAGCGCGGTTTCGATCCGGAAACACCGTTGATGCGCCGGCTGCTGGCATTGACCGCCGAGCTGATCGATTTTCCGCGCCATCTGTCGCAGCATCCGGGCGGCTTCGTGATTTCCGAGCATCCGCTGTCGACGCTGGTGCCGGTGGAGAACGCGGCGATGGCCGACCGCACCGTCATCCAGTGGGACAAGGACGACCTGGACGCCACCGGCCTGATGAAGGTCGACTGCCTGGCACTGGGCATGCTCACCGCCATCCGCAAATGCCTGGCGATGCTGCAGCAACACGGCCTGCACGAAGGACGCATGGATGCGATCCCGCCCAAGGACACAAAGACCTTCGACATGATCTGCGCCGCCGATACCATCGGCGTGTTCCAGATCGAGTCGCGCGCGCAGATGGCGATGCTGCCACGCATGCAGCCGCGCACTTTCTATGACCTGGTGATCGAAGTAGCGATCGTGCGCCCCGGGCCGATCCAGGGCGACATGGTGCATCCCTACCTGGAGCGGCGGCGGATCCTGCGCGAACAAGGCCCGGATGCGTTGAACGATCCGGAGAACCCGCTGTATCCAGCGCGACTGGAACGCGTGTTCGCGCGCACTCTGGGCGTGCCCTTGTTCCAGGAGCAGGTGATGCAGCTGGCGGTGGAAGCTGCCGGTTATGAACCCGGCGAAGCCGACGCGCTGCGCCGTTCGATGGCCGCTTGGAAGCGTCGTGGCGGCCTGGAACCGCACCGCGAAAAGCTGCTGACGGGCATGTTGAAGAACGGCTTCAGCCGCGAATATGGCGAGCACCTGTTCGAGCAGATCAAGGGCTTCGGTGATTACGGTTTCCCGGAGAGCCATGCGGCCAGCTTTGCCCTGCTCACCTACAACAGCTGCTGGCTGAAGTGCCACCACCCGGCTGCATTCACCGCCAGCCTGATCAACAGCCAGCCACTGGGCTTCTACAGCCCCGACCAGCTGCTGCAGGATGCGCGCCGGCATGGCATCACGGTACTGCCGGTGGACGTGCGCCACAGCGACTGGGATTGCACACTGGACTTCAGCAAGGGCGCGGCGGCAATCCGGCTCGGCCTGCGCCTGGTCGATGGCTGCAGCGAACCGGCCGCGCAGATCATCATGCGTGAACGCGCACGGCGCCCCTTCGACGATGTCGGCGATCTCTGCCAGCGCACCGCACTGGATCGCCGCCAGCAGGGCCTGCTCGCCGATGCCGGCGCCCTGCGCGGCCTCAGCGGCCATCGCCACCGCGCACGCTGGGATATCTCCGGCGTGGAGAACCGCCTGCCGTTGTTCGACCAGGCCCGCGCTACCGCCGAAGCGCGCGTGGCCCTGCCCCTGCCCAGCGCCTGGGAAGACATGCAGGCCGATTACCGCAGCACCGGCACCACCCTCGGCCGCCATCCGATGTCGTTCCTGCGTGCGCAGCTGCGAACCCGTGGCTGCCTGGATGCCGCGCAGCTGGCCAACCACGGCCATGGCCGGCGCGTACGCATCGCCGGCCTGGTACGCATGCGCCAGCGCCCGCAGACCGCCAGCGGCGTCACCTTCCTTACCCTGGAAGATGAAACCGGCATGGTCAACGCCGTGGTCTGGCGACATCTGGCCGACCGCCAGCACCACATCCTGGTAGATACGCAGCTGATGCAGATCGACGGCCGGCTGGAACGCGTGGATGGCGTGCAGCATGTGATCGTGCAGCGCATGCACTGCCTGGACGAACTGCTGCAGGGACTGCGCAGCCACAGCCGCGACTTCCATTGACGATACACACCGTCACACACCGAACTGGCCACGGCCGACCGGATTCCGCTATCGTCGGCCACGTCCAAGGAAGGAATACACAATGGCTCGTGCCCTGACCCTGACCACCCTGGTGGTCGCCATGCTCGCGTTGCTCGTTTCCGGCTGGACAGCCTGGAACCTGCATCGCAGCCAGTCACCGCACCGCGTGATCGAAGCGCGCGGCCTGATCATCCACGATGCCAGCGGCCAGCCGCGGGTGATCCTTGGCGCCCCGGTTCCCGACCCCCTCAGCCGGGGCCGCCCGCAGGGGCCGCGTGCCACCGCCCTGTCCGGCCTGATCCTGCTCGGCCCCGATGGCTCCGAGCGCGGCGGCTACGGCACCAGCGACCGGGGTGGCGAAGCCCTGCTGACCCTTGACGATGCCACCGGCACCACCGAAGTCTTCAAGGTGGTGGCCAACCCGGACCGCGGTGCCAGCCTGATGGTCAAGCACCAGAACAACACCGGCGCCATGCTGAGTTCCTGGCAGGGCAAGCCGGAGCTGGTGTTCCTCGACGACAGCGGCCAGTCCTACTACGTGCGCCCCGGCGCCAGCGCCGCGCCCTGAGCGCGCACGCTCAGCGCATCACCGCCGCCAGGTCATCGGCCAACCGACGTTGCTGCGGTGGGCCGAGTGCCGAACAGGTGATGCGCAACCCATGCGCCGGTGCAGATACCGCAAAGACTTCACCCCCACGCACATGCCAGCCACGCGCCGCCAGCGCCAGCACCTGCGGCGTGCTGTCGGCCGGCAGTGGCAGCCACAGATTCAAGCCTTCCATCGGCATCGGTGTCGGCAGCCCGCGCGCCTGAAGCAGGGCCTGCAGACCCTGCAGCCGCTGCTGGTAGCGCTCACCGGCGGCAGCCACCTTCGCCCGTTGCTGCGCCGACTCCAATACCGAACTGGCTGCATCCTGCAGCAGATGGCTGACCCAGCCGGTGCCCGCCGCCAGGCGCAGGCGCAGGCGCACCGCGGTCTGCCCATCGCAGGCCAACCAGGCCACGCGCAGGTCCGGGCCCAATGCCTTGGACAACGAACGCAGCAGCGCCCAACGCCGACCGTCCATCGGCAGCACCGAGTGATAGCTCTGCTGCGAGAGCAGCGCGTAGTGATCGTCGATCAGCACCGCCACCTGCGGATAGCCGGCCAGCAACTGGCGTAGCGCACGCGCACGCTTCGCATCCAGGCTGGCACCGGTGGGATTGTGCGCGCGTGGGGTCAGCAGCACCGCGCGTGCACCCGCATCCAACGCCTGCCGCAGTGATTCCACCTGCATGCCGTGCGTATCCACCGCCACCGGCAACGGCACGTGTCCGGCCGCACCGAGGACATTGAGGCTGCCCAGGAAACAGGGATCCTCCACCGCGATGCGGTCCCCCGGCAGCAGCCACGCCGACAGCAGGCGCTCGATGCCATCGACTGCGCCGTGGCTCAGTTCCAGCGCATAGCCCGGCGGGCAATCGGCATCCAGCGAGGCCCGTGCCAGGCGTTGCATGCGTGGATCAACCGTCTCCACCCCATACAGGCGCGAGGACGCCGCAGCCACCCGCAGGCTGGGCAGGCAGCGCGGATCGGGATTGCCGCCGGCCAGATCGTGCAGGGCCAATCCCGGTGCACTGCCCTCGCGTGCCATCGTCGCCGGCAGGCCGCGCACCACAGTGCCGCGACGTCCGGCCGTACTGGCCAGGCCCGCCGCGTCCAGCCGCTTGTAGGCAGCGGCTACCGTATTGCGGTTGACCCCCAGTCGATCGGCCAGATCCCGCACCGGCGGCAGCACGCTGCCGGCCGCCAGATGGCCGCTACCGATGCCCTCGCGGATGCTGTCGAAGATCGCTTCGGCGCTGTTCCCGGTGATTTTCATTTTGTCCTATGCCAAACTATCTCTTGTCCTGTGCCAGTGTATCCCACCCTGGCCACCCCGCACCGGAGGTGCCCCATGTCCCTCGCCGCCGCCGACTGGCCCGTCGCCCAGTCCGTCGAACAGATCGCCGCCAATCTCGCCACCGTGCACCAGCGCATCGCCAGCGCCTGTGCCCGCGCCGGTCGTGATCCGGCCAGCGTGCGCCTGCTACCGGTCAGCAAGACCGTCGATGAAGCACGCATCCGCATGGCCGTAGCCGCCGGTTGCCACCAGCTGGGGGAAAACAAGGTGCAGGAGGCGCAGCGCAAGGCCGAGGCCATGGCTGACCTTGGCGTGCACTGGTCGGTCATTGGCCACCTGCAGACCAACAAGGCCCGGTACGTCGCACGCTTCGCCAGCGAGTTCCAGGCGCTGGACAGCCTGCGCGTGGCCGAGGCGCTGCAGCAGCGGCTGCTGCTGGAGGACCGTACGCTGGATGTATTCGTACAGGTCAACACCTCGGCCGAGCCCAGCAAATACGGCCTGGAACCAGCAGCGGTGGCCGACTTCGTGCAGCAGCTGCCCGCCTTCGACCGCCTGCGCGTGCGTGGCCTGATGACCCTCGCCATCTTCACTCCCGAGGTGGAACGCGTACGCGCCTGCTTCGTGCGCCTGCGCGAGCTGCGCGACCAGCTTCAGCAGACGGCGCCGGCAGGCCTGGACCTGTCGCAGCTGTCGATGGGCATGTCCGGTGATTTTGAAATCGCCATCGAGGAAGGTGCCACCGTCGTCCGCGTTGGCCAGGCGATCTTCGGTGCACGCTCCACGCCCGACAGCTTCTACTGGCCCACCCCGGGAGCACCGGCATGAAGCGCGCCGTTGCCCTGCAGCACGTGGCCTTTGAAGATCTTGGCACCCTGCATCCGCTGCTGCTCGCGCAGGGATGGCAGGTACATGCACTGCAAGCCGGCGTGGATGCACTCGATGCTGCCGAAGATGCCGATCTGCTGGTGGTGCTGGGTGGCCCGATCAGCGTCAACGATGGAGCGGCCTACCCGTTCCTCGCCGACAGCATCGCGTTGCTGCAGCGTCGCCTGCAGCAACAGCGGCCGACGCTGGGCATCTGCCTGGGCGCCCAGTTGATGGCGCGCGCACTGCATGCGGTCGTTGCCCCCACCGGCGGCAAGGAAATTGGTTTCGCACCGCTGCTGCTCACCGATGAAGGCCAGCGCACGCCTTTGCAGGCATTACAGGGCATCCCGGTGCTGCACTGGCATGGTGAAGCCTTCGAACTGCCGGAGGGCGCACGCCGCCTCGCCAGTACGCCCGCCTGTCGCCACCAGGCCTTCGCCATCGGCCACCATGCACTCGCCCTGCAATGCCATCCCGAACTGGATGCGCGCCAGTTCGAGCGCTGGCTGATCGGCCACGCGCTGGAACTGGCCGCGGCCGGCATCGATCCCATCGACCTGCGCGCGCAGGCCCGCCGCTACGGCGGGCCTCTCGCCGCCGCGGCGACCGCGATGTTCCAACAGTGGCTGCACGACCTGCCGGAGACCCGCCCATGCACTACCGCCTGACCATCCAGCACAACGGCATCCACTGGGGCCATTTCGACTGTGACGGTCCCAACGCGCTGCAACGCATCGATGCCATCGCCGCACGCCTGCCCGCCGCCGAGGGCTTCAGCCTGCAACGGCAGAAGGGCATCGGTGAGGAGCGCATCCTCTCCAGCACTGCCGATGGCCTGCGCGTGCTGGCCGCACAGATCCAATACCGCGATCTCTGATCCTCAGGTGATGCGGCATTGACTCAACGCATGCTGCGCAACGTCCTGTAGAGTCGTTCCCGCTCGATGCCGCAGGAACGCGCCCATGCCAGACCACCTCCCGCCAACCTCCAGACTGTCCCTGTCACGAGGCACCATCGACGGCCTGCGCATTGCCCCGCGCTGGCCCGCGTCACAGGTCATCCTCGAGGCCGAGGTCCTGCAGTGCCTGCTTGATGCGCAGGCACTGCTGCCATCCACGCTGCGCCTGCTGGTCACCCGCGGCTTCGAATGCAGCCAGGGAAAACTGGGAGGCTTCCGGCGTCTGGTACGGCGGCTCGGCATCGCCGTGTTCCGCTGCTGCTATCGGCATCGCCACGATGAGATCGACGCCATTTTCGGCGCCAACGGCCATGATCTGGACGGTCGCCATGTGGATGTCTCGCTGGTCCTGCACGGCCGGCGCGTACGCCTGCTTCCGCTGGGCGTGTTCACTCCATTGCGCTGGCAGCAGCGCCGCGTCAGCCGTCATGCAGACGCCGTTGCAGCGGCCAAGGATGCACTGCAGCGGTGCGGCTTCGATCTGCACCCCAACGCCACGGAGAGCCTGCAGATCCACTGCGACCATCGCGGCACCACACTGGCGGAACCGTCGCGTTGATCAACGTTCCACGCGCGTTGCAGGCAACCTGCACCGAGCTCCAGCAACGGCTGGGCCGGATCGACAACCTGTCGGGCAATGGTGAACACCGCCTCGTCCTCGGGGGAGAGCTGCTGCGGTTCCCCTATCGTATTTACGCCGACGCCACGGACCTGTTCCGGCTCGCATCCCATCTGCACGGCGATGCGCGCGGCCTCTGCCTCTGCCTGCTTTCGCGTCACTGTGACGGACATGTACGGCAACGTGCGATCGAGACGCTGGGTCCCTCGCCGAAGCCCTGGGTGCATGCCTTCCAGCTGGCCTTGCTGGGTGAGTACGTGGACGAGGTCGCGTCGGCCGTGGCGATCCCGGCGCGACAGACCGGCCTGCAGCGCTATGCCGCGCTCATTGGCGAGAACCGCGCATTCTTCGACCTCTGCCGACAGCGCGCTGCCAGCTACTGGGATGCCTACTACCGCGCCCGCTACCCCAGCCTGCGTATGTTCCCCGCGCACCGCCTGCTGCAGATGGAACGCGCCGCGCGCTCGCCATAGCCCGCTCTACGCGTGCCAGCGCACGCCCGCGTGGCACTACCGCAGGACGGGCGCACACAAACACAGATGCAAATGATTCTTCTTTACTGTAACGTGACGCCGCTGCCCTTGCCGCCGCGGGCTGTTCCCTTCCCCAGCCGTCGCCCGCCCCGTGCCCATGCCTGTCGAATCGACGGATGTCGCGCAGCTGTGCGCAGCCCGCTACCGGCCGCTGCATGCCCACGTCCGTCGCAAACTCATCCAACACAGCTTTGCCTCAGGTGCTGATGCGGTCACTGGCCCTCTGCTCGCTGCCGACGTCGCCGACCCGTCCGGGGTAGTCAGCGATGAGTGAGCGTCGGCAGCACTGGCAAGCGGTGACGATCAGCATCGGGCTGCACCTGCTGCCGTTGCTGCTGTTCGTCCACTGGGTGTCCACCCCGCCGCTGCAGCCGCCGCCGGAACAGGACGTGCGCATCAGCCTGCGCCTGCTGGCGCCAGCCACGCCGCCGCAGCCGGTGGAAGAACTGCAGTCCGAACGCTTCAGCCAGGCCCAGCAATCGCGGGCAGCCGAGGCGCGGAAAACACCCCCACCACCGCGGGCCACGGCGGCACCCGAGGGCAACCTCGCCGCCAGCGAGAAGAATGGCGACGGCCACCAGCCCTTGCCCGTGGCCCCACCTGCGGCCGCGACCGATGCCCGTTCCGCACCGGCATCGATCACGGCCGCACCGCCCGCTCCGGACGCACCACCGGCGGACTTCCAGGCCGGCGCCGCCAGCGACCAGTGGGAAGCCCGCCTGATGGCGCGGCTGGAGCGTTACCGCTATTACCCCGCCGCAGCGAGGTCGCGGCGCCAGCAGGGCACCGCATGGGTCAGGGCCAGCATCGACCGCGACGGCCACCTGCGGGCATTGCGCCTGGAACAGTCCAGTGGACAGCCGATGCTGGATGAAAGCGCGCTGCAGACATTCCGCCGCGCGCAGCCTCTGCCCCGGATTCCAGAAGAACTGCCAGCTCCGCAGGAACTGGTGGTGCCGGTGGAGTACTACCTGCGCTAAGCGCTGTAGGCCTCTGCCTCGATCTCGAACAGCATTCCGTCCAACGCCAGCCGCGGCACCGGAATCAACGTGCAGGTCGGCGCTGCGCGATTGGCCCAACGTCGCCGCACCTGGCGGGCGATGATGCCCAGGCGATCCTCGTCGTGGTCGACCACCAGGATCCGCAGTCGTGCAACATCGGCCAGATCCGCATGCGCCGACCGCAGCGCGGTCTGCAGATTGTCCAGTGCCTGCGACACCTGCTCCTCGAAGCTCGGCGACAGGCTTCCCTGGTCGTCCTCGCCTCCCTGTCCGGCGATATGGATCACACGCGCTGGCAGTCGCACCACCGCCACATGCGAATATCCGTTGGCACTGGGATCGTGCAGGCCGGGCGGATCGAACAGATCCAGCAGGCCATGGCTGAAGTCCGGGGTGGTCAGCAGGTTCATACCGCATGCCTTGTGGGGAATGCGATGCAGTCTGCGACCTCAACTGCTGTTGAGGTCAAACCAATTGCATGCAACAGAGCGGTCCAACGCACGCAACGATCGGCAGGATCAGGTCCACGCCGGATCCGCGGTGAAATCGATCGTCAGCCAGAACGTGCTGCTTCGCGCGTCCAACCGCACTGCAATCTCATCGCGCATCGCATCCACCTCACCCACCGTGCCCAGCGGCGTAGACGGCGACGTCAGGATGTGGATCTCGATGAAGCGCATCCGCCCCATCTTCGCCACATGGCTGGTGAAGCCGGCATAGCCGTGCTCGGCCACGAATTCCTGCATCACCTGCTGCACGCGCTCGTCCAGGTCATCGGGCGCCACCTGCAGCACTTCACGCATGGCCTTCCACGCACTGCGCGCCGGCACCGGCAACACCGCCAGGCTGATCAACGCCAGTACGATCGAATCCAGATAGGGCACCCAGTGGTGCCACTGGCCACCATGCAGCACCAGCGCCAATACGAAGGCCAGCACCACCGCCAGGCTCATCAAGCCCCCCAGCAACCAGCCGCGCACATCCAGCCACAGCAATGCCGACTGCAGCCTGCGGGCCCGCTGGGCCACGAACGCGGCCATGCCCAGGTTGCTGGCACTCAGCAGCGCCGCCCACCACAGCGCCGGTCCGAACTTCACTTCGTGCCCGCCGGTGGTCAAGCCGATCACCGCGTTGGCCAGCGCATACACGCAGGCCAGCGACAGGATCACCCCGCCCAGCGCCTCGACCATCGGCTCCAGGTGCCAATAGCCGTACTGGAAGCGCGGGCTGTGCTCCCGCGCCACCAACCGCAGCACCGACAACGACACCAGGGTCAGGGCTACGTCGACCAGGCTGTAGATGCCGTCGAACAGGATGGCCTGCGATCCCACCAGCAGGCCACCGATGAAGCCGACCGCGCTGACCGCCACGGTGACCCCGATCGAGAACTTCAGGATGCGTTGCTCGCGCGCGGTATCCATCGTCCGCCGAAGCGCCGACCGTACCGGCTCAGGCCTTCAGCACCTCCACCTTGTAGGACGGCACGTCGCCATCGCGCTCGATGATAAGGCCATGGACGTCCGACTCGAAGCCCGGGAAGCGCGCGTTCTGCTCGCGGGCGATGCGCAGCGACTGGATGATCGGTTCGTCGCGGTCGCCGAAGCGCTCGCCCGGCATGATCGTCGGGATGCCCGGCGGATACGGCACCAGCATCGTCGCAGCGATGCGGCCGCTGATCTGCTCGATGTCGACCCGCTCGATCTCGCCCTTCACTAGGTGGTTGTAGGCATCGGCCGGGGTCATCACCGGCGTCGGCAGGTCCACGTACATCTCACGCATCACCTTGGCCACCGCGAACTCCTGGTTGAACGCATGCAGTGCGTCGCACAGGTCACGCAGGCCCCAGCCGGCATAGGCATGGGGATAGTCGGCGGCCAGCGACGGCAGCGCCTGGGTCAGCGGCGCGTTGCGGTCGTACAGCTCCTTGAACGCCATCAGCTCGGTAACCAGCGTGCTCCACTTGCCCTTGGTGATGCCCATCGAGAACAGGAACAGCACCGAATACAGGTTGGTCTTCTCCACGGTGATGCCGCGGCTCCACAGGAACTTGCTCAGCACCGCAGCCGGGATGCCCAGCTTGCCCATGCTGCCGTCCATCGACAGCCCCGGCGTCAACAGGGTCACCTTGATCGGATCGATCAGCACATAGTCATCGACCAGGTTCTCGAACCCGTGCCAATGCGCATCGGGCTGCAGGTACCACTCCTCGCGCTTGGCGACCAGCGGCGCCGGTGTATCGCCCTTGTCCAGGCTGCGCTCGACCTTTGTCGGTTGCCACACGCTGAACCACCAGTCATCGCGGCCCAGATCGTCGCGTACGTGCAGCATCGCCCTGCGGAAGGCGATCGCCTCGTCATGCATTTCCTGCACCAGCGAACGCCCCGCATCCCCTTCCATCATCTTCGAGGCAACATCACACGCCGCGATCACGCCGTAATGCGGGCTGGTCGAGGTATGCATCATGAACGATTCGTTGAAGCGTTCGGCGTTCAGGTCGCGGCTGGCCGAATTGCGCACGTGGATCATCGAGGCCTGCGAGAACGCGGCCAACAGCTTGTGCGTGGAATGAGTGGTGAAGATGATCGCGTCCTGCTCGCGCGGCTTGCCCTTGGCCATGCCGTAGTGGTTCTCGTAGAACGGATGGAACGCGGCATAGGCGTACCAGGCCTCATCGAAATGCAGGAAGTCGACCGCGCTGCCGATCTCCTCGGCGATTTTCTCGGCGTTGTAGCACAGGCCGTCGTAGGTCGAGTTGGTCACCACCGCGATACGCGGTTTGGAACCGGCCTGGTAGGCCTGGCTGGCCAGCGGATTGGCCGCGATGCTCTGCTGCAGGGCTTCCGGGGTGAACTGGTCCAGGCTGATCGGGCCGATGATGCCGTGCGCATTGCGGCTGGGCGTGAAGTACACCGGCACCGCGCCGGTCATGATCAGCGAATGCAGCAGCGACTTGTGGCAGTTGCGGTCGACGAACACCACGTCGCCGCGGGCCACGGTGCCATGCCACACGATCTTGTTGGCCGTTGACGTACCGTTGGTGACGAAGAAGGTGTGATCGGCGCCGAAGTTGCGCGCGGCCTCGTCCTCGGCCTCCTTGATCGGGCCGGTGTGATCCAGCAGCGAGCCCAGCTCCGGCACCGAAATCGACAGATCGCTGCGCAGCGTGTTCTCACCATAGAACTGGTGGAAGGCCCGCCCGACCGGTGACTTGGTGAAAGCCACGCCGCCGGCATGGCCAGGCGTATGCCAGGAATAATTCGACTCGGCCGCGTGGTGGATCAGGGCCTTGAAGAACGGCGGCAGCAGGTTCTGCATGTAGTCTTCGGCCGCACGCATCACCTGGCGCGAGATGAAGCTCTTGGTGTCTTCGAACAGGAAGATGAAGCCGTGGATGTACTTGAGCAGCTTGCTCGGCACCTTCTCGATGGTACGGCGCTCGCCATACAGGAACACCGGCAGGTTGGCCCGGCGCGCACTCTGCTCGCGCAGGAAGGCGGTCAGGCGCTGGAACTCGCCATCGACCTCCTCGCTGCCGTCGATCGAGATCAGCACCGCCGAAGCGGCCACATAGGTACGGGCGCCGGCACGGGCATCGTCCAGGTTCAGGCCGCACAGCACGCGCTGGTCATTGCTGCGCAGCTCTTCCACCAGCGCACGGATGAGGATGCCGCCGATGCGCGGCGAGTCGTAGTCACCGTCGATGACGATGACCGGATAATCCAGGGACTTGAAATACACGTTGATTCTCCTTGTCTAACTCAGGAACGCTGGGCGCCGGACGAAATTGCCGCCGCCTCGCGGGAACGCTGCCGCTGCTGGCGACGCTCCTCGCTGAAGAAGGGATAGAACACGGTGATGAACAGCACGAACAGGAAGGCGTACTGCACGATCGTTCCCGACGAGCCGTAGATCGCCCACAGGCAGTACACGACCGTCAGGCTGGTCAGGGTCCAGAACGCACCGGTGTGCACCAGCGTGTGCGACCGCTCCACCACGAAGTAGCAGGCCACGCACGAATAGATGTACGGCAGCAGCGTCAGCACGACCGCCGCCGAAGTGATCACGTCGAACTGAGCCGAGGCCGTCTTCGAGGTGGAGGTCACCAGCACCGCCAGGGTCATCAGCACGGCCACGATCAGCACGCCCTTGACCGGCACGTCGTCCTTGTTGGTCTTGCTGAAGATGCTCGGGAACAGGCCATCATCGGAGGCCGCCTTGGCGCTCTGCGCGGTCAGCAGGATCCAGCCGCCCAGCGAACCTGCGGCGCCGATGAAGGCGCACAGGCTGACCAGCGCACCACCCCAGCCCCCGACGGCCTTGGCCGCCGCCAGTGCGAACGGCGCGTCAGATACCTGCAGCTCGCCGTTGGGTACCATGCCCATGATCACCGACGAGCTGGCGATGTAGGCGATGGCGGCCAGGAACACACCGGCCAGGGTGGCGCGGGCCACGTTCTTCTCCGGGTTTTCGACCACACCGGCCGTGACCGAGGCCGACTCGACGCCGATGAAGGCCCACAGGGTCAGTGCCGCAGCACTGGAGATCGCACCGAAGTTCGACTCGCCGGAGACGTTGTAGGCCCCCTTGAAGATGTCGGCATCGAAGAAGAACCAGCCGAAGATGGCGATGCCCAGGATCGGCACCAGCGCGAAGCTGGTGGTGACCGTCTGCACGCGGCTGACGAACGCCGGTCCGATCATGTTGGCAAAGCTCAACGCCCACACCAGGATCAGCACCGCGATGCAGCGCACCAGCGGTTCGGACAGGATCGGGAAGAAGTAGCTGAAGTAGCCCACCGCCGCGATGGGAATGGCAACGTTGCCGATCCAGTTGGCGAACCAGTAGATGGTGTTGGTCTGGAAGCCCATGTAGGGACCGAACCAATCGCGTGCATACGCATACGGGCCACCCGCTTTGGGCGCCAGCTTGCCGAGCTTGGCGAACACGAAGGCCAGCAGCAGCGCACCGGCCGTGGTGATCAGCCACCCCCATATCGAGGCGGTACCGATCTTGGCCAGGCTGGAGGGCAGCAGGAACACCCCTGAGCCCATCATGTTGCCGGCGACGAGGAAGGTGGCTCCGACCACCCCGATTTTCTTTGCTTCTGCCATGACAATCTCCTGTACCTGGCATGGGCCCGGTGAACCCGGGCGTGGGGAATGGCTGCGCTGGCGTGCTGCCGCTGGCGCTTACTTGATGAAGTTGTATTGCAGGCTGCCCTGCACCCGGACCGTGTCGCCGCGTGCTCCGCTCTGCTGCTGCAGGCGGCCGTACAGCAGTTCCATGCCCATCGTCCACGACGGTGCCGGGCTCCAGATCAGGTTGAACACGCCATAGCGGCTTTGCCGGAATGCATCACTCGGCAGCGCCGCATTGCGCTCCAGGGTCAGCTGACCGTAGATCAGGTTCGAGCGCCACAGATCCGACCAGTAGTGGGTATAGCCGACGAAGCCACCGCGCAGGTCCAGCGCATCGATACGTCCATCGGCACCTACCACGGCGTCAAGACCGGAACCGGTGAGATCGGCGGTGTAGCGGCTCAGGCCGCGGCCGCCCAGCGCACCGAACAGCAACAGATCGCGTTCCCCCACCGAGGCCGAGCCACTGAGCTGCGCGCCACCGGCAAAGACGCGGTCACGGCGGGCATCGCCGTCGTAGGCAAGATTGCGCGCCACGACGCCCAGTTGCAGGTGGCCCCAGTCACGCTCCATGCGCGCGATGGCACTCACATCCGGCAATCGATTGACCGCCGCCATCGCATCGCTGGCGCCGGCCAGCTCGGTGTCCGGGTCTTCGGCGGCCAGGGTCAGGGTGTTGCCCTTGCCCAGTGCAAAGCTGTGATGGATGCCGGCCACCAGCAGGTAACCGGCGCCGCCGGGTCCAGCAAAATCCAGCGTGTCGGGCAGGCTGTCCGGGTCCATGAAGCTGGAATACCCGTAACCCGCATACGTGTTGCCAAGCTGGCCATAGGCATGGCGCAGGCGGAACTGATAGCCATCGCTGCTGCCGAAGAAGTCATTCTCCAGATAGAAGCGCAGGTTGCCATGGGTGGTCGGCCGCCGCGCTTCGAAACTGAAACGCGTCTGCTTGGCGTGGATGTTGAAGTTCGAAACATCGCGATGGCTGCCGCCCACCGGCATCGACGAGGGAATGAACTGATCCTCGTCCCCTGCGCCGCGCGAATCCGCAATCGCATCGAGCTTGGCATAGCCACCGATGCGGATCACGGTGTCGGTGCCGGGAATGGCGAAGAAGCCTTTCAGGTCCGGATCGGTCGGGCCGGCGGCGCTGTCCGGGCGCGAGGCCGCCGTTGACGGATCGGCCACCGACTCACGCTGGGGCAGCACGGTCGGCGACACGCCGGGAACCTGGGTCGGGTGCAGGATCCCGCTGGCGGTTGACACAGTCGTGGTCGCCTGCGATGCAGTGGGCGTCGGCGTCGGCAGTACAACGGGAGCCGCAGCCGCACGCTCTTCGCGTCGTTCAAGCTGGTCCAGACGCTGCTGCATGCCCTGCAGCGTCTGCCGCATCGCGTCGATCTCCCGACGCAATGCCTGCGCATCATCCTGTGCGTGCAACGGCATCGCTGCCATCGCCGTCAGGCACCCCATACTCAGTACCGCCAAGCGCATTGCATCCTCCCCGGACTGGAACTTCCGCCGCGCGGCCGAGCAGCGCGCGTGCGCCGCCCCGACCTCAACGAGCCGTTGCTGGAAATGCGGGTACTGCGTCGACGACCGTCGCCAGCCTGCGCGATGCAGGCAACAGGGCGATGACATTGCCCCACCTGCCCGGACAGCGCCGGAGTCGCTTCCACTGCGGCAGCGCTGCCTAAGGGGTGGCGACCGCAGGGGTCTGGGTAACAAGCGCTGGGTGAGAATGTCGTGAATGGCATTGCGCGCACGCCCTCTCGAGGGCATGACGTGTGCGGCATCCATAGCGCAGTGACGCTGTATTCCATGCGCCAAGGCTAGTTCGACTGTCGTTTTTGGCCTTGATTGGGATCAAAGCGAAATGCTTGATGTCAGTCACGATTCAGACGTGACATCTGTTCGTGACGTGCGCAGCCCTCTTCGCCGGGACTGTCGCAGAAAGCAACAGGCCCACATGTCGCCATGTGGGCCTGTCACTCGGTTCAGCAGCCCGGGGGCCTCAGCGTGGGCCGAGTACCGCCTGCAGATCGTTGCCCTGCGGAAGGCCGGCACGTCGCTGCACCTGGCCCTGCGCATCCTGGAACAGGATGCCGGGCGTACCCTGGAAGCCCATCTCCACCATCAGCACCTGGTTGGCATCCAGTTTGGCTGCGATGTCCCGGCTGATGCTGGGCAGCGGCTTGATGCCACCGCGATCGAACTGATGCTCGTTCTCCAGCAGTGCCGCACTGGGATCGCGCGCGGCCATGATCGCCGCCGCCTTGGCCGGACTGTCTTCGCGGATCACGCCGACCATGATGTGGCGCAACTGCACCTTTCCTGCGTCCACCCAGGGCCGTGCCGCCTCCCAGAACTTGTGGCAGTAAGGACAGTTGGCATCACTGAAGGTGTACACCACGCGCGGCGCATCGGCCTTGCCATCGCGTACCCAGGCACTGGCCTCCAGCTTGCTCCACATCTTGGCCGACATCGGCGCGGCAACCAGCTTCTCCAGCGTCTCGGCTGCAACTTCGTTGCCCTCGGCGTCGAACAGGCTACCCACCAGCACATGCTTGCCATCGGCGGTCACGTAAGCCGCCGCCGGCTGCTGGCCACCAACCATGCCGGCAAAGCCGCGCAGGCCGCCCGGCGCGTCGAATTCGGAGACCACCTCGAAGCCATGCTTCTCGATGCCCTTCAGGACAGCTGGCAACTCACCCTTCCTGGCGGCTGCCGTTGCCGAAGCCGTTGCCGGTGCAGCGGCATCCTTGCCCGGCGGGGTCTGTGCCTGGCTGCAGGCAGCCAGCGCCAGCATGGCCGGCAGCATCAGCGTATGCGCGATGCGCGGGGAAATCGACAACATGGAAACTCCGTAGTGGGATGCCAGCGCAGGCTACCGCAGCCGGCGCAGTTTGTGTTCAAGACCGGCCTGCGTCAGTTCGCCGAGATGCAGTTCCTGCAACCGCCCCTGCGCGTCGAAGAAGAGCGTGGAGGGGAAAGCCCGGACGTCCAGCGAGGTAGAGGCAGCCGATGACTCATCCAGCAGGACGTTGCCCAGCGAGATGTGTTCAGCGGCTAGAAAGGTCTGGACCTCGGCAAGGGTCTCGCCCTGGTTGAGGAAGACGAACTGGATATCGGCATGCTCCTGCTGGGCCGTCGCCAGTACCGGCATCTCCCGGCGACACGGGCCGCACCAGCTGGCCCACAGATTCAGCACGAGCGGCCTGCCGTGAAACTGCTGCAGGTCAATCGCCCTGCCCTGCAGGTCGACTACCTGCAGTGTCGGCAGCGGCATCTGCTTTGCCTGCCAGTACGCGAGCCCCTGGCTTGCACCGCCCCACAGCAGCAGTCCGGCCAGCGCACCTGCCAGCACCGGCGCCCTCAACGCGCGATGCCTGCGCAGTCGCCACAGCGCCCAGGCAAATCCAGCGCCAATCACAACGGGCAGGTGATACCCACCATCGGCAATCTGCAGCACGCTCCAGGGAGCTTCACGATAAAGGCTGAAATGCGCGGCAACAAAGGACAGCCGGCCACACAGCAGGCCAACCAGCAGCATGTCCAGCACCATCCCGGCTGCAGGTGGCCGAGCCTGGCCAGGCTCGGCACGCGACCAGAACCGCGCAATGGCCATCGCCAGCAACAGGAAGATCAGGATCAACACCACCGGCATCGGCACCGGCCCAACACTCGACATCAGCTCACCCGCTCTCGCCTGCACAGACCCGCATGGTCAAAGCGTCGTGCCTGCGATGCAAGCACGACGCATCCAACAGCATTCATCAAGCGGCGTTGCGCCCCAGCTGCGTGCCTGGCGAGGCGCGCAGCCCTCGCAGACTGCCGGCCACGGCAGGCGTCAGCGGACGGTCGCGGCGTTTATTGCTGACGTGGCGACGATAGTTGGCGGGCGTCATGCCGACGATGCGCAGGAACAGCCGGCGGAATGCGCTCTGATCAGCGTAGCCCACCCCCCAGGCAACTTCGTCGATGCTGGCGCCCTGCTGCAGCAACGTCTGCGCCTTGGCCACGCGCAGTCGCTGGCAGTACTCGATGGGCCGCAGCCCGGTCGCCTTCAGGAAACGGCGTTGCAGGGTCCGCGGTTCCAGGCCGGAGATCTCACAGATTGCTCCCAGCGTCGCCCCACGTGCAGCCGTGGTATGCAGCCAGCGCTGCGCCTTCAGCACGTCACGGTCACCATGGGCGAAGTTGGCACTGAATCGCTCGAGATCCTGCTGGATCCCCACTGGCACCACTATCCCCAACTGCTGTGCCACCGCGCTGGCCACGCCCTGGCCGTGCAGCCGGTACAGCAGGCGTAGACCGAGGAAGCGCCAGGCCTGGGCCCCGCCCACGGTGAGCAGATCGCCATCATCGACGAGTGCACGCTCACTGGGTGCCCAGCCGCCAACCTGCACCTGCAGCGCCGGATGGCGGTTGAGGTCAGGGCCTGACACCGTGCGCCCCGTCAACAGACCCGCCCGTGCCAGCACACTGACCCCGTCACCTGCGGCGGCCAGCAGGCTGCCGCCGTCGTAGTGGGCCCGCAACCAGTCCAGCAGGACATCCTCGGCGCGCAGCGACGCACCGGAACTGACCTGGCCCGGCAAGGCGATCACTGCGGGAATTGCCGCGTCCAGCATTTCGGCACCGGCAATGCGATGCACGCCGGTATTGCTGGCAGGCACAATCCAGCGGGTGACCAGCACCCGCTTGCAGGGCCGTCGCTGCTGCTGCGCCAGACGATTGGCGACGTGCGCCATTTCGGCAAGCACCGATGCAGCCGACGGGTCGCCTCCGGGGTATTCAACCACCGCAACCTCGACGAATCCTTCGTTGCTGATTCCCTCCACTCCCCACCTCCTCTTCCGGTTCAGGCCGTCGAGCGGCCGGTTCAGGTTGAGGGTAGGAACTGCTTTGCCCCCGGGGCTATGAAGAAAGTTGCAAAGTGTGCTGAATGGGCGACGCAGGCAAAGCCTTGACTCTTGACCAGAGTCCAGGGATGACTATGCACGGCAGGTCCAGAGGAGTCCGCCGTGAACATTGGTCAGTTGGCACGCCAGGCCGGCGTCCCCATCGACACCGTCCGCTATTACGAACGTCAGCAGCTTCTGCCCACCGCGGCACGTACGGCAGGTGGCTATCGCATCTTCGGCGAGCAGGATCTGCGACGCCTGCGCTTCATCCGCCGTGCAAAGACTCTGGGCTTCAGCCTGGACGAGATCGGTGAACTGCTTTCCCTCAGTGATCATCCTCCGCAGGACATGGGCAGCGTGCGTGACACCGCGCGGATTCGACTGCAGGACATCGAACTGCGGATGGCCGAACTGCAGCGCATGCACGGCGCCCTCTCGCAACTGGTCGATGCCTGCCCCGGACATGGCGCGCTCGACCAGTGCCCGATCCTGGCCGCGCTGACCGGGGAAGACCGCTGAGCGCCTGGCGTCTGCGTCGACACATGTGCTGCCTGGCAGGAGGAAATCGCCTCCGCGCCATCGCGCGCCATGTGTAGAAAAGTGCAACAAAGCGCTTGCCAACCCCCGGGGGCACAGCTATTATTTCGCTCCTCAGCGACGTGGGGCCATAGCTCAGCTGGGAGAGCGCCTGCATGGCATGCAGGAGGTCAGCGGTTCGATCCCGCTTGGCTCCACCATACTTTCGGCATTAGGCCGTCGAAAGGTCGCAAAGAACATTGATGAGATCTGCGTCCCCATCGTCTAGAGGCCTAGGACATCACCCTTTCACGGTGGCGACCGGGGTTCGAATCCCCGTGGGGACGCCACTCATCATGAACAACGAGGACCCGGCCGATAACCGGGTCTTTTTTGTTCACCGCCCACCGGCATTCAGGTTGTGGCGTCGGAACGCTCCTGCCCTTGTGGCAATGAACGATTCGATGAAAAAGCTTCAAAAAAAAGCTTCCACAAATGTGAACAGGCAGGTATGATAGGCGGCTCGGTAACACGGGGCCATAGCTCAGCTGGGAGAGCGCCTGCATGGCATGCAGGAGGTCAGCGGTTCGATCCCGCTTGGCTCCACCACTTTCGACATTAGGCCGTCGAGAGTTCTACAACTTGAAGTTTTTCGTGCGTCCCCATCGTCTAGAGGCCTAGGACATCACCCTTTCACGGTGGCGACCGGGGTTCGAATCCCCGTGGGGACGCCAGTTTCAAAGAGGACCCTGCTCCCAGCAGGAATCTTGGTTTCATGGGGCCATAGCTCAGCTGGGAGAGCGCCTGCATGGCATGCAGGAGGTCAGCGGTTCGATCCCGCTTGGCTCCACCACTTTCGGCATTAGGCCGTCGAAAGTTCTACAACTCAAAGTTTTTCGTGCGTCCCCATCGTCTAGAGGCCTAGGACATCACCCTTTCACGGTGGCGACCGGGGTTCGAATCCCCGTGGGGACGCCAATCTTTGAAACCCCGGCTTCGGCCGGGGTTTTTCTTTGCCTGCGATTCCCTGGTGACCGCGTTTCAGAACCGGCGATACATGCCGATCGAGGCTGGCGCGGTCGCCGCAAAGCCAAACTGCGCATACAGCCGATGTGCCTCGCCATCGGCCAACAGACTCACATACGCCGACGGCGGCAGGTTGCCCTGCATCCAGTCGCTCAGACGCTGCATCACAGCCTTGCCCAGACCCTGCCCCTGCAGGCGCGGCAGCACGGCGATATCGCAGACCTGCAGGTGGCAACCACCATCGCCGATGATCCGGCCCATCGCTACCAGCTCGCTGCCCTGGTAGGCACAGACACCGAAAACGGTATTGGGCAATGCCCGCGTCGCCGCCTCATGGGTCTTTGCACTGAGCCCGGCCAGCGCACGCAGCTGGCAGTAGTCCTCAACCGTCGGCACCGCCTGACGGAAATGGATCGTCTCTGGATCATTCATGCAACGTCTCCTGGAAGGTCGAGCTATCCTGCCGCATCCACGTCGCAGCCGCTGCGACCCATCTTCCGGCAGAGTCCCATGTGCTATTCCGCCCTGATCCGCGCCGACTACGCCAAGCTCGTGCGCGAGTTCGGCGCCGTCCTCTCCCTGGAGGAGTTCGCCGAACTCTATGCGCATGATCCCGGCAAGAAACGACCGAAAACGCCGAAAGCGATGGACGACGGATTTGCCGGTGCGCGCACCGAACTGGGCCGCGACATCGTGGCGAAGATCCAGCAATGGCATGCACAGGAGCGGCAACAGCTGCAGGCTGAGCTGGAGCGGCAGCTTGAGCGTCGCGACATCGCCAATGCAACCCTGGCCACCCGTCCCACGCAGAAAGCACGCAATGACCTGCGCGTTGCCGGCAACCGCATCGACCGCGCGCAGGCACGACTGGACGACCTGCATCGGGAACAGCTGCTGCCACGCGACAACCGTATTTTTCCTGGCACCTACGCGCCGGTGATGGTCAGCGAGAATGGCCGGCGCGTGATCAAGCCGATGCGCTATCAATGCCGGCTTCCGGACAAGCCCGCGCGCAACGATGTCCTCTATCCCGGCACCTACAATGCGCGGCGGGACAGCCTGGAAGGCTATTGGCGCGGGGCCTTCGGACTGCGCCACGGCGTGGTGGTGGTACAGGCCTTCTACGAGCACGTCCCTCGCCACGCCATTGCCGGCCGCACCCTACACAACGACGAGAAGGAACAGGACGTGGTGCTGGAGTTCCGCCCTGATCCGCCGCGCGACTTGTTGCTGGCCTGCCTGTGGGCGGAATGGGAGGGCCCGGAAGGACGCCTGCTGTCGTTCGCCACCATCACCGATGGACCGTCAATCGATGTTGCCGCTGCCGGCCATGACCGGGGCGTACTGCCGATCCGCGCCGAGCATCTGGACGCCTGGCTCAACCCGGACCCGGACAACCTGGCAGCGCAGTACGCCATCCTCGACGACCGCGAGGAGATCCGTTATGTCTACGAAGAAGCCGCCTGAGCGGTCGGATCAGGCGTTGGCGCTGGAACGTCCCACTGCGCGGACCAATGCCTTGGACAGTTCCGCCGACAGATAGGGCTTGATCAACAGCACCCCCGATCGCATCGCGACAGGCAGTTGTTCGGCGGTCATGCCGGTGGCAAGCACGAACGGCACCCCGCGCGCGGCCAGCGCCGCAGCGACCGGCTCACTGGTCTCGTTGTGGGCCAACCGGTAATCCAGCAGGGCCACGTCAGGGCTGGCCTCTTCCAGCAGGCGCAGTGCCTCGGCAACGGACGCGGCAAGACCAACGACCAGAGCACCGGAATGCACCAGCTGCATCTGCAGCAGCGCCGCACTCATCTCGTCGTTCTCCACTACCAGCACCCGCAGGTCCTGCAACGCTGACATAGGCTATCGCTCCGTGCCTGTTAAGCGTTGCCAGTATAGCCAGCAGTCGGCCGATACCGACAATTTGAAGCCATTTCGGCCCTGTTCGCCCGCACCTCTATGAACGCCCGCCCGGCTCGGGTACACTAGCCCGCTGCTGCCGGTGTGGCGGAATGGTATACGCAGCTGACTCAAAATCAGCCGGGGGTGACCCCATGAAGGTTCGAGTCCTTTCACCGGCACCACGATAAAAGGCCAGGTCTACGACCTGGCCTTTGTCGTTTCCGGTCTTGCCCTGCCCGACCAACGCCGCCGACACTGGAGCGATGGCATCGCACTCCGCTCCCTCCCTTCCCCCAGCGTTCCAGGCTCACCTGCGCGAACTGGTCCTTCCAGACGCGGTCGCCTGGTCGAACTACCTGTCGCTGCCGGGCGTGATCGAGCACACCAGCTGGGGCGATGTCTCTGTAGAGGCTCTGCAGCGGCAGATCGTCGACCATGCGCGCAACACACGATGCCGCCGCTGGGCGATCCTCGACAGTCACGATCAGTTGCTGGGCACCGTCGGCCTCAACGACATCGACATCGAGCACCACCGCGCGGAACTGGCCTACGACCTGTCCCCAGCCCACCAGGGACGCGGGCTGGCGACCGGGGCGGCGCGCGCGGTCATCGCCTGGGCGCAGGCCGCACTAGGTTGCGTGCGCATCCAGGCCACCGTGCTCGACAGCAATCTGCGATCCATTGCCGTACTGGAACGGGCAGGCATGCAACGCGAGGGATTGCTGCAGTCCTATCGCCATGTCCGTGGACGGCCGCGCGATTTCTGGATGTATGCGCACACTCACCCGCGGCTGCACTGCGGCCAGGGCGAAGACCGCGCCCACCCATAAGCCAGCGCGCGCCGGCGCCCTACACCACCCGCAGCGCCGGGGAATGCACGCCATGGCCATGCCCTGCCCCCGCGTGCACACGGAACCCTGCCACCGTCTGCAGCAGCTGCGAAGACTGCTCTTCCATGCTGCGCGCGGCCGCTGAGGCCTCTTCCACCAGCGCTGCATTCTGCTGCGTGCCCTGATCGATCAGATCCACCGCGTGGTTCATCTGCTGGATGTCATCGCTCTGCTGTTGCGCAGCCGCACTGATCTCGGTCATCAGGTCGCTGACACGCCGCACGTCGACCACGATCTCGTCCATGGTCCGGCCGGCGCTCTCGACCTGCGCCGTACCGGCACCGACGTTGGCAACAGACGCATCGATCAGCTGCTTGATTTCCTTTGCCGCACCCGCCGAGCGATGCGAGAGCTCGCGGATCTCGGTGGCAACCACGGCGAAACCACGACCATGCTCACCGGCACGCGCCGCTTCCACCGCCGCGTTCAATGCCAGGATGTTGGTCTGGAAGGCAATGCCATCGATCACACCGATGATGTCGACGATGCGACGCGAGGAAGCATTGATCACCTCCATCGTCGAGACCACGTCATGCACCACCTGGCCACCCCGTGCGGCCACATCGGCGGCGCCGCCGGCCAGTTGGCTGGCCTGGCGCGCGTTGGTCGCGGTGCGCTGCACGGTCTCGGCCAGCCCCTTCATCGACACGGCGGTTTCTTCCAGAGAGGCAGCCTGCTGTTCGGTACGCTGGGAAAGGTCGTTGTTGCCTTCGGCGATCTCGCTCGCACCGACCGCAATGGTGTCTGCGGCGAACTTGATCTGACCGATGATGGCCGCCATCGCCTCGACCAGCGCGTTGACGCCGCCGCATAGCTCAGCGATCGGGCCCGTCTTGTCGGCCATGCCGATGCTCCGGGTCAGGTCGCCCTCCTTTGCCGACGCCACCACTTCGCGCGTCTGCGCTACGGCGCGCTGCATGGCCTGGCTCTCATGCACCTGTGCGGTGATGTCGGTGGCGTACTTGACGACCTTGAACGGCCGCCCGCTGGCATCGAGAATCGGGTTGTACGACGCCTGGATCCACACTTCACGACCGCCTTTGCCCAGCCGCCGGTACTGGCCCGCGTCGTACTCGCCGGAGCCGAGCTTTTCCCAGAAGCGCCGATACTCGACACTGGCCCGGTAGTCGGGCTCGACGAACAGCGAATGATGCTGGCCACGCACTTCTTCCAGCGTATAGCCGGTGGCGGCCAGGAAGTTCGCATTGGCCGCCAGGATGCGGCCATCCATGCTGAACTCGATCACCGCCTGCGATTTGTCGATGGCGGCCAGCTGCCCCGCCGATTCGGCTGCCTGCTGCTTCTGCGCGGTGATGTCGGTGGCGAACTTGACCACCTTGTACGGCCGACCGTGCTGGTCAAGCACCGGGTTGTAGGATGCCTGGATCCAGACTTCGCGCCCCCCCTTGCCGAAGCGCCGGTACTGACCTGCATCGAACTCACCGCGGCCCAGCCGCGCCCAGAAGTCGCGGTATCCGGTACTGCGCGCGTCCTCGGGATCGACGAACAGGGAATGATGCCTGCCCTGGATCTCATCCAGGCGATATCCCACTGCCTGCAGGAAGTTGTCATTGGCCTGCAGGATGGTGCCGTCGAGGGCGAACTCGATGACCGCCTGCACCCGGTGCAATGCGGCCACCTGGGCCTCAAGCTCGACGTGCCGCCGATGCTGCTCGGCCACCTCCGTGGCGCGGCGCTGCCTGCCCAACACTCCCTGCAGCGCGCGCAGGGGAGACCAACGGGTGAGCACTTCGACCGGCGCCTGAGCACCTTCCATGGAGCCTGAAATAAGCATCGTCTGATCCTCGGTGTCCGGGTAGCGGTTGCGACCCGCCGGGCGGGATGCCCGGCGGCAACTTCGATTGCCTGGGACTGCAGACGCCGGAAGGCGTCACTCGAGCGACTGGCAGGAACAGTACGGCAGCTGCGATCGTCATCAAACAGCGGCGGAGCACACGGCACGGGCCGCCCATCGGAGGCAGCCTCGGGTCCGGCGGCGGGAGCCTGCAGCGGGCTCCAGAGAAGGTAACGGCGCGACGGCCAGCAACTTTAGGGGGCCAGCCCCTGGTCGGCAGCGCGCCGCAGAACCCAGCGCAGCAGCATCGTTGCCAGCACCGCCGGCAGGTAGCCCAGACTGCCGCAGACGACCAGCAGGGACGGCCCCGCCAGCGGCCCGCCTCCGCCCAGGATCCAGCTGCGGGTGGCGAGGATGTACAGCGCGAACGGCACCAGCAGCAACGGTGCCAGCCGCAACAGCTGCCACCGCCACCTCCCCGGCCCGATCCAGCCGGCCAGTGCACCCAGCACGGCACCTGCAGCTACGATGGTGGCGATTTCATCCATGACGCGCTTCCGGAAGTCTTCCAGCCACCATTCTGGACCAGCGCTGACGGAAAGGGGATGCGGCAGGCACGCAGAAGGTTGCAATGACCATCGGGACATCCCTTGCCTGCGCACTGCCGGCAGCATGTGCCCACTGAATGGATTTTTCCTGGGAGGCAGCATGCTTCGACGCTTGAACGCCATCATCATCCTCAGTCTCTGCAGCGCAGGCGCATTGGCCAGCGACGCGGGCTTCCGTCCCAGCTTCCATCCCGACCAGCTGAAGGGGCCACCCGCCGGTCGCCACAACGAAGTACTGGTGCTTGGGACAGCACATCTGTCGGAACTGCCAAAGGCCTTCGAGCCGACCATGCTGGAGCCCTTGCTGCAGCGCCTGGCGCGTTGGCGCCCGCAGGCGATTGCCACCGAAAACCTGTCCGGCCTGCAGTGCGACTTCATGCGTCGCAATCCCAGCCGCTATGCCGAAAGCGTTGAAACCTACTGCTACGACACCGATGAGGCCCGCGTCGCCACCGGCCTCGACGTGCCCAGCGCCAACGCCGAAATGGGGCGCCTGCTGTCGGCATGGCCGGCAAGCCCGACAGCAGCGCAGCGTCGGCACCTGGCCGCGGTATTCCTGGCCGCTGGCGAGCGCGGATCGGCGCAGGTGCAATGGCTGCGTCTGCCTGTGCAGGACCGGATCGCCAGCGACGGCCTGGATGCTGCGCTGGTCGGGATTCTCGACAAGAGCCTGACCCGCCGCAATGAAACCAACCTGGTGGCGGCAGTCCTCGCTGCCCGCCTGGGGCTGGAACGCCTGTGGGCCGTGGACGACCACACCGCCGATTCGCCCACCCCGCCCGAGGACAAGAAGGCGGCACGCGAAGCGATGATGAAGGCCTGGGACAACCCGCACGCAAACGCACGGCTGGACGCCGACGAGCCGCTGTATGCCAACGTCGGCAAGGTCGGTGGCGTGCTGGACCTGTATCGCGCCTACAACCGCCCCGGCGTCGGCCTGCAGGCCTACCAGGCCGATTTCGGTGCCGCGCTGGTCGAACCCTCATCCCAGGGCTTTGGCCGCAACTATGTGGGCTACTGGGAAACCCGCAACCTGCGCATGGTCGCCAACATCCGCGAAGTGCTGGGCCAGCGGCCGGGAACGCGCCTGCTGGCCATCGTTGGCGCCTCGCACAAAGGCTACTACGAGGCCTACCTCAACATGATGCACGACGTGCAGCTGGTGGATGCCGAAGAGGTGCTGCGCTGAGGCCCGCACCTGATCAACGCAGCAGATCCGCTACCCACGTTGCTGCGCATCGCGACGCGCAGCGCGCCAGATCATCACGCTGGCAGCGACGATGCAGCCCAGCGTGACCAGCAGCATCAGCGCCACGCCCCACTGCACCACGGGGACCAGCATCCGGGCCTGCTGGTCATTGCGCAGCTGCTCCAGCCGGAGCCAGCCGGAGAGAGCCAGGGACCAGCCGACAACGGCCGGTGCATAAGCACGGACTGCACTCAGGTTCCAGGACGTCATGTTGTTTTCCTGCCAAGGTGGGGCGTTGGCGCAGTATTCGCCGCGCCCCTCTCACAGGCTGAGATCAGCCGTCGCTGAGGTCGCCGCCGTCCGCCGGCGAGCTACCGGGCAGTTCGCCGGTTTCGCCCTGCACCTGCACATTGTTGCGCCCCATCGCCTTGGCCCGGTAGCACTGGGCATCGGCGGCGGCGACGGCCTGGTCCACGCTCATGCCGGCGGCAAGCGGTGCGATGCCGATGCTGGCGCCGATCCGCAGCTGGTGCTGGTCCCACGGAATGGACAGGTTGGCCAGGGTATGCAGCAACTCGCCGCCGATGCGCGCCGCTCGCCGCGGGCTGCACCCGGACAGGATCACCGCGAATTCGTCACCGCCCAGGCGGGCCACCACATCCGAGTCGCGTACACCATGGCGCAATACGCTGGCCACGGCCCACAGCACGGCGTCGCCGGCCAGATGACCAAAGGTATCGTTGACCGGCTTGAACCGGTCCAGATCGATGTACATCAGTGACGCCGCCTGCCCGGTCCGCTCGACCCGGGTGATCGCCTGCTGCAGATGCACTTCGAAGCCGCGGCGATTACCCAGTTCGGTCAGCGGGTCCATCTCCGCCAGGTGCCGTGCCTCGCGCTCGCGTGCACGCTGCTGGGTGTCATCGCGCAGGACCCACACCGCACCACGCACCTGGCCCTCGTCGTCACGAAGCCAGGCCCGGGTCAGGTCAACCGGCACCACGGCGGTGCCCATCTGCAGCAGCAGATCGGCATGCAGATCCACGGCGTTGCTTTCCGGATCCAGCAGCACGCTGACGTCGAGCTGCGATTGCGGTGCGTATTCGGTGGTCAACGACAGCACGTCCTGCACGAGATGCCCGGCCAGCGACAGCGCTCCATCGCCGGCAAGCATTCGCACGGCGGCCGCGTTGGCATATTCGATATGGCCATCCAGGGCCACGCTGAGTACCAGGTCGGCAACCGCATCCAGGGTGATGCGGCTGCGCTGCTCGCTTTCGAACAGGCGCTGCTCGCTGCTGCGCTGGGCGCTGACATCCTGGATCTGCGACACGAAATGCAACGGTTCACCGCGCTCATTGCGTACCAGCGATACCGACAGCCGTGCCCAGATGGTGTTGCCCTCACGGCCCAGGTAGCGCTTTTCAAGGTGATAGTGCGTGCGTCGCCCCGCCAGCAGGTCCTGCACCAGGGCCAGGTCGGTCTGCAGATCGGCCGGATGGGTCAACCGCTGGAAATCGACCTGCAGCAGTTCCTCGCGCGTGTAGCCGAGAATGCGGCACAGCGCATCGTTGACATCCAGCCAGCGCCCTTCCAGCGATACCAGCGCCATGCCTAGTGCCGCCGAAGTGAACGCTCCGGCGAACTTTTCCGCCGCAAGACGAGCCTCGGCGCGCGCCTGCAGGATCTCGGTGATGTCGATGGCCATGCCGACATAGCCGATGCGCTCGCCATTGGCGCCATCCATGCGGCTGATTGACAGGCGTACCTGGCGACGCTGACCGTCCTTGCGCAGCAGTGTCCACTGCCGCGAATACGTCTGGCCCTCGGCACGTGCACTGAGTGCCTCGAACACACCCGGAACCTGTCCATCGGCGGTCGCCAGCGGTCGCAACCACGCCTGCAGTTCAACCGGGTCGTGGAAGGCATCCAGGCGGCGCGTACCCACTACTTCAGCGGCGGTGTAGCCGAGCAGGCGCTGCGCGCCGGTATTGAAAATGGTGATGATGCCATCGGTGTCGGTCGCGATCACCGCGACTTCGTCTGAAGCATCCACCATCGCCTGCAGGCGCTGCCGCATTTCGGCCGCGTCCTGGCGCGCCTGCTGCAGTTCGGTGACGTCGGCATGGGCGCCGGCCATCCACAGTGGCCTGCCCTGCCCGTCCCATTCGAATACCCGTCCGCGATCGTGGATCCAGATCCATTCGCCATTCCTGTGGCGCATCCGCAACAGGCAGACATAGTGGTCGGTGCGGCCATCGAAGTGGTCCTGCAGGGCCGCATCGGACAGCGCCAGATCATCCGGATGGACCAGCGCGATGAAGGTCTTCTGGCAGATCGGTTCAAGTTCGTCCAACCGGTAGCCGACGATCTCGGCCCACCGTTCGTTGACCCGCATCTGCCCGCTCTGGACGTTCCATTCCCAGGTGCCGGCCGCGGTGCCCTCGATGATCATCGCCAGGCGGCGGCGCTCTTCGGCCAGTTCCTGCAGCCGGCGCTCCAGCAGTGCGTTGCCGCTGTTGCCCTGATCGGCCATCAGCCGCCTCCCCTGCCGACGCAGCTGCCCGCAGGCCGTGGCGAGCCACAGCGGTCACGGAACAGCGCGGATGGTGCTGACGGCATGGCCTCCCCAGCGACAGCAGGGGCCCAGGCGCCCCTTCCGGCGCAAGTGTGCGCATTGCCGGGGAACATCGACAAGTCCCCCGCCCGGATCGCGCCGGGAGGGGGACGGCGGACTCAGCTGCGCTTGGCCCGGGCGAACGCCTCGGCCAGGGCATTGTTGGCTGGCGGCGCGGCCTGTGCCGGGCGTCCGCCATTGCCCGGGTTGCGCCCCTGGCCACGTCCCTGCCCGGGGTTGCCGGCGTCGCGGCGCGGCGCCTGCCCCTGGCTGCGTTCGTCACGGCTGCCCGGGCGGCTGGTGGCCTGGCCGGGCGTGTCGTCCAGACGACGGGTCAGGGCGATGCGCTTGCGCGGCACGTCCACCTCCAGCACCTTCACCTTGACGATGTCGCCGGCCTTGACCACGTCACGCGGATCCTTCACGTAGGTATCAGACAGCGCCGAGATGTGGATCAGGCCGTCCTGGTGCACGCCGATATCGACGAACGCACCGAACGCGGCCACGTTGCTGACCACGCCTTCCAGCACCATGCCCTCGCGCAGGTCCTTGATGTCCTCGACGCCATCGGCGAAACGGGCCGCCTTGAATTCCGGGCGCGGATCACGGCCCGGCTTTTCCAGTTCCTTGAGGATGTCGCGCACCGTCGGCACACCGAATGTCTCGTCGGTGAACTGCTCGGCCTTCAAGCCCCGCAGGAAACTGCCGTCGCCGATCAGCGCCTTGATCGGGCGCGCGGTGCTGGCGACGATGCGCTCGACCACTGGATAGGCTTCCGGATGCACCGACGATGCATCCAACGGCTCATCGCCATCGGCGATACGCAGGAAACCCGCGCATTGCTCGAACGTCTTCTCGCCCAGGCGCGACACCTTCAGCAGGTCCTTGCGACGCTTGAACGGACCGTTGTCATCGCGGTGGCGCACGATGTTCTCAGCTACCGTCGACGACAGGCCCGAAACGCGCGACAGCAGTGCAGCCGACGCCGTGTTGACGTACACGCCAACGGCATTCACGCAGTCCTCCACGCGCGCATCCAGCGCACGCGCCAGGCGGTACTGATCCACGTCGTGCTGGTACTGCCCCACGCCGATCGCCTTCGGCTCGATCTTCACCAGTTCGGCAAGCGGGTCCTGCAGGCGACGCGCGATCGATACCGCACCACGGATCGACACGTCCAGGTCCGGGAATTCCCTGGCCGCCGTTTCCGACGCCGAATACACCGAAGCCCCGGCTTCACTGACCACGATCTTCTGCGGCGCGTTGTCACCCAGCGCCTTGATGGCTTCACCGGCCAGCTTGTCGGTCTCGCGGCTGGCGGTGCCGTTGCCGATCGCGATCAGCTGCACGTTGTGCTTGGCACACAGCTGCTTGATCGTCTGCAGCGACTGCTCCCACTGCCGGCGGGGCTCGTGCGGGTAGATGGTGTCGGTGGCGACCAGCTTGCCCGTGGCGTCGACCACGGCAATCTTGCAGCCGGTGCGGATGCCCGGGTCCAGGCCCAGCACGCTTTTCGGGCCGGCCGGTGCGGCCAGCAGCAGGTCCTTGAGGTTGTCACCGAACACCGCGATGGCTTCGGCTTCGGCTTTCTCACGGGCCTGGTTGAACAGGTCCAGCAGCAGGTGCATGTGCAGCTTGGCCCGCCAGGTCAGGCGGCAGGCGTCCAGCAGCCAGCGATCAGCGGGGCGTCCCGCATCGCGGATACCGGCGTTGTGCGCCACGCGCCCTTCGGCGTACTGATGTCCGGCCTCGGCATCCTTGCCTGGGTCCAGCTCCAGGAACAGGATCTCCTCGCGGCGCGCACGGAACAACGCCAGCAACCGGTGCGAGGGAATCTTCGCCAATGACTCGGCGTGCTCGAAATAATCGCGGTACTTGGCGCCCTCGGTTTCCTTGCCCTCGGCAACGCGGGCACGGATCACGCCCTGCTCGCTCAACCAACTGCGCAGCTCGCCAACCAGCGTGGCGTCCTCGCCCCAGCGCTCCATCAGGATCGCGCGGGCCCCTTCCAGCGCGGCCTTGGTATCGGCCACGCCCTTGTCGGCATCCACGAACGTGGCGGCAAAGATCTGCGGGTCCTGTGTCGGGTCGCCCAACAGGCCATCGGCCAACGGCTCCAGTCCTGCTTCGCGGGCGATCTGCGCGCGGGTGCGACGCTTGGGCTTGTATGGCAGGTACAGATCTTCCAACCGGCTCTTGGTGTCGGCGGCGAGGATCTCGTTGCGCAGCTCATCGCTGAGCTTGCCCTGCTCGCCGATGCTGGCCAGCACCGCCGCACGGCGGTCTTCCAGTTCGCGCAGGTAGGTCAGGCGGGTTTCCAGGTTGCGCAGCTGGGTGTCGTCCAGGCCGCCGGTGACTTCCTTGCGGTAGCGGGCGATGAACGGAACGCTGGCGCCTTCATCGAGCAGGCCGACGGCGGCGCTGACCTGGGCGGTCTGGGCACCGATTTCATCGGCGATGGTCTGGGCGATCTGCTGGGCGAGCTGGCGCTGGGCGTGCTTGGCGTCGTGCATTGTTTCCGGCCTGGGCCGCATTGCGGGAAAGGCCCATTCTTGCAATGCGCGGGCGGCAGGGACAAGGCGTTGACAGAGCGGCGGTTCAGGCGGCGGGTCCGGATGGGACGCCGGCATCCTGGCAAAGGGGGCTCGGACTGGCCCCGGGGCTGGGATGCCGGCGCGGACGCGCGATGGTGGAGCGCGTCCTGCCGCGTACTGCGAAGGTCAGCGGTAGTGGCGGGCGGCACGCTGCATGACGATGTCGTCACGCAGGCTCTCCAGCGCCATCAGGCGGACCTTGCCGACACCCTGCAGTTCCATGAACCGCTCCGTGTAGAACTCCGGCCCCAGCGCGGTATCGGCGCGGGATTTGCTGAAGCCGTAGGGCACCACGCCCTTCTCGCCATCCTTGCTACCACCGACATAAAGAACGATTGCCATGTGATGTCTTCCTCCAAATTGCTACTGCGTACTGCACACGATGAGCGGTACTTGTTGGCTCATCGGGATAGAGCTTACCGCGACCAAGCTGACTGGAACGTCACGAAGACTAATGACGATCGGTTGCATGCAGATGACTGCGGGATAGCAGCAGAATGCTTACGGATCTTTAACTTCCGGCTAACGAATACGGGGGTTTCAGCCAACGGCGCAGCCCCTCGTGGGTAGGTGTGGTTGGTCGCGGAATGCAAAAGCCGCAGGTGGGTCGGCCGGGTTGGGTTCGCGGGGGACGCCGTGAATCCGTCCCTGGAGGCTTGGCCGCGGCATCCATGCCGCGGACACCCCCGCGAACCCAACCCGACCGCCCTCTGACAGATTTCTGCGGTCTGCCACCCACGGAAAAGAAAAAGAAGATCAAAAGCAAAAGCGGCCTGGCTGGCCGTTTCCTGTAGAGCCGAGCCCATGCTCGGCTCTATACGAGCAAGCGCAGCGCGCGACCCGCTTCTGCTGTTCTTTTTCTCCTCCGTGGCTGGACGCGCCCGGAAACTGTCAGGGGTCAGGCAGGTGGGTTGCGCAGGGGCGTGAGCCGCATGGATGCGGCGACCGAGCTTACAGGGACGTACTTGCAGCGGCCCCTGCGCAACCCACCTGCCCGGCCCAATCACATGAATCGCATTTCGCGCCCCACCCACGAGGGGCTGCGCCGTTGGCTGGAATCTACGGCCACCAGCCATGCCCGAACCGCGCGTAATGATCGGCCGCACGCTCGAACGGATTACGCGCGCTGACACCACCACACAGCAGATACACCGGCAGGTACAGCGGCCCCAGCACCAGATACTGGTACACGTGCGCACGTTCATGGTCATCCAGCCGGATCAACGGCTCCACGCCCCACCCCGCCTGATGCGCGTAAGTACGGCAGCACATGCCCAGATCGTGGCCGGTGTGCAGGATCACGTTGCCCAAGGTGATCGCTCCGCCCGGGCCCCACGGCCAGTGATCGAAAACCACCGCGCAATCGCGACCGCTCCAGCGCATCTTCGCCCCCCCCAGCAACCCGGCCAGACCGCCAAGCAGGCCGATCAGGGTATTGGGCACGGTCCACAGCGCGCCCAGCACCTGCAACGCGCGCAGCCAGATCGGCCAGGGACGGGACGCGGTGTTCAATCCGCCTCGTTGGGGATCAGCAGCCACAGCAGCAGGTAGACCAGGATGCCGGGGAAGGCGGCCGACGCCAGCGAGACCACCACGTACAGCACCCGTACCAGGGTCGGGTTCCAGCCGAAACGATGGGCGATGCCGCCCATGACTCCGGCAATCATGCGGTCGTTCAGCGAGCGCGACAGGGTGCGCGGCACAGCGTTCATGGCGAGGTCTCCCGGCTGACTGGCTGTTGCCACTGTAGCGCCTGCAATGTCTACGGCGTGCGTTGGCGCAAGGCCTGCAGGCGCGCGCCGAACCACGCCGCGGAGGTCTGTTCGGGCTGGCCGGGGCAGCGGATCCGGTACGCCTTGCCACTCATGCTGCTCTGGCTCGCGGCACGCTCGACGAACTGCTCGGCGGTGTCGACCATGTTCTTCTTCAGCAGGTAGTCGTACTTGCGCTGCAGGTGGGAACGCGCATCGGCGGGACCGTACCAGCTGCCATTGCGCTGGAACTGGCACTGGGAGCCATCCAGGCTTCCGATCAACTGCGCGATCTCGCGGCGCGCATCGGCGCTCGGCGCAGCGCTGGCGACGCCGGGCGCAAGGGCCAGAGCAAGCGCAAACAGAGGGGAATGTTTCATGGCGTGCGTTCCTTCAGCCAGTTGTCGATGGTCGCCGGCACTTCGCGCTGCGCGCGGCCGGAGACGTAGATGCCGATATGCCCACCGCGGAAACTGGATTCGGTGTAGTCCTGCGTGCCCAGCCGGCCACGCATCGCGCGTGATGCATCCGGTGGCACCAGGTGATCCTGTTCGGCGTAGATGTTCAGCACCGGCAGGGTCACCTGCGACAGATCCACCGCCTCTTCGCCGATGCGCACGGTGCCGTTGACCAGGCCGTTGCCCTGGTAGAACTGCTTGATGAACTCGCGGAAGGCTTCACCCGCGAGGTCCGGCGAGTCGAAGATCCACTTTTCCATGCGCAGGAAATCCTCCAGCGCGGCCTTGTCATCGAGGATGTCGAGCAGGCCCACGTACTTCTGCACGTTCAGGCGGAATGGCTTGAGCATCAGGTAGCTGGCATTCATCAGATCGGCCGGGATGTTGCCCAGCGTATCCACCAGCAGATCCACATCCACCTGCTGGGCCCAGTGCGACAGCATGTTGTCGGTGGTCTGGAAGTCGACCGGGGTGACCATGGTGATCAAGTTGCCCAGCTTCTGCCGCCGCAGTGCGGCGTAGCACAGGGCGAACACGCCGCCCTGGCAGATGCCGAGCATGTCGACCGTTCCACCACTGCGCGCGCGCAGCGCATCCACCGCGCCATCGATGTAGCGCAGCAGATAGTCCTCAAGCGTCTGGTAGCGTTCGGAACGGTCCGGATAACCCCAGTCCAGCACATAGACGTCCTGGCCCAATGCCAGCAGCTTCTGCACCAGCGACCGATCGGCCTGCAGGTCCACCATGTACGGGCGGTTGACCAGTGCGTACACGATCAGCAGCGGTGTGCGACGCACCGGCGCGTTCTCGCCGACGAAGCGATACAGCACCACTTTGCCATCGCGCCAGACTTCCTCGCGGGCGGTGGCGCCATAGTCGACATCCTCCACCTGCGGCAGCAGCTTCAACCCCTCCATCAGCTTGCGCTGCATGGCCAGGGTCTCCTGCATCAGGTCATCGGCATTGAAGCCCAGCGGTCCTTTCATGGCTTACGACTTCCGCGTGGTCGCGCGGGTGGTGACCTTCTTCGCTGGCGCTTTCTTCGCAGCAGGCTTCTTCGCTGCAGCCTTCTTCGCTGCAGGCTTGCGCGCGACGGGCTTGACCCTGGCAGGCGCTGGCTGGGCAACCGGATCGACGGCATCGGTACCGGCAAGCACCGCCACCTGTGCCTGCACCCGGCGCAGGCTGCGCTCGAGCTCGGCAATGCGACGGTGAGCGGCATCCATCTCGCTGCGGGTAGGCAGGCCGATACGTTCACTCATCTGTTCAACCTCGCGCTGCAGGCCTGCGCGCAGGCGCATCTGTGCGTTGCCCAGCGAGGCATACACCTGCTGGAACGGCTCGGACATGGCGACCTTGGCGTAGGCCTCCTCGGCGACTTCAATCCACAGATCGAACATCGCCCGGGCGCTGGTCAGCTGGCTGCCGGGCTGCTCGTGTTCGGCCAGGCGCTGTTCGAACAGGTCGAACGCCTCTTCCAGTGCCTGCTTGATCTGCTCGACATAGGCCTGCGAATGCTGCTGGTACTCCTCCTGCGCGCGCAGCAGGGCCTGCCACCGCGCCTGGTGCTCGCGGCCGGGCCCGAACGCCGGGCTCTGCAGCCACGGGCCAGCCAGCGTCTGCAACTGCTGGAACCACGCCGTGAACTCGGGCGGAGCAGCGTCCACATGGGTGCTGCCGCGGGCCCCCTGCAGCATCCACTGCAGCATGCCGTCGCCCTGCCCCTTCACCGCTTCACGCCAGGCCTGGGCAACCTCGGCACTGCTGGCATCGCGGCCGGCAAAGCGTGCAGCGACTTCCTGCATGGTGCCGTACCAGCTGCCAGCCTGCTCGCGGAACCGCCGCACTGCCTCTTCGGGCGCGGCAGCACCGGTCCCGGGCAGCAGTTGGCCCCACCAGTCGAACAGGCGCTTCCAACTGCCCGGGTCGTCGCCAGCCGGGGTTCCCGGCACGGCTGCATGGCGCAAGGCATCACCCCAGGCGCCGAAGTACTGGCGGGCCAGATTTTCGAAATCGCTGCTGCCGGCGTCGTTGGCCGAGCTGGTCATCGCGCTCCTCCGCAGGGCTGGGTCATGGCTTGGGAATGCGCAGGGTCTTGCTGATCATCAGCGACCCGGACAACGCGAACAGCAGCACCAACGGATGCAGCTGCCAAGGGCCAATCTGCCACTGGCCCAGCCACAGGTCGTGGCCGATGGCATCGGTGCCGGCGGCGATCGCCAGCACGATCACCAGCGCCAGGCTGGTGGGAATCGGCGTCCCCTCGAAGTACTTCACCTTGCCTTCGTCACCGCTCATCGCCTCGGCGGTTACGTTGTAACGGGCCAGGCGGCTGACGCCGCAGCAGACGAAGTAGCTCAGCACCAGCCAGTCCCAGCCCCCCTGCATGCCACAGGCATAGGCCAGCGCTGCGGGCGCGACCCCGAAGGAAATGACGTCCGACAGCGAGTCGAGCTCGCGGCCCAGGGTCGAACTGGATTTGCGCCAGCGCGCGATGCGGCCGTCCAATGCGTCGAAAATGAAAGCCAGCGGGATCAGCGCCATGCCGAACAGCAGGTAGCCGCGCTCGCCATCCTGCAGGAAACGCATTGCGGCAAACACCGCGCCGGTGCCGCAGAAAGCGTTGGCGAGGGTGAACCAGTCCGCCAGATGGAACTCGCGCAGCATCGAGAAGTGACGTTTCATGAAGTCTCACGGGGCATCAAGGCCCACAGGGTACCGCGAGCGCCGCCACCGGCAACAGCGTGGGCTGCCCCTGTCCTTCACCCGTCACTCACCGATCCTCACCGGCGGTGAATTTTTCGCCACCCATCTTGACAGCCTAGGGGGGTGGCGCCTGTCAGCGCTTATCCACAAAGTTGCCCACGCGTAATCCACACCCCCTGTGGACAACTGGTTCTCACCGACTGCGACGCTGGACATTTCCTCATCACCACAAGCCGGGGTTTCCCTACTTCCCAAGCCGATCCGCCAGCGCTATGGTCTGCGGCGGACCCGCCGCCGCCACGTCCGACTCCTTACCGACGGACGATGTTGATGCTGGATGCACGCACCCTGGCCGCGCAGTTGCGGCAGCCCCATGGCGAGGCCGCGCTGGCCGTGGGCGAATCGATGAACCGCAGCAACGGCGCCCTCAACCAGGCGGCTATCGCATTGCTGGCCGTCGCTGCCGGAGAGAAGGTGCTGGAAATCGGTCCAGGCAACGCCGCCTTTGCGCCGCTGCTGCTGCAGGCCAGTGGCAGTCGATACGTGGGTGTCGAGCTGTCCAGTGCCATGGTCGACGCCGGCAACCAGCACCTTGCCGCCAGCGGCCTGGCTGGCCGTGCCGCGCTGCGCGAGGGTGATGCCCATGCCCTGCCCCTGGCTGATGCCAGCGTCGATGCTGCGCTGGCGGTCAACACCCTGTACTTCTGGCCGAACCTGGCCCCGGTACTGGATGAACTGGCACGGGTGCTGCATCGCGGCGGCCGGCTATGCCTGGCCTTCGGCGATGCCGGATTCATGCGCAGCCTGCCCTTTGCCGCCGACTTTGAGCTGCATGAGCTGGACGCAGTGGAGCTGGCGCTGCGGGTGTCCGGCTTCACCGTCACGGCATGGCGCTCGCATCGCGAATGCACGGCCGGCAATGACGGCCAGCAGCGGGAAAAGCACTTCCACCTGCTGCTGGCGCGCCGGCGCTGAAGCTCTCCCCGCCGGGCATGGCCCGGCGCTACCGAGGCTGCGCCGGATGGTAGCGCCGGACCATGTCCGGCGAGCGCAGCGGCCTCCGGAATGCCTCAAAGCCGGCTGAAGGACCAGCTCTGCATGCGTCCATCCCGGTAAGGCATCACCCCGTGGAACGGGCGCGGATCGGCATCGAACACCAGCGGCAGGAAGTTGCGGTCGCCCTCCCACATCGGCAGCTGGTCCAGCTTGTCCACGTCCACCCACTCCAGGGTGCCTTCATGGTTGCCGCCGTGCGGGGCACCCTCGAAGCTGTCGATGACGAACACGAAACCGAACCAGTCCTCACCGTGCTTGCCGAAACCCGGCCAGCTGATGGTGCCGCGCAGGCGCATGGCCGTGCAGTCGATACCGGCTTCCTCGGCGATTTCGCGGCGCATGCCGGCGGCGATGTCCTCGGTCGGCTCGACCTTGCCGCCCAGGCCGTTGTACTTGCCCAGATGGTGGTCGCCCGGCCGGGTATTGCGGTGGATCATCAGCACCTGGCGGCGATCGGGCGAGAGCACGTAGCCCAGGGTGGCGACGATCGGGGTATACGGCATGTGCGGGTCCGGCGGCGGGTCAGCCGTGGATTATGGCCGATCAACGCACCAGCGACAGGCGACGGTCGCCGGCACCCACGGCGTTGCCGTCAGGGTCACGACGCAGGGTGGCCACGCCATGGCCGCGTTCTGCCAGGTATTCCAGCCATTTGCCGAGGAAGGTGTTCATCCGCATGCGATGGCTGATCAGCTCGGCCGGCGGTGGGTACAGGCCCATCGTGTCCTGCCAGCGGCGGCCGACGTAGCAGTGGGTGGTCTCGGCCTGGCGCGCGTCCCGGTACAGGCGGACAAAGGCCGATGGGTCCGGTTCACCGGTCACCGGGTCGGCCAGGTCATAGGTCAGGCGCAGCTCGACCGTGTAGCGGTGGCACTCGATCACGTCCAGGCGCACGTCCAGGCCATCGCCCACCGAAGAGACATAGCTTCCCGCCACCAGCTCGGCCGGCGCGAACAGGCGCACCAGGTGACGGTAGTTCTCTGCGTACAGCCCCATGAGCCAGCTCAGCCGGCTCAGGCGGGGAATGCGCTCGGTACGGGGCAATGCTCGGGCCATGGGTTGATCCTACACGTTGGCCCTTCAACGTGGGGACTGATCGGCCCCGGCCAAAGGGGCCCTGTATCGACCAACGGTCGATACCCACCGCGCAGGTGGGCCACGACTGTGGCTCGTAGCGCCCCGTCAACCGCGCAGATGGGCCACGACCGTTGGTCGTGGCGCCCCCGTCAATACAGTTCGCGCTGCAGCCCCAGCGTGCCGAGCACCTTGCTGGAGATCTCCTCGATCGAGGTATGGGTGGTGCTGAGGGTCGGGATGCGTTCCATCTGGAACATGACCTCCGCCGCCGCCACCTCGCGCTTGCAGGTGTCCAGGTTGGCGTAGCGCGAATTGGGCCGGCGCTCCTGGCGGATCTGCTGCAGGCGGTCCGGGTCGATGGTCAGGCCGAACAGCTTGCGCCGGTAGTTGCGCAGGCGGGGCGGCAGGCGGTCGCTCTCCAGATCCTCGTCGGTCAACGGGTAGTTGGCCGCGCGCACCCCGTAATGCAGGGCCAGGTAGATGCAGGTAGGCGTCTTGCCCGCCCGCGACACCGCCACCAGGATCACGTCGGCGTCGTCGTAATTGACCGCGATGCCATCGTCATGGGTCAGCGCGAAGTTCATCGCGTTGATGCGCCGGTGGTAGGTGTCGAAGTCGACCATGCCGTGGGCCTGGCCGACCCGGTTCAGGCGCGAGCTGGACAGTTCGCGCTCCAGCGGCTCGATGAACGGGGCGAACACATCCAGCATCAGCGCCCCGCTTTCGGACAGGATCACGCTCAGGCTCTGGTCCACGCAGGAGTTCACCACGATCGGCCGGACCTGGTAGCGCTCCCCCGCCGCCTGGATCCGGACACAGGCTTCCCGAGCTTTTTCGGGGTCATCGACAAATGACATCCGGTCGGTAATGAAGCTGAACCCGGAGAACTGGGTCAGCAGGCTATGCCCAATGGTTTCAGCGGTGATACCGGTTCCATCGGA
>Ga0308156_1000913_pt1 | contig 43307 bp, 35 predicted proteins | sample PhyAR2_FD_201041 | JGI IMG/M metagenome (GOLD analysis project Ga0308156, IMG submission 201041) | Phyllosphere microbial communities from UC Gill Tract Community Farm, Albany, California, United States - DLSL A.R2 | ecosystem: Host-associated > Plants > Phyllosphere > Unclassified | place: USA... | reverse complement strand
TTGCCGGGGCCCCCCCCGGGGGGGGGGGGGGGGGGGGGGGGGCCCCCCCCCCCCCCCCGCCTCCCGTCCGTGCGGGTGCCCAGGGCGCACCCCGGCCCCGCGCACCGACGCGCGCACGACGATCCACGGATCCGACGTCGAACCAGCCGACCGGCCCGGTTCGACGTCGGATCCCTGGTTCCTCCCGACGCGACTCCTGCGCCACCGCCGCGGCGCGCGGCGCCCGGGTCGCGCTCCGCACCACGGACACGACGACGGGCCCCGCGCCTGGTGTGCGCGGGGCCCGTCGGACCGGGGTGGTGCGGTGCTAGCGGACCGAGACCGGGGACTCGTCCCGCTCCTCGTAGAGGACGTAGCCCTCTTCACCGTGGACCGCGGTGTCGATGCCGGCGACCTCGTCCTCGGTCTTCACGCGGAAGCCGATCGTCTTCTCGATGATGAAGCCGATCACGAAGGCCAGGACGAACGAGTACGCACCGACGGCGCCGGCGGCGGCGGCCTGCTTGCCGAGCTGGGCGAACGAGCCGGAGTAGATCAGGCCGGTGTCGTTGGCGAAGAAGCCGAGGAACAGTGTGCCGAAGATGCCGCCGACCAGGTGCACGCCGACCACGTCGAGCGAGTCGTCGAAGCCGAGGCGGTACTTCCAGTCGATCGCGAAGCAGCAGACGATGCCGGCGAGGAAGCCGAGGACCAGACCCCAGCCGGGCGTCAAGTTGGCGCAGGCCGGGGTGATCGCGACGAGACCGGTGACGGCACCCGAGGCAGCGCCGACGGACGTGGCCTTGCCGTCCTTGAGCTTCTCGACGAGCAGCCAGCCGAGGATCGCAGCGGCCGGGGCAGCGAGCGTGTTCACCCAGGCGATGGAGGCGATGCCGTCAGCAGCACCCTCGGACCCGGCGTTGAAGCCGAACCAGCCGAACCACAGGATCGCGGCACCGAGGAGGACGAAGGGCGGGTTGTGCGGCTTGTGCGCACCCTTGGCGAACCCGACGCGCTTGCCGAGGACGAGCGCCAGGGCGAGGCCGGCGGCACCGGCGTTGATGTGCACCGCGGTGCCACCGGCGAAGTCGATGACGCCCCACGTGGCAGCCCAGCCGGAGGTGAGGTTGAAGACCCACGAGGCGACCGGGAAGTAGACGACCGTGACCCAGACGCCGGCGAAGATCATCCACGCGCCGAACTTGGCGCGGTCGGCGATGGCGCCGGAGATGAGGGCGACCGTGATGATCGCGAACGTGGCCTGGAAGCCGACGAAGGCCATCGACGGGTACGCGGCGTTGATGGTGGAGGCCTTGGCCTCCTCGAACGCCTGCCCGAGGCCGATCTGGTTCCAGTCGATGCTGAAGAACCCGACGACACCGGCGACGTTCGTGCCGTCGCCGTGGTTGGCGAACGCGATCGCGTAGCCGTACAGCACCCACAGCACGCTCACGAGTGCGATGGCGCCGAACGACATCATCATCATGCTGATGACGGACTTGGCCTTCACCAGACCGCCGTAGAAGAAGGCCAGGCCGGGTGTCATGAACAACACCAGCGCCGCCATGACCAACACGAACGTCGTGTTGCCCTGATCAAGCATCTGTTCACCTCTCGCGATTGCCGTGCGGTTCTCGGGTCCGCCCTCGGTGGTGACGAGTCTGGCGATGCGACGTTTCACGAGGGAGCACGAAGTGTTTCGCGGGTGTAACGCGACGGGCCGCCGTGTAAACGGTGTGTTTCCGGACGGCGAGAACCGACCGACGGGAGGCGCGTGGCCGGCCCGCCACGCGCCTCCCGTCGGTCGACCGGTCCGGTCCTGCGGTGGCGTCGGTTCAGTCGGCCGCGCGCGACAGCGCGACCACCCGCGACGCGGCGCGGAGGTACTTCTTCCGGTACCCGCCGTCGAGCATCGACTGCGGGTACACCTGGTCGAGCGGCGTGCCGGACGCGACGATGCGCACCTGCGCGTCGTACAGGCGGTCGACCAGCGCGACCCACCGGAGCGCGTCGGTCTGGTCGGTGAAGACCTGCGCATCGGTCAGCCCGACGGCGTCGAGCCCCTCGACCAATGCGACGTACTTCGACGGGTGCACGCTCGCCAGGTGGGCGACCACGGCGCGGAAGTCGTCGAGCGTCGTGGTGCCGGCCGGCAGTTCGGCGGCGACGTCGTCGACCACGCGGGCCGACTCGTCCACCGCGCGGCGGCGGTAGTCGAGCCCGTCGATGCGCATCGTGTCGAACCGGTCGGACATCGCCTGGATCTCGCGGAGGAAGTCCTGCGCGGCGAACCGCCCTTCACCGAGGGCTCCCGGCGGGGTGTTCGACGTGGCGGCGAAGCGGGTGCCGGTCTCGGACAGCTCCTTGATCAGGCGCGTCATCACCATGGTGTCGCCCGGGTCGTCGAGCTCGAACTCGTCGATGCACACCAGCGAGGTCCCGCGGAGCAGGTCGACCGTGCCCTGGAACCCGAGCGCGCCGACGAGGGCGGTGTACTCGATGAAGGTGCCGAACGTCTTCCGCGAGGGCTCCGCGTGGTACGCCGCGGCGAGCAGGTGCGTCTTGCCGACGCCGAACCCGCCGTCGAGGTACACGCCGGAGCGTGCCGGTGCCTCGTTCTGCTTCCGGCGGCCGAACAGCCCGCGCTTGGGTGCCTCCGGGCGGGTGGCGACGAACGCCTCGACGGCGTCGCGGACGTCGGCCTGCGACGGGTACTCCGGGTCCGGCCGGTAGCTCGCGAACGACGCGTCGGTGAACTGCGGCGGCGGGACGAGGGCAGCAGCCATCTGCTGCGGCGTCACCTGCGGGTCGCGGTCGACGAGGTGTGCGGGCAAGGAGGCCCCTTCCGGGAAGCGGGTCGTGTGGCGTCACGTTGCAGGTGGCGGTCGGTACGTCCGCGTACCGTTGCCTGCGGGCACCGAGGATCGATCGTAGTCTCGGCCGCCCCGCTCGTCCCGCACCCCAGGAGGTACCCCCGATGACCGCACCGGTCGACCCGTCCGAGAAGTTCGCCGCCTACGCCCACCCGGAGCGGCTGGTGTCGACCGAGTGGCTCCAGGAGCAGCTCGACGCCGGGACCGGCGACCTCGTCGTCGTGGAGTCCGACGAGGACGTCCTGCTCTACGAGACTGGCCACGTCCCGGGTGCGGTGAAGATCGACTGGCACACCGACCTCAACGACCCCGTGCAGCGCGACTACATCGACGGCGAGGCCTTCGCGGCGCTCGTCGGCGGCAAGGGCATCGGACGCGACACCACCGTCGTGATCTACGGCGACAAGAACAACTGGTGGGCCGCCTACGCCCTCTGGGTCTTCACCCTCTTCGGCCACGAGGACGTCCGCCTGCTCGACGGCGGCCGGGCGAAGTGGATCGCCGAGGACCGCGCGCTCACCACCGACCGCACCGAGGCGACCCCGGTCGAGTACCCCGTCGTGGAGCGCCGCGACGAGCAGGTCCGCGCGTTCAAGGAGGACGTGCTCGACCACCTCGGCAAGCCGCTCATCGACGTGCGCAGCCCCGCCGAGTACGACGGTTCGCGCACGACGGCACCGGACTACCCGGAGGAGGGTGCACTGCGCGCCGGCCACGTGCCGACCGCCGTCAACATCCCGTGGGCGACCGCGGCAGCCGCGGACGGCACGTTCAAGAGCCGCGAGGAACTGGACGCCGTGTACCGCGAGGGCGCCGGCATCGGCGACGCCGACGAGGTCATCGCGTACTGCCGCATCGGTGAGCGGTCCAGCCACACCTGGTTCGTCCTGCAGCACCTGCTCGGCTACGAGAACGTCCGGAACTACGACGGCTCGTGGACCGAGTGGGGCAGCGCCGTCCGTGTCCCGATCGCGGTCGGCACCGAGCCGGGGACCGTTCCGGCCCGATGAGCGACGTACTCCCCCAGCCCCTCGCGGAGATCCGCGACGACTTCCTCGAGCTGTCCCAGCAGGACCGCCTCCAGCTGCTCCTCGAGTTCTCCGACGAGCTCCCCGCGCTGCCCGAGCGGCTGCAGGGGCACGAGGACGAGCTCGAGCGCGTCGAGGAGTGCCAGTCCCCCGTGTTCATCACCGTGACCGTCGGCGCCGACGGCGATGCGGCCGACGTCGTCCGGATGCACGCCACCGCGCCGCGCGAGGCACCGACGACCCGCGGGTTCGCGTCGATCCTCGCGCAGGGGTTGTCCGGGCTGACCGTGCCGGAGGTCCTGGCCGTGCCGGTGGACTACCCGCTGACGCTCGGGCTCACCGAGGCGGTCAGCCCGCTGCGGATCCGGGGCATGGTCGGCATGCTCGGCCGGGTGCAGCGGCAGGTGCAGGCGGCCGCGGCACCCTGAGACAGACCCGATCGACGGACGGGAGGCGCGTGGCGGGTCCGCCACGCGCCTCCCGTCCGTTCGATGCTCGCGTACGACATTTCTCCCGCTGGTCGTCCCCCTTCCTCCTGTGCCAGGATCGAGGAGTCATTCGGGGGGAGACATCATGGCGAAGGTCCACGGCAACGATCCGACGGGGTACTCGTACGGAGACGCCGACGCGCTGAAGGCTGCGGCGCGCAGCCTGGCGTCCGCGATCGACGGACAGACTGCGACGCGCTCCGCTGCAGAGACGAACCCGGGGCGCGAGTTCCGCGGGTACTTCTCGCAAGTGTTCGCCGACAACGCCGGCATCGCCTCCCGGAGTGCGAGCAAGCTCTCGGACGCGCTGTCCTCGCTGGTCGGGTTCATCGACGAGCTGCGCGAAGCGGCGAAGCAGGAGGACCGACGACGGGCCGGCGCGGTTCCCGACGCGTTTCCCGAGTACCGCCGATGTCACACTCGAGGGCCGCTACCAGGCAGCAGGACAGAATTCCGATGGAGAGCCTCGAACGACGTCGTGAACGTGCATCTCGGTATCGAACGGGAGTTCTGACTTGCAAGAAGTCTTCTTCCTCTCATCCATGGACGACACTCGATTCTCGGCCGTGTTCCGGTGCGAGGTGGATCGACCGATCGAGCTTCCGAACGGTCACCATGCGCTGATGGTCAGCTGCGATCCACCCGCCAACGGTCAGGAACTCGGTCACCCGCTCGGCATCAGCAAGCTGTTGCTGTGGAGTCGGTTCGAAGACGAAGACCTGTGGACGTTCCCCGCCTTCCCGCACTTCGTGCAGATCTGTCTGCCTGACGTCGACCTGCCTGCCCATGCCATGCCCGCGAGCATCGCGTGGGGCGAGATCTACGAGACCGAGGCGGACGCGCATGCTCATGAGATGAGCGCTCGTCCGTCCACGGAAGCAGGTCGAGACGCCGGATCGCCGCGAGAAGCGCACCAATGAACGAACTGGCCGTCGAGGACGTCCCCCTGCTCCTCGTCGGAGAGACGGTCGACGCCGTCTGGGTCGACTACGCACTCCGGCTCCTGTTCACGAACGGCGCGCGCGTCATCCTGGAGTGCCCGTTCTCCCTCGGTCGGTCACCCGACACCGCGACGACGATCGACCCGGAGGGTGACAAGTCGGGGCTGGTACCGGCTCTCCGTCTGCACACGCTCGAGGTCACGGCTGCTCACGTCACGGGGTCGACCTTGACGATGACGTTCTCGGACGAGTCTCGACTCGTCGCCGGACCGCACCCGGAGTTCGAGTCGTGGCACTACTTCGGACCGGAGACCCCTCCGACGATGATCGTCATGATGCCGGGCGGGGGCCCTGCCATCCGGCTCCATCACGAGGAGACGGAGCAGGACTTCGTGTCCTTCCGGACGCAGCCGTCGGACGAGGGGCTGCTACCCGGTTCTCGAGACGTGCCCACGATCGGCAGACGAGACGCTGACCTCATCGCGTACCGGGTCCAGTCGCTCCTGCTCGCGTTCCTCGACACGCTCCCCGCGCGGCGGACCACGGAACTCCGCCAGCAGGCGGAGGCGGTGCGAGCCGTCCGGGAGTCGGCCCCGCGGGTCTGGAACGTCGTGCTCGCGGAGACGCCCCGAGCCGACATTGCCGACGGTCCCCTCCCTGGGTCGCTGGCCTACCGCACCGACGAATCGCCACTCGCGGGCGAGGTCCTCGTCCGGATGCTCGACGGCCGGATCGACTCCGTCGAGCTCCCGTGGTTCACGACGGAGATGCCGACCGCTCTCCCGACGCCGGACCAGCTCATCCGCACTGCGGTCGAGGGCGGAGGAGGCCACGGTGTTCGGTAGACGGAAGAACACCGAGCGGTCGGCGCAGCAGCTCCACCGGCTCCGGGCGACGGACAGCACCTTCCTGTCCGCCGCGGTCGTCGACCGCTCCGTCGGGATCGAGTACCTGAGCGCGTCGGACCTCGCGGCCCTGCTCGAATCCTCCGGAGCACCCGGTGCGGGTCGGGCGCTCGAACTCACTCGCTTCCTCGCACCCGACGAGCCTCTCCGGATCTTCGAGCAGGGCGCTCGATCGACCGCAAGGACGTTCGCGATCAAGTACGGTCTGGCCGCCGAGCGGGGGTTCACGGTCCACGACCTCGAGTTCTTCGTCGACGCGGTCTCCTCCTTCGGCGATGACGACCTCCCCTTCTGCGCCCTCGACGGACCAGGGTCGGTCGCCACCGTCGCGTTCACGCCGGACCGCACCGCGGTCCTCGCGACGACGAGCGCGAGACGGACCGCGGACGGCTTCGACGAAGGTCGACCCTGACATGTGACGGACGGGAGGCACGGTGCCGGCTGGCACCGTGCCTCCCGTCCGACCGTCGGTCGCGTCTACCGCCCGCTCGTCGCGTCCGTCGGCTGCACCACCTCGGTCAGCCACGCGAGGATCCGCGCGTCGAACCAGTCCGCGTCGTGGTTCCAGAGCTTCGTGTGCCGGGCGGTCGTCTGGACCTCGAGCCGGACGATGTCCGGCCGGACCCGCGCCAGGTCGTGCGACGCCGAGGACGGCACGAACCCGTCGTCGTCGCTGTGCAGGATGAGGATCGGCACCGACAGCTCGTCGGCACGGGCGACCATGTCGAGCTCCCGCAGGTCCACCGGGTGGTGCAGCCCGGCGACGTGGTGGAGCACGGGGGTGCGGAGGATGCGCTGCGCGACCTTCCGGACCGGCGGCGGGAGCTTCAGGACCCGGCTCTGCGACTTGAGCACCGCGTGCCAGTCGACGACCGGCGACTCGAGCACGATCCCGTCGACCAGGCCGGCGAAGCGCGACCGGACGAGCGTCTGCAGGACGACCGCGCCGCCCATCGACCAGCCCATGAGCACGACGCTCCTGGCCTGCTGCGCGCTGAGCCAGCGGAGGACGCCGTCGACGTCCTCCCACTCGGTGCTGCCCAGGCCGTAGCGGCCGTCCGAGCTGCGGGGCGCGACGCCGTCGTTGCGCCAGGACGCGAGGACCACCGAGTAGCCGGCGGCCCGGAAGACCGGCACGGCGCGGATGGTCTCGGCGCGGGTGACGCCCCGGCCGTGCACGAGGACGGCCCACGGGGCGTCCGGGTCGTCCGCACGGACCACCCACGCGGGCGACGGGCCGTTCGGCGTCGGGATGTCGACGTCCTCGACGGGGACGTCGAGCTCGCCGGGGGTCAGGTAGAACCATCCGCCCCACCGACCACGGCGTGCGGTGGTCGGGTCGCCGGCGTCGATCGCGACGATGCGCCGCGTGACGGTGGTGTCGGTGGTGCCGAGCACCGCTCCGATCCGCATGTGCCCGGTACCGGCGCCGAACCAGAGGCTGTACCGGCCCTGCAGTTCGGTGTCGGCGGTCCGCTGGAGGGTGACCGTCATCGCGACGGGGTCGACCGCGTGGATCGGGACACGCTCGACGCGCTTCCGGTCGGGCGTGACGACCGCGCGTGCGACGGCGGCGACGAAGCCACCGATGACGGCACTGGTCACCGCGGCGGTGGCGATGCCCGCCCCCAGTGCGATGAGTCCGGCCGATCGAGCGGTCTCCTGGGCGGCGTCCTCGGCGGGTCGCGCGGATCGGGACATGGTGCGGACCCTAGTCTGCATGCGTGTCCGAATCCCGAGAGCCCGAGGCCTTCGAGCGTCTCCGTGCGTTCGTGGCGTCCGGCCGGACCCGCACCGAGACGACGGTGACCGAGATCCCCTCGCCCTCGCGGATCGCGCCCCACTCGATCGCCCTCGCGGCGGACGTCTCCGGCGCCGTCCACGGCATCGACTCCGACCTCGGCACCGGCCGCTTCATCGCCCTGTACGACCCGGAGGAGCCCGAGGGGTGGGGCGGCGCGTTCCGCGTCGTGACCTTCGCCCAGGCGCCGCTCGAGCCGGAGATCGGTGTCGACGAGTTCGTCGCCGACGTCACCTGGAGCTGGCTCGTGGACGCCCTCGCGGCGCACGGGGCGACGTACGACCGGGCGTCGGGCACGGCGACCAAGATCATCTCGCGCGGCTACGGCGACCTCGCCGCCCAGGGCGACGGCGCGCAGCTGGAGCTCCGGGCGTCGTGGACGCCCCGCGACGAGGACCTCACCGCGCACGTCGAGGCATGGGAGGAGATCGTCGCGATGCTCGCGGGGCTCCCCCCGGCGTCGGACGGCGTGACGCTGCTGGCTCCGAGGAGGACCACGAAGTGACCGACCCCGCCGGCCAGGCCGACCCCGCGTTCGAGGACGCGCACGCCGCCGTCCACGTCATCGAGGACCACGACGAGTACCTGCAGGCCGTCGCCGCCATCGCCGCCGGACACGGCCCCGTCGCGGTCGACGCGGAACGGGCGAGCGGCTACCGGTACTCCCAGCGCGCCTACCTCATCCAGGTGTTCCGCCGCGGAGCCGGCGCGTTCCTGTTCGACCCGATCGCGATCGGTGACTTCAGCGACCTGCAGCAGGCGATCGTCGACGAGGAGTGGCTGTTCCACGCCGCGTCGCAGGACCTGCCGTGCCTGCAGGAGGTCGGCCTCGTCCCGACCCGGATCTTCGACACCGAACTCGGCGCACGCATCGCGGGCTTCCCCCGGGTCGGACTCGGCGCGGTCGTCGAGCAGCTGCTCGGCATCACCCTCGCCAAGGCGCACTCCGCCGCCGACTGGTCGACCCGTCCGCTCCCCCAGGCCTGGCTCGTGTACGCGGCCCTCGACGTCGAGCTCCTGCCGGACCTCCGCGACGCCCTCGCCGCCGTGCTCGACGCCGCCGGCAAGTCGCGGATCGCCGCCGAGGAGTTCGCCGCCGTGCTCGGTCGCGCACCGAAGCCCCCGAAGGCCGAGCCGTGGCGCCGCCTGTCGGGGATGCACGCGCTCCGCGGCGCGCGGGCCCTGGCGATCGCACGGTCGCTCTGGCTCGCTCGTGACGCCCACGCACGAGCGGTCGACATCGCCCCCGGCCGCATCGTCCCGGACTCGGCCATCGTCGCGGCCGCCGCGGCGAACCCGACGTCGAAGGCGGAGCTCGGAGCCGTCAAGGCGTTCACCGGCCGCGCGAGCCGTTCCGAGCTCGACCGGTGGTGGGCCGCCGTCGAGGAGGGTCGGACCACCGAGGACCTGCCGAAGCTCCGCGGCTCCGGTGAGGCGACACTCCCGCCGCCCCGTGCGTGGGCCGACCGCAACCCGGATGCCGACCGCCGGTACAAGGCCGCCCGGGCCGCTGTCGTCGCCCGTGCCGAGGAGCTCGACCTGCCCGTCGAGAACCTGCTCACGCCCGAGACCCTCCGCGTCGTCGCGTGGGACCCGCCGAGGCCCATCGCGACCGAGACCGTCGGTGCCGCGCTCGCCTCGCACGAGGCCCGCCCGTGGCAGGTCGAGGAGACGGCGTCGATCATCGCGCACGCCTTTGTCGACGGCGCACAGGAGCCTGCTGCCGAGAGCAACACCGGCTCGTAGGAACACCCCAACGGGCATGCGTCCGTCCAGCCTCCGGGCATAGCGTCTCCGGTGTCGCCGGGCGCAGCCCGGCCGGTCGGGGCGGAACGTGCCCCGATTCGATCGAAGAGGATCTGGAGGCCCGGATTGCCCAAGGCATCAGACGTCGTGTTCGTGGACGGTGTCCGCACACCGTTCGGACGAGCCGGTGAGAAGGGGGTGTTCTGGAAGACGCGCGCGGACGACCTCGCGGTCCACGCGATGCGCGGTCTGCTCGACCGGAACAGCCAGCTCGACGGTGCGGCGGTCGACGACGTCGCCGTGGCGGCCACCACCCAGCAGGGCGACCAGGGCCTGACCCTCGGCCGCACGGTCGGCATGCTCGCCGGCCTGCCGAAGTCGGTCCCCGGCTACGCCATCGACCGCATGTGCGCCGGCGCCATGACGAGCGTCACGACCCTCGCGGGCGCGATCGCGTTCGGTGCCGCGGACGTCGCCATCGCCGGCGGAGTCGAGCACATGGGTCGCCACCCGATGGGCTTCGGCGCCGACGTCAACCCGCGCTTCGTCGCCGAGCGCATGGTCGCCAGCGACGCGCTCGTGATGGGTTCCACCGCCGAGCGACTGCACGACCGCTTCCCCGCGATCACGAAGGACCGCACGGACGCCTACGCCGTCCAGTCGCAGCAGCGCTACGCCGCCGCGTGGGCCGCAGGGAAGCTGCAGCCCGACGTCGTCCCGGTCGAGGTGAACACCGGCTCGGGCTGGGACATCGTCTCGAAGGACGAGCCGCCGCGTCCGGGCACCACCCTGGAGGCACTGGCCGCCCTGAAGACGCCGTTCCGGCCCCACGGACGGGTCACCGCCGGCAACGCGGCCGGCCTGAACGACGGCGCGACGATGAGCCTGCTGGCGTCCGACGCCGGCGCCAAGGAGCACGGTCTGCCGACCAAGATGCGCATGGTCTCCTTCGCCTTCGCCGGCGTCGAGCCCGAGGTGATGGGCGTCGGCCCCGTCCCGGCGACCGACAAGGCCCTCGCGAAGGCCGGTCTGTCCATCGACGACATCGGCCTGTTCGAGATCAACGAGGCCTTCGCCGTGCAGGTGCTCGCGTTCCTCGACAACTACGGCATCGCGCAGGACTCCCCGAACGTGAACGCGTGGGGCGGCGCGATCGCCGTCGGGCACCCGCTCGCCTCGAGCGGTGTCCGCCTGATGACCCAGCTCGCGGCCCAGTTCGCCGAGCGCCCGGACGTCGAGTACGGCATCACCACGATGTGCATCGGGCTCGGCCAGGGCGGCACCGTCATCTGGGAGAACCCGAACTTCAGCAAGCGCGCGGCACGGAAGGCGGCCTGACGATGACCACCACCCCGATCGACCAGCTGACCGCCCTGAGCGAGGACGAGGTCGTCACCCACTCGTACGTCAAGCACGTCGCGCTGCCGTCCGGCGGCACGCTCGCGCTCATCACGCTCGACAACGGCAAGGACTACAAGCGCCCCTCGACGCTCGGCCCGCGCACGATGCGCGAGCTGTCGGACGTGCTCGACACGCTGCGTGCTGCGGCGGCGAAGGGCGAGGTCCAGGCCGTCGCGATCACCGGCAAGGAGTACTGCTTCGCCGCGGGAGCCGACCTGTCACAGGCGGCCGCGCTGCCGTCCCGCGAGGTCGCGCACGAACTCGGGTCCCTCGGGCACGCGACCCTCCGCAAGCTGACCGACCTCGGCGTGCCGTCGTTCGCGTTCGTGAACGGCATCGCGCTCGGCGGCGGCCTGGAGATCGCGCTGCACTGCACCTACCGCGTCTTCTCGTCGGCGGCACAGGGCATCGGCCTGCCGGAGGTCTTCCTCGGGATCATCCCGGGCTGGGGTGGCGCGACGCTGCTCCCGCGCCTGATCGGACCGGAGAAGGCGCTGCGCGTCATCGTCGAGAACCCGCTGAAGAACAACCGCTTGATGGACGGCACGGCCGCCGTCGAGATCGGCATCGGCGACGCGCTGATCCCGTCGGTGACGTTCCTGCCGTCGGCGGTCGCCTGGGCCGACGGCGTGCTGTCCGGCAGCACCAAGGTCGTCCGTAAGAACGAGCCCGGCATGATCGAGAAGGCCGCGTGGGGCACGGTCGTCAAGGTGGCCCGTCAGCAGGTCGCGTCGAAGATCGGCACCGTCCCGAAGTCGCCGTTCCGGGCGCTCGACCTGGTGGCCGCCGCCCGCGGCGGGAGCCTGGACGACCGCTTCGCCGACGAGGACGACGCCCTCGCCGACCTGCTCGCCGGCGACCAGTTCGCCGCGTCGATGTACGCGTTCGACCTCGTGCAGAAGCGCGCGAAGAAGCCCGTCGGTGCTCCCGAGGGCGTCGAGGCGAAGAAGATCACGAAGGTCGGCGTCCTCGGCGCGGGCCTGATGGCGTCGCAGTTCGCACTGCTCTTCGCCCGCCGGCTCGGCGTTCCCGTCGTGATCACCGACGTCGACCAGACCCGGGTGGACGCCGGTGTCGCGCGGATCGCCGGCGAGGTCGCCAAGCTCCTGGAGAAGGGCCGCATCTCCCCCGACGACGCCAACCGCATCAACGGGCTCGTGTCCGGGTCGGTGTCGTACGACGCGTTCGCGGACGCCGACTGGGTCATCGAGGCCGTCTTCGAGGAGATGACCGTCAAGCAGGACGTCCTCCGTCGTGTCGAGGCCGTCCTCGCACCGGACGCGATCCTCGCGACGAACACCTCGTCGCTGTCCGTGACCGAGATGGGTTCCGTCCTGTCCGACCCGTCGCGGCTCGTCGGCTTCCACTTCTTCAACCCGGTCGCGGTGATGCCGCTGCTCGAGGTCGTCCGCACCGCGACGACGTCGGACGAGACCGTCGCGACGGCCCTGGCCGTGGCGAAGACGCTGAAGAAGACCGCGATCGTCACCGCCGACCAGCCCGGTTTCGTGGTCAACCGCGTGCTCGCGCGGGTGCTCGGCGAGGCGATGCGCGGTGTCGAGGAGGGCACGCCCTTCGAGACGGTCGCCGACGGCGCCGCTCCCCTGGGGTTGCCGATGTCGCCGTTCGAGCTCCTCGAGCTCGTCGGCCTGCCCGTCGGTGCGCACGTGCTCGACTCGCACCACGCCGCCTGGCCCGAACGCTTCTACCCCGGTGACGGGCTGAAGCGGATCGCGGAGCACGGCACGATCCTGACCCGCGACAAGAAGGGCAACGCGACCGGGTACGACCCGGCGGCCGTGAAGCTCGTCGCGCCGTCGAAGAAGGACGCGAAGCCGGTCGACGCTGCCGAGATGCAGCGGCGGTTCGAGGACGCCCTGGCCGACGAGGTCCACCGCATGCTCGAGGACGGCGTTGTCCAGCACGTCGAGGAGATCGACCTCGGGCTCATCCTCGGCGCGGGCTACCCGTTCCAGGCCGGTGGGATCAGCCCGTACCTCGACCGCTCCGGCGCGTCGGAGCGCGTCTTCAGCGGCACGTTCCACGACCCGGCGATCGTCGGCCCCGCCTCGCGCTAGCGCGGCGACGCCGCCGTTCCTCGGCGTCGAACCACGGAAGCGACGTCGAACCAGCCACACCGGCTGGTTCGACGTCGCTTTCGTGGTTCGATCCGCCCAGACGGCGCGCGGCCGACGGCGCGCGGCCGACGACGCGCGTCAGCGGTCCGCCGACTCCCGCGTCCGCGCCGGCTTCGCCTGCGGCACCTTCGTCCCGACGACCTGGTCGATGACGTCGCGCGCGATCGCCTGCGCCGTCAGTCCGACGTCCGCCAGGATCTGGGAACGGGACGCGTGGTCGATGAACTCGTCGGGCAGCCCGAGCTCGTTCACCCCGGTGTCGACGCCCGCCGCGCGCAGGTCCTGCCGCAACCGCGTCCCGACGCCGCCGACCCGGACGCCGTCCTCGATCGTGATCACGAGCCGGTGGTCCCGGGACAGGTCGATGAGCGACGCGGGGATCGGCACGACCCACCGCGGGTCCACGACGGTGACGCCGATGCCCTGGGACCCGAGCAGCGTCGCCGCTTCGAGCGCGATCGGCACCATCGACCCGACGGCGACGATCAGGACGTCCGGCTCCTGGCCGTCCGACGGGTCGCTCAGTACGTCGACGCCGTCCTCGAGCCGCCGGAGCGCGGGGATGTCGGGTCCGACCGACCCCTTCGACCAGCGGAGCACGGTCGGGGCGTCGTCGACGGCCACGGCCTCGCGGAGTTCCTCGCGCAGCGTGGGTGCGTCCCGCGGTGCGCCGATGCGGATGCCCGGGACGACCTGCAGCAGGGCGAGGTCCCACATGCCGTGGTGCGACGGCCCGTCGGGTCCGGTGATTCCCGCGCGGTCGAGCACGAAGGTGACGCCGGCCCGGTGCAGCGCGACGTCCATCAGCACCTGGTCGAACGCCCGGTTGAGGAACGTCGCGTAGAGCGCCACGACGGGGTGCAGCCCGCCGAAGGCCAGGCCCGCCGCCGAGGTGACGGCGTGCTGCTCGGCGATCCCGACGTCGATCACACGCGAGGGGTGCCGCTCGGCGAACCGGTGCAGCCCCGTCGGCCGGAGCATCGCCGCGGTGATCGCGACGATCCGGGGGTCCTCGTCGCCGAGGTCCGCCAACGAGGACGCGAACACCGAGGTCCACGACGGTCCCGCCGAGACGTCGAGCGACTCACCGGTCTCGGGGTCGATGTGCCCGACGGCGTGGAACTGGTCGGCCTGGTCGCGGAGCGCCGGCTCGAAGCCGTGGCCCTTCTCCGTGATCGCGTGCACGATCGTGGGCGCACCGTAGGCCTTCGCCTGCCGGAGCGCCGCCTCCATCGCCCGTTCGTCGTGCCCGTTGACCGGCCCGACGTACTTGATGTCGAGGTTCGAGTACAGCGCCTCGTTGTTCGTGAACCGGGCGAGGAACCCGTGCAGGCCGCCGCGGACGCCGCGGTAGAACGCCCGTCCCGGCGCGCCGAACCGCGAGGCGACCGCCTGCGACTTCTCGTACAGCGTCCGGTACTCGCGACGCGTGCGGACGGAGCTGAGGAAGCGTGCCATCCCGCCGATGGTCGGCGCGTACGAGCGACCGTTGTCGTTGACGACGATCACGAGCCGACGGTCGTTGCCGTCCGAGATGTTGTTGAGCGCCTCCCACGTCATGCCACCCGTGAGCGCACCGTCACCGACGACGGCGACGACCGTGCGGTCGTCCTGCCCCGTCTGGCGGAAGGCACGGGAGATCCCGTCCGCCCAGGACAGCGACGACGACGCGTGCGAGGACTCGACGATGTCGTGCTCCGACTCGCTCCGCTGCGGGTACCCGGCGAGGCCGCCGCGCTCCCGGAGGTGCGAGAAGTCCTGCCGTCCGGTGACGAGCTTGTGCACGTACGACTGGTGCCCCGTGTCGAAGACGAACGGGTCGTGCGGGGAGTCGAAGACACGGTGCATCGCCAGCGTCAGTTCGACGACGCCGAGGTTCGGCCCGAGGTGCCCGCCGGTCTTCGCGACCTCGGCGACCAGGAACCGTCGGATCTCGGCGGCGAGCTCCGTCATCTGAGCGTCCGACAGACGCTTGAGGTCGCGCGGCGAGGAGATGCTGCTCAGCAGGCTCACGGACGCTCCTTTCGTGGGGCAGGCCCCCACCCTAGCCGCGGCACCGGACGACGGACTGGAGGCGCGTGGCAGGCCCGCCACGCGCCTCCGGTCCGTCGCGACACCCGCCGCAGGACGCAACGAGGGCGGTTCCCCGCAGCGAGGTGACGCTGCGGGGAACCGCCCTGGTTTTGGTGCGCGGGAGGGATCAGACGAGCGAACGGAGCACGTACTGCAGGATGCCGCCGTTGCGGTAGTAGTCGGCCTCGCCGGGGGTGTCGATGCGGACGACCGCGTCGAACTCGATCGTCTGCTTGCCGGCCGGCGAGTGCTCGCTCGGCTCGGCGGTGACGTGCACCGTCTTCGGCGTGCGGCCCTCGTTCAGCTCGGTCAGCCCGGAGATCGAGACGACCTCGGTGCCGTCGAGCCCGAGGGACTCGACCGTCTCGCCCGCCGGGAACTGCAGCGGGACGACACCCATGCCGATGAGGTTCGAACGGTGGATCCGCTCGAAGCTCTCCGTGATGACCGCCTTGACACCGAGCAGGTTCGTGCCCTTGGCCGCCCAGTCGCGCGACGAGCCGGAGCCGTACTCCTTGCCGCCGAAGATGACCAGCGGGATGCCCTGCTCCTGGTAGTGCTGCGAGGCGTCGTAGATGAACGACTGCTCCCCGTCGGGCGTGGTGAAGTCGCGGGTGTACCCGCCCTCCACGCCGTCGAGCAGCTGGTTGCGCAGGCGGATGTTCGCGAACGTGCCGCGGATCATCACCTCGTGGTTGCCGCGACGCGAGCCGTAGGAGTTGAAGTCCTTGCGGTCGACACCGTGCTCGTCGAGGTAGCGGCCAGCCGGGCTGTCCGCCTTGATGGAGCCGGCCGGCGAGATGTGGTCGGTCGTGACCGAGTCGCCGAGCTTCGCGAGCACGCGGGCGCCGGAGATGTCCGACACCGCGTCGGGCTGCATGGTCATGCCCTCGAAGTACGGGGGCTTTCGCACGTAGGTCGACTCGGTGTCCCACTCGAAGGTGTCGCCCGTCGGGGTCGGCAGGTTCTTCCAGCGGTCGTCGCCCTCGAACACGGAGCCGTACTCGTGGGTGAACATCTCGGTGTCGATCGAGGTGTCGATGACGTCCTGCACCTCGGCCGCGTCGGGCCAGATGTCCTGCAGGAAGACGTCCTTGCCGTCCTGGTCCTGCCCGAGGGCGTCCTGGTCGAAGTCGAAGTGCATCGACCCGGCGAGGGCGTACGCGATGACCAGCGGCGGGGACGCCAGGTAGTTCATCTTCACGTCGGGGTTGATGCGCCCCTCGAAGTTGCGGTTGCCCGAGAGCACCGCGGTGACGGCGAGGTCGTTGTCCTGCACGGCCTGCGAGATCTCCTCGGGCAGCGGGCCCGAGTTGCCGATGCAGGTGGTGCAGCCGTAGCCGACCGTGTAGAAGCCGAGGTCCTCGAGGTAGCTGGTCAGCCCGGCCTTCTCGTAGTAGTCGGTGACGACCTTCGAGCCCGGTGCCAGGGTCGTCTTGACCCACGGCTTGGCCTTGAGGCCCTTCTTCGCGGCGTTCCGCGCGAGGATGCCGGCGGCCATCATGACCGACGGGTTCGACGTGTTCGTGCACGAGGTGATCGCAGCGATCGCGACGGCACCGTGGTCGATGGTGAACGGGTCACCGTCCGCGATGGCGACCGAGGTCGGCTTCGACACCGTGCCGGGGGCGCTCGACGCGTGGGCCGGGACCTCGGACGGCGGCGCGTCCTGCAGGTCGTCGACGGCGTGCTCGTCACCGGGGGCGGCCGCGACCGGGTCCGACGCCGGGAAGGTGTCGGCGACGGCCTTGTCCTCCTCCGTGTGGTCGATGCTCGCGTAGTTGGCGAGGTCGACCTCGAACTGGTCCTTGGCCTTCGACAGCTCGATGCGGTCCTGCGGACGCTTCGGGCCGGAGATGGACGGGACGACCGTGGACAGGTCGAGCTCCATGTACTCGGAGTAGGCCGGCTCGACCGACGGGTCGTGCCAGAGGCCCTGGGCCTTCGAGTACGCCTCGACGAGGGCGATCTGTGCGTCGTCGCGGCCGGTCAGGCGCAGGTAGTCGAGCGTGACGTCGTCGACCGGGAAGATCGCGGCCGTCGACCCGAACTCCGGGCTCATGTTGCCGATCGTCGCGCGGTTCGCCAGCGGCACGGCGCTGACGCCCTCGCCGTAGAACTCGACGAACTTGCCGACCACGCCGTGCTTGCGGAGCTCCTGCGTGATGGTGAGGACCACGTCGGTCGCGGTGACGCCGGCCGGGATCGCCCCGGACAGCTTGAAGCCGACGACCTTCGGGATGAGCATCGAGACGGGCTGCCCGAGCATGGCCGCCTCGGCCTCGATGCCGCCGACGCCCCAACCGAGCACGCCGAGGCCGTTGACCATCGTGGTGTGCGAGTCGGTGCCGACCAGGGTGTCCGGGTACGCGTAGAGCTCGCCGTCGAACTCGCGCGTGTACGTGACCTTCGCCAGGTACTCGATGTTGACCTGGTGCACGATGCCGGTCCCCGGCGGGACGACCTTGAAGTCCTCGAACGCGGTCTGGCCCCAGCGGAGGAACTGGTAGCGCTCCCCGTTGCGCTCGTACTCGAGGTCGGTGTTGCGCTGCAGCGCGTCCTCGCGACCGAAGAGGTCGGCGACGACGGAGTGGTCGATGACCATCTCGGCCGGCGACAGCGGGTTGATCTTGTTCGGGTCGCCGCCGATCTGCGCCATCGCCTCGCGCATGGTGGCGAGGTCGACGATGCACGGCACGCCGGTGAAGTCCTGCATGACCACGCGGGCCGGCGAGAACTGGATCTCGGTGTCCGGGTCCGCCTCGGGCCGCCACGACCCGAGCGCGCGGATCTGGTCCTCGGTGACGTTCGCGCCGTCCTCGGTGCGGAGCAGGTTCTCGAGCAGCACCTTCAGGCTGTACGGGAGCTTCTCGTGCCCCGGCACGGTGTCGATCCGGTGGAACGCGTAGTCGACACCCCCAACCGACAGTGTGTCCTTCGAGCCGAAGCTGTTGACTGCAGCCACTGTGCCGCCTCCCATGGTGATCGGTGTGCCCTCATCCTCGTGGGCCGCGGAACGTCCCACCAGCAAGGCAAACCTAATCCCGGCGTCGCGTGCGCGCCCCCGGGAAAGTGTCTCGATGTCGAGACAACCCTACACCGCGGCCGGGTCCTCGCGGCGCACGAACACCGTGCGGACGAGCAGCCACGTGACCCAGAGCACGGCGGCGTACAGCGGCACGCCGAGCACGAGCTTCACGGCCGCGAGCAGTTCCACCTGCGCGGTGACGTACAGCGGCACCTCGACCGCAAGTCGGACCGCGAACAACCCGACCCAGATCCACGTGGCGACGGTCAGGACGCGGCGCTTCGCGGGTTCCGCGCGCCAGTCGACGTGCGAGCCGTCGTCGTTCGCCGGCAGCAGGAACCCGACGACGACCCCGATCAGCGGCCAGCGGACCGCCAGGCTCACGAGGAGACCGACCAACCACACCGAGTTGATGACGATGCCGGGGATGAAGTTCGACTCGGCGCGGCCGGTGAACAACGCGAGGGCCGCCGAGACGACGACGCCGGCGATGCCCGCGAAGGACATCGTGAGCGACTGCCGCTGCACCAGCCGCAGCACGACGAACACCAGTCCGACGACCACCGGGATCACGACGCTCGGCACGAGCTCCTTCGTGATCGCGTAGACGACCAGGAACGCGAAGCCCGGCAGCACCGACTCGGCGAGGCCGCGGACGCCGCCGACGGCACCGAGCAGCGCGCGGCCGGACGGCGTCTCCCCCGGCGCGACCCGGGCGATCCCGGCGTTCTGGACGGCGGCGCGGAACTGCGCGGAGAACGACGGTGCGTCGTCCGCGTCCGTCGCCCCGGAGGGACGGTCCGGCACCGCCGACGGACGCGCCCGCGCCTCGTCGAGCGGGGCGGTGGTCGCGTCGTGCGCGTCCGCGGGACGCGAGGTGTCGTCGTGGTCCGGCACCGTGCCTCCAGGCCGTGTCGAGTCGAGCGGGGTGGTGCCGGGCGTCAGACGGCGGACTGCGTCGACTTCGGCATGTGCAGCGGGATGAGGTCGCGCGGCGGCATCGGCGTCGTGCCGCGCACCACGACGACGCTGCGGAACAGCTCCTCGATCTCGGCCGCGTCGTCGGGCTGCTCGGCGGCCTTGCCGGCGATCACGCCGCGCAGGAACCACCGGGGGCCGTCGACGCCGACGAAGCGTGCCGCTCGGGCACCGTCCGTCGTGCCGGAACCGTCCGTGACGACGGGGACGAGCGCGCGGAGCTCGGGACCGAACGGACCGTCGACCTCCTCGACGCGGCCGCCCTGCCGCTCGATCTGGTCCGCGATCTGCGCGCGGATCTCGTGCCAGAGGCCCGTCGACCGCGGCGCCGCGAACGGCTGGACCTGCAGGGTCGACTCGTCGTAGTCGAGCCCGACGGCGACGACTCGCTGCGAGCCCTCCTCGACCTCGAGGCGCAGGTGCAGCCCCTCGCGCGGCAGCACCTTCACACCACCCAGGTCGACGTACGGGCGGACGAGGTTCGCCTCGGTCTCGTCGTGGGGGCCGTTGTCGGCCCGGTCGGTCGGTGCGGACTTGTCCGTCGGTGCGACGGTGTCCACCTCGTCGAGGTCGGCGTCGGCGTCGGTCGCGATGTCGACCTCCGGCGTCGTCTCCGCGATCACGGCGTCGCCGGCGACGGCTTCCGCCACCTCGAGCTCGTCACGCTTGCGTCGGCCGAACTTCATGCGTCCGTTCCTTCCTGGAGGTCGTCGGCAGCGCCGTACAGGGCACCACCCCGGTCACCGTAGCCGGAGGACCCGAAGCCGCCCTCACCGCGGACGCTCTCCGGCAGGGTCTCGACGCGGGTGTAGGTCACGTGCGGCACCGGCATGACGACCAGCTGAGCGATGCGGTCGCCGACGTGCACCTCGTACGGCTCGGCGGCGTCGGTGTTGAGGAGCGCGACCCTGACCTCGCCGCGGTACCCCGCGTCGATCGTCCCCGGCGCGTTCACGATGGTGATGCCGTGCTTCGCCGCGAGGCCGCTGCGCGGGACGACGAACCCCGCGTACCCCTCGGGCAGCGCGATCCGCAGGCCGGTCCCCACCAGGCGTCGCTCACCCGGCTGCAGCACGAGGGCCTCGGTGGAGACGAGGTCGGCACCGGCGTCCCCGGGGTTGGCGCGGCCGGGAGCGTTCTCCCCGGTCCAGAGCACGTCGACTGGTTCGGTCACGAGACACGAGGGTAGTGCAGCCGTGACCGTTCCGTGACCTCGGACCGGCGGCGGAGGGATGTCGTGGTGGGATGGAGGGGTGACCGTGTACCGCGAACGACTCTGGGCCCCGCCCGCCCTCTACCTGGCGACGGCGCTCGTCATCCCCGCGAGCCTGCTCGTGTTCCTGCCCATCAGCGTGCTGGCCGGGGTGCTCGTGGCGATCGGGATGTACGCCGGCGTGCTCGTGCTGCTCTGGGCGCTCGCCCCGACCCTCGAGGTCACGGACACCGAGTTCCGTGCGGGGAAGGCCCACCTGCCCCGCGCGCTCGTCGGCGAGGCGACCGCGTACACCGGTGCCGAGGCCACGAGCCAGCGCGGGCCCGTCCTGGACGCCCGCGCGTGGACGCTCTTCCGCGGCTACGTGCGGGGCGTCGTGCGCGTCGAGGTCGCGGACCTGGCGGACCCCACGCCGTACTGGCTGGTGAGTGCACGGAACCCGCAGGCGGTCGTGGACGCGCTGCGTTCCTGACACCGGGCCCGGCGTTCCCCGCCGCGGCGCGCTCGCCCGGCCCGCCCGGACACGACGACGGCCCGCCACCCCGAGGGGTGACGGGCCGTCGTGATCGCGTGCCTAGAGCGCTGCGCACTCCGCGCAGACCGGGCCGAGCTTCGACTCGTGGTCGAGCTGCGAACGGTGCTTCACGAGGAAGCACTCGACGCAGGTGAACTCGTCGACCTGCGGCGGCAGCACGACGACGTCGAGGTCGACGTCGCTGAGGTCCTGTCCGGCGAGCTCGAAGCTGCCGGGGTTGTCCGAATCATCGTCGACGACCCCCGACATCTTGTCGGGCACGCGCTCCTTGAGGGCCTCGATCGACTCCGAGTCCGTGGAGGAGTCGTCGGTCTTCCTGGGGGCGTCGTAATCGGTGGCCATGCCCATCCGTTTCTCGTGTCGAGAGGTCGTCGCCGGTGATCGGCGGCGACAGTTTGCACCACGACCCGCGAGAGCGCAAACCGAACGCCGTGCGGGATCGTCAGGCCGTGCAACCCGGCCCCCGTCACGGACATTCCCGGGCCCCGGGAACCGGTCCGGAACGGGTCGGGAAGCGGTCGGGAACCGGTCGGGAACCGGATCGTCGCCCCGTCCCGGCCCCGCTCCGGCCCGGCGCGACGCCCACGGCGCAGTCCGCGGCGCGCCCGTGCGCCTCCGCGGGAACGGGCGCGCCCGGCTGCATACTCCTGGAGGTACGAGCACGACCGTACGCAACGCTCGGGAGGCGCAACCATGCAAGACGTGAGAGTCATCGGGGTCGAGTCCGGGGCGCTCCTGCTCGCGACCGACGGCGGCACCGAGTTCCGGTTGCCGGTCACCGCGTCGCTGTCGAGCCAGGTGCGCCAGGCGAACCCCGACGCCGGGCCGCACAAGCGCGTGTCGCCGAAGGACGTCCAGGCCCGCATCCGCGGTGGAGCCGACGCCGCCGACGTCGCCGCAGCGCTCGACGTCGACGTCGAGTACGTCCGTCGCTTCGAGGGTCCGGTGCTCGCCGAGCGCGCCTTCGTCCTCGACGCCGCGCGCCGGGTGCCGGTCACCCCGGCGGACGGCGACGCCCCCGACACGTTCGGCGCGGCCATCGAGGCCAAGCTCGAGAGCGGTGAAGCGACCTCGGTCGCCTGGGGATCGTGGAAGGACCCCGAGCAGGGCTGGCAGGTCCGCGTCCGCTACACCGCGTCCGAGGTCGAGCACGACGCCCAGTGGCTCTTCGACCCGAAGACCTCCACCCTCGTCCCCGACAACGGCGACGCCCACCGGCTCTCGCACACCGAGGACGAGGGCATCGCGCCCCGCCTGCGCGCCGTCGAGAACGACCACCAGGACACCGACGGCACGCGGTTCGACTCCGGCGCCTTCCGCGTCGAGCAGGAGGACCACGGCACCGTCGAGCCCGAGGCCCAGGAGCGGCCCCTGCGCGCGCCGCTCCCCCGGATCGGTGCCGCCCCCGTCGAGGAACGCTCCCCGGGCAACGAGACCGCCGACCTCCTCGAGGCCCTGCGCCGCCGCCGCGGTGAGCGCGAGGCCGCCTCGTTCACGGAGCAGCAGGACGAGCCGCGCGGCACGTCCATCAGTGTCGTCGACGTCCCGCTGCAGGGCTGGGACCCGTCGCCCGCCTCCGCTCCCGAGCAGGAGGACCGCCCGACGTCCGCCCCGGAGTCCGAGGGTCGTCCGGAGCGCAAGAAGCGCACCCGCCGGTCGATGCCGAGCTGGGACGAGATCGTCTTCGGCACCCGCCCGGAGGACCCCGCCTGATCTCCGCCCCGGTCGGCACGGTCCGGCTTGGAGGCCCACAGCAGCCCCGCCACGCTCGTCGCGTCGCGGGGCTGCTCGCGTCCTCCGGCGCGGGTCAGGCCGCGAAGGCGCCGGCCAGCCGCAGGGGCACGAAGACCTCGTCGTCGGTGAGTGCGCCGTGCTGTCCGATCATCCGCTTCGGCTCCTTGCGGGGGTCGAGCTCGCGGTCGTCGTTGAACGCCCACGACCCCCGCGCCACGACGACGACGTCGCCGATCCGCGGGAGGACCCGGTCGTCGACGGCGCCGAACCAGCCCGCCGCCACCGCTTCGTCGCGGCTGGCGACGTACGCCTTCTTGCCGTAACGGGTGCGCCACGCCTCGACGAGCGCGGGGACGTCGGCCCCCGGCCGGACGACGAGCTGACGGCACCGCGGGTCCCCGGCGATCGCGACCACGTCGACCAGGAGCGCCGGGTCCATCGCGATGTTCGCCTCGACCGGCACGTCGAGCACACCGTGGTCGGCCGTGACGAGGATGCCGACGTCCGGGCCGGACCGCGCCGCGAGGCGGGCGAGCTCACCGTCGAGCAGCTCGAGGGACGCGGTCCACCGGTCCGACTCCCACCCGCGCTTGTGCCCGATCGAGTCGAGCTCGGGCACGTAGAGGTAGACGAGCGAACGCCCCGTGGCGGTCTCCGCCAGCGCGGCGTCGATCCGCTGCGGGATGCTGTCGGCGGCCGTGTACCGGGCACCGCCGAGCACGGTCGCGGTCATGCCCGACGACTCGTAGCGCGCCGGACCGACGACGACGGGGTCGACGCCGAGCGCCGCCGCCTCGGTGAAGAGCGTGCTCGTGAGCAGCCACCCGGCCGGCACCTCGTCGTCCCACCCGCTCAGCAGGTTCACCACGCGTCCGGTCCCCGGCTCCCAGCCGCTGTAGCCGACCACGCCGTGCGTGCCCGGCGACCGGCCGGTGGTGAGCGTGCTCAGCGCCGCGGCGGTCGTCGTCGGGAACCCGCTGCGCAGGCGCTTGACCGTGCCGCCGCCCGTGGCGGCGGTGAGCCACCGCGCGTGGCCCGCGCGGGCGGACAGCGCGGACGACCCGAGGCCGTCGACGAGGACGATGACGACGGAACGGGCGGGGCGGAGGGTGATCCGCGCCTCCCGGCCGGTGGCACGCAGCCAGGCGTCGTCGGCGGCACCGAGCGCGACGAGGCAACTCGGCAGCACGTCGGCGAGGTTCGCGGTGGCGTCGGGGGCGCTCGGTACGCTGGGGGGCACCCCACGATCCTCCCAGAAAGGTCCCATGGCACGCACGGAAGCAGTCGGCCTGCCCGACGGTGAGCGCATCGAGGACGTCGACGTCTCCGAGGAGATGCAGGGTTCGTTCCTCGAGTACGCGTACTCCGTCATCTACTCGCGGGCACTGCCGGACGCACGCGACGGGCTGAAGCCGGTGCAGCGACGCATCCTGTACCAGATGGCCGAGATGGGACTGCGGCCGGACCGCGGGCACGTGAAGAGTGCCCGCGTCACCGGCGAGGTCATGGGCAAGCTGCACCCGCACGGCGACGGCGCGATCTACGACGCCCTCGTGCGCATGGCACAGCCGTTCACGATGCGCGTGCCGCTCGTCGACGGCCACGGCAACTTCGGGTCGCTCGACGACGGCCCCGCCGCCGCGCGGTACACCGAGGCCAGGTTGGCCGAGCCGTCCATGGCGATGACCGAGGGCCTGGGCGAGGACGTCGTCGACTTCGTCCCGAACTACGACAACCAGATCATGCAGCCGGGCGTGCTGCCCGCGGCGTTCCCGAACCTGCTCGTCAACGGCGCGTCGGGCATCGCGGTCGGCATGGCGACGAACATGGCGCCGCACAACCTCGGCGAGGTCGTCGAGGCCGCCAAGCACCTGCTCATGAACCCGCAGGCGACGCTCGACGAACTGATGGAGTTCGTGCCGGGTCCCGACCTGCCGTCGGGCGGCACCATCGTCGGGCTCTCCGGCGTGCGCGACGCCTACGCCAGCGGACGCGGTTCCTTCCGCACGCGGGCCAAGGTCAGCATCGAGAACCTCACCCCCCGGAAGGCCGGGCTCGTCGTCACGGAGCTGCCGTACCTCGTCGGTCCGGAGCGGGTGATCGAGAAGATCAAGGACGGCGTCCAGGCGAAGAAGCTCGTCGGGATCTCCGACGTCAACGACCTCACCGACCGCAACCACGGCCTCCGGCTCGTGATCGGCATCAAGTCGGGCTTCAACCCGTCGGCGGTGCTCGAGCAGCTCTACAAGCACACGCCGCTCGAGGACGGCTTCGGCATCAACAACGTCGCGCTCGTCGAGGGTTCGCCCCGCACGCTCGGGCTCCGCGAGCTGCTCGACGTCTACGTCCGGCACCGTCTCGCCGTCGTCACCCGACGCACCGAGTACCGCCTGGCACGTCGGCGCGAGCGGCTGCACCTCGTCGAGGGCTTGCTCGTCGCGATCCTCGACATCGACGAGGTCATCGAGGTCATCCGGTCCTCCGACGACTCCGAGGCCGCGCGCACCCGTCTGCGCGACGTCTTCGACCTCTCCGAGGTGCAGGCCGAGTACATCCTCGAGCTCCGCCTCCGCCGCCTGACGAAGTTCTCCCGCCTCGAGCTCGAGGGCGAGCGCGACCAACTGCTCGCGGACATCGCCGCGCTCGAGGAACTGCTGTCGTCCGACGACCGCCTCCGCGCCCAGGTCGCCCTCGAACTGACCGAGGTGTCCGACCGCTTCGCGACGCCGCGCCGGACCCTGCTGACCGAGGCCGACGCCCCGGTGAAGGGCGGGCGGAAGGCCGCCGTCGACCCCGAGTCCCTGCAGATCGCCGACGCCCCCTGCCGGGTCCTGCTCTCGACCACGGGCCGTCTCGTGCGGGTCGACATCCCGACGTCCGACCTCGGGATCGTCCGGGTCCCCCAGCGGTCGAAGCACGACGCCGTCCGTTCGACGGTCGTGTCGACGGTGCGCGGGCAGGTCGGTGCGCTCACCTCGACCGGGCGCGTGCTGCGGTTCTCACCCGTCGACGTGCCAGCGGTCCCGCCCGCCTCGGTGCGGTTGGACGCGGGCGTCCGCGTCACCGACTACCTCGGGCTCACCCGGGCGGAGACGGTCGTCGCACTCGTCGACCTGTCGCCCGGCGCTCCGGACTCGCTCGCGATCGGCACCGCGCAGGGCACGGTCAAGCGGGTCGCCACCGGCGCGTGGCCGGACAAGGACGAGTTCACGGCGATCGGCCTCAAGCCGAAGGACAGCGTCGTCGGGGCCGCGCAGGCACCCGAGACCGACGACCTCGTGTTCGTCACCTCGAACGCACAGCTGCTGCGGTTCCCGGCGTCCGGCGTCCGCCCGCAGGGACCGCCCGCGGGCGGTGTCGCCGGCGTCTCGCTGGCATCCGGCGCGACCGTCATCTGGTTCGGGTCCGTCCCGCCGTCGGACGACGCCGTGGTCGCCACCGTCTCGACGTCGTCCGGGGCACTGCCCGGCACGGACGCCGGGCGCGCGAAGGTGTCGGCGTTCTCCGAGTTCCCGGCGAAGGGCCGTGCGACGCAGGGTGTGCGGGCGCACGCGTTCCTCAAGGGTGAGGACGGGCTGACCGTGGCGTGGGCGGGCATCGCGCCGCCGCACGCGGTCGGAGTCGACGGGGCTGCCCGGACGCTGCCGGACTGGCTGTCGAAGCGCGACGGGTCGGGCGCGCCGCTCGAGGCCGTGATCGACTCCATCGGTGGCAGCGCTGCGGCGCTGGACGGGACCGCGGGCGAGGCGTAGGCGGGAGCGGGCTGCGGCCGCGGGGGTGCACGGCGCGCCGCTGCGGCTGCGGCTGCTGCCGGCTGGCCGCGACGCGGCTGCGCTCCCGCGAGTACTCCGCGAAAGCGACAGTACGGCGCGCGAAACAGGCCGAGGACTGTCGGTCTGCCACACCACTCGGTGAACCCGACGCCACCACCCACGCCGCCAAGGGACCGGACAGCGCCGCCCGCGGCGCCGCGGACCCCGCCATCGGCCCGGGGCAGCGCAGCTCGCGGCGCCGCGCCTACGCGTCGATGCGGTCGCGGTCGAGGCCCTCGCCAGCGAGGATGAACTCCTTGCGCGGCGCGACGTCGTTCCCCATGAGCAACTCGAACACCTTCGCGGCGCCCTCGGCATCGGTGACGTTCACCCGGCGCAACGTCCGGTGCGTGCGGTCCATCGTGGTCTCGGCGAGCTGGTCGGCATCCATCTCCCCCAGGCCCTTGTACCGCTGGATCGGCTCCTGGTACTTCTTGCCCTGCTTCGCGAGCTTCTTCAGGACGGCCTGCAGCTCGGCCTCCGAGTAGGTGTACAGCGTGTCGTTCGGCTTGCCGCGGTTGATCACGACGACGCGGTGCAGCGGCGGGACGGCGGCGAACACCCGCCCCTGCTCGATCATCGGCCGCATGTAGCGGAAGAAGAGCGTGAGCAGCAGGGTCCGGATGTGGGCGCCGTCGACGTCCGCGTCGGACATGATGATGATCTTGCCGTAGCGGGCCTGGTCGATCTCGAACGAGCGCCCGGAGCCGGCGCCGATGACCTGGATGATCGAGGCGCACTCGGCGTTGGACAGCATGTCCGACACCGACGCCTTCTGCACGTTGAGGATCTTGCCGCGGATCGGCAGCAGCGCCTGGTACTCGCTGTTGCGCGCGAGCTTGGCGGTGCCGAGCGCGGAGTCGCCCTCGACGATGAAGAGCTCGGTGCCCTCGGCGTCCTGCTTGCGGCAGTCGGCGAGCTTGGTCGGCAGCGAGGAGTTCTCGAGCGCGTTCTTGCGGCGCTGGGTCTCCTTGTGCGCCCGGGCCGAGATGCGGGTCTTCATCTCGGCGACGACCTTCTCGAGCAGGGTCGCGGCCTGGGCCTTCTCGGTGCGTTGGGTCGAGGTGAGGATCTCGGTGAGACGCGTCGACACCACCTGGTCCACGATCTTCCGGACGGCCGGCGTCCCGAGGACCTCCTTCGTCTGGCCCTCGAACTGCGGCTCGGGCAGGCGCACGGTGAGCACGGCGGTGAGACCGGCGAGCACGTCGTCCTTCTCGAGCTTGTCCTGGCCGACCTTGAGCTTGCGCGCGTTCGCCTCGACCTGGGTGCGGACCGCCTTGACGAGCCCCGACTCGAAGCCGGCCAGGTGCGTGCCGCCCTTCGGCGTCGCGATGATGTTCACGAAGCTGCGCTCGACGGTCTCGTAGCCGCTGCCCCAGCGGAGGGCGATGTCGACCTGGCACTCGCGGTCGACCGAGGTCGACACCATGTGGCCCTTGTCGTCGAGCATCGGGACGGTCTCGGTGAAGGTCCCCGTGCCCTCGATCCGCCAGACGTCGGTGACGGCGGTGTCGACGGCGAGGTGCTCGACGAACTCGGCGATCCCGCCCTCGTACCGGAAGCGCTCGATGACCGGACCGGACTCGACGGGAGCCCCCGTGGCGACCGCCCGTGCGGCGGCGGCCTCGATCGACGACGGCCGCTCGTCGGTGATGGTGATGCCGAGGCCCGGCACGAGGAACGCGGTCTGCCGTGCCCGGCTCACCAGGTCGGTCGTGCTGAACCGGGCGTCCGAGGTGAAGATCTGGCGGTCCGCCCAGTAGCGGATGCGGGAACCGGTGACGCCTCGCTTCACCTTCCCGACGACCCGCAGTTCGCTGCCGGACGTGAACGGGGAGAACGGCGCGTCCGGACCGTCCCCGGCGAAGGTGCCGGGCTCACCGCGGTGGAACGACATGGCGTAGGTCTTGCCGCCGCGGTCGACCTCGACGTCGAGCCGCTCGGACAGCGCGTTCACGACCGAGGCACCGACGCCGTGCAGGCCACCCGACGCCGCGTACGACCCGGAGCCGAACTTCCCCCCGGCGTGCAGCTTCGTGAAGACGACCTCCACCCCCGTCAGCCCGGTCTTCGGCTCGACGTCGACCGGGATCCCCCGGGCGGTGTCGCGGACCTCGACCGAACCGTCGTCGTGCAGGACGACACCGATCTCGTCGCCGTGTCCGGCGAGGGCTTCGTCCACGGAGTTGTCGATGATCTCCCAGAGGCAGTGCATGAGCCCACGCGAGTCGGTGGACCCGATGTACATGCCGGGACGCTTCCGGACCGCCTCGAGCCCCTCGAGGACGGAGAGATGGCGTGCGGAGTAGTCGGAGCTCACCGTCGAATCGTACCGACGGGCACCGACACCCCTGCCCCGGACCGGCGGCGCGCCTCGGACTGGGGACAACCGCTCCGCGGTCAGCGAAACAGGCCTCCCCGGATGCACGTCTCCCAGCCACCTCGTGTTCAAATGAGTGCACGAAGCCCCACCACCTGCGATCCGTGAGGAGCACAGCAATGACCCAGACCGTGCAGGACCTCTCCATCGACGAAGCCAGCAGCCACCAGCTCACCGCTGCAGACCGCTGCGACAGCTGCGGAGCGCAGGCCTACATCCGCGCCACCATGGCCAGTGGCGAGCTCTACTTCTGCGCGCACCACGGCGCCGAGTTCAAGGACAAGCTCGCGGCGACCGCCATCGAGTGGCACGACGAGAGCAGCCGACTCCACGAGTCGAAGTAGTCGTCACCTGACGAACGGACGGGAGGCGCGGTGCCAGCTGGCACCGCGCCGCCCGTCCGTTCGTGGGTCGCGTCAGGCGATCCGCTTGAAGGCCTTGTCGACGTAGCGGTCGATCGTTGCACGTGCTTCACGGGCGTACCGGTCGATCGTCGCCGTCCGCTCCACGTCCGGCGCGTACGCACGACCGACGCGGGCCGCTGCCGCCGCGAGGACCGCGTCCGTCAGCTGCGGGTTGATCGGCAGGATCGGCCCCTGCGTGTGCGTGCCGAACGAGGTGCCGGTCACCGCACCCTCGACCGGCTGGCCGGCCTGGTTGCCGCCGCCGGACACGACGCCGGCGAAGGGCTCGACGCTGGCTCCGAGCTCGATGCGGGTCGCGTGGTCCTCGAAGCCTGCGATCCGCGTCGGGGCACCGGGCAGCAGCGGGTAGCGGGTGTCGAGCACGAAGTAGTTCACCCGGCGCTCGGCACCGCGGACGGCTCGGGCGTCGAACACGCCGAAGCCCGCCACCGGGGAGCCCTCGGTCGGGACGACCTCGTTCGTCGCCAGATCGAAGCCACCGCCGACGGCCACGACCGGCACACCGGCCGCCGCGAGGTCGCGGAGCGCCCCGCCGACGCGCGTGACGTCGTCGCCGAGCGAGCGCATCGCGCTGAGCGGGCCGTTGCCGACCACGACCACGTCGGCCGACGTGGGCACCGGGTCGCCCGGGGCGTACTCGACGACCTCGGTCGCGACGTCCGCGGCAGCGGCTCGGCGGACGAGGGCGACGACGTTGCCCCTGTCGCCCGAGACGCCCATCTGACGCGGGTAGACGTGCAGGATGGTCAGCCGGTCGGCCGTCATGCGGTCTTCTCCATGTCCCCGTGGCCGAGGGCCTTGCGGGCGATCATCATGATCTCGTAGTTGACGATGAAGTTCTTCGTGCCTGAGGTCGTCGCGCCGAGCTGCTGCATGTGCCGGATCGCCGCTTCGACGTCCGGCTCCACACGGCCGATGCGGACACCGGCGTGCTCGAGCGCGATCGCGATCTGCCACGCCTTGTCGCCCGAGACGACGTCGACGTGGTCGAGCTTCGAGAAGTCGATGTCGTAGATCCACGAGATGTCCGGCGTACCCTCGTCGATCGCCATGAGGACCTGCTCCGGGTGGTCCGGCAGGGCGTCGAGGTTGAGCTGGAGGCTCGCCGCGTTCTTGAACATCGTGAACTCGGCGGACTCACCGGCGATGGGCAGCCGCTCGCCGCGGCCGTACGCGGGCTTCATCGTGCCGAACGCCTTCGTCACGGCGTCGGCGCGGAACTGTGCACCGAGCGCGGCACTGGCCGTGGCGGTCGCGGCGGCGGCGTCGACCGCGTAGTGCAGGCCACGGGCCGGCAGGCGGACGGGGATGTCCGCGCCGTCGAACCGCACGGTCGCACCGTCACCGGTGTTCGTGACGACCTCGGACTCCGCCGGGTTCGGTTCCCCGGCCGTGCGGTCGAAGTCGTCGGCGTTCTGCAACCCGTTCGGGGCGGCGGCCACGACCTCGGCGCTCGCACCGAAGCGGAGCACGCGCTGGCCTGGACGACCGGCGTAGGCGTCGAGGAACTGGTCGTCGCGGTTCGTGATGACGTTCGCGCTCGACAGCGCGGCCGTGTCGAGCATCATCGCGGCGACGCGCTCGGTCTCGAAGAACCGGTAGAGCTGGTCCACCTGCACGTTGAGCATCGTCACCGTGGACGGCGACAGGATGCCCGCGAGCTCGACCGCGAAGGCCTCGTCGACCTCGAGGATCCCGATGTCCGCCTTGAGACGACCCGTCAGCGACACCTCGGAGAGGAGCGCCGACGCGATGCCCTGCGGGAGGTTCGCCCCGGAGGGGTTCGTGAAGACGCGGAGGCCGTGCGCACGGACGATGTCCGAGATCATGTGCGTCGTCGTGGACTTGCCGTTCGACCCGAGCACGAAGACGACGCCGTTCGGGAACTGCTTCGTCACGTGTTGCAGGAAGTCCGGCACGAGCTTGAGGACGATGTAGCCCGGGTAGGCGGATCCACCGCCCCGCGCTCGTGCGAGGGCGCGGAGGATCCGCCCGACCAGGATCGGGACCAGGAAACGCATCGGCCTACTCGAGGTAGTCGCGGAGCGACTGCGACCGGGACGGGTGGCGGAGCTTCGCCATCGTCTTCGACTCGATCTGGCGGATGCGCTCACGCGTCACGCCGAACGTGTCACCGATCTGGTCGAGGGTCTTCGGCTGGCCGTCCCCGAGGCCGAAGCGCATGCGGATGACGCCCGCCTCGCGCTCGGACAGGGAGTCGAGCAGGCTCTCGAGCTGCTTCTGCAGCATCGTGAAGCCCACCGCGTCGGCCGGCACGACCGCTTCGGTGTCCTCGATCAGGTCGCCGAACTCGGAGTCGCCGTCCTCACCCAGCGGGGTGTGGAGCGAGATCGGCTCGCGACCGTACTTCTGCACCTCGACGACCTTCTCCGGGGTCATGTCGAGCTCGCGGGCGAGCTCTTCCGGAGTGGGCTCGCGACCGAGGTCCTGCAGCATCTGGCGCTGCACACGCGCGAGCTTGTTGATGACCTCGACCATGTGCACCGGGATGCGGATGGTGCGCGCCTGGTCCGCCATGGCGCGGGTGATGGCCTGGCGGATCCACCAGGTCGCGTACGTCGAGAACTTGAAGCCCTTGGTGTAGTCGAACTTCTCGACCGCACGGATGAGGCCCAGGTTGCCCTCCTGGATGAGGTCCAGGAACTGCATGCCGCGGCCCGTGTAGCGCTTGGCGAGCGAGACGACGAGTCGGAGGTTCGCGCCGAGCAGGTGCGACTTGGCACGCTGCCCGTCACGGGCGACCCACCGGAGCTCGCGCTCCTGGGGCTTGGCCAGTCCGGTCGAGTGCTGCAGCTTGTCCTCGGCGAACAGGCCGGCCTCGATGCGCATCGCGAGCTCGACCTCCTGCTCCGCGTTGAGGAGCGCGACCTTGCCGATCTGCTTGAGGTAGTCCTTGACCGGGTCGGCGGTGGCACCGGTGATCGTGGTCGAGTAGACCGGGGCCTCGTCGTCGTCGGACTGCGAGATGACGAGGGCGCCGGCGGCGACGGCCGCTGCTGCGGTGTCGGGCTTGGCCGTCTTGTCCTCGGTGTCGTCCGTGGTGTCCTCGGCGTCGGTGTCCTCGGCGGGCTCGACGGCGTCCTCGGCGGGCTCGACGGCTGCGTCGTCCTCGTCGTCGTCGTCGGCCTTCTTCTTGGCGCGCGTCGCCGTCTTCTTCGGCGCGGCCTTCTTCGCGGCGGCCGTCTTCGTGGCGGTGGTCCTCGTGGCGCGCTTCTTCGGCGCGGCCTGCACCTCGGCCGCGTCGGCGTCGTCCGCCGCGACGGCCTCGGGCTCGTTGTCCTTCGTGGGATCGATCGTCGTGCTCCGGGCAGCCATGCGATCACCTCTCTCGTCGTGCCACGTTCGTGGGGTCGTGGCTTCCCTCGCCGCCCAGGTCCTGGGCCGCAGTCCCCCGCGTCGTCAGGTCCTACCGTTCCGGGCAGCATGAGGACCCATGTCAAGTCCCCCGACCTCCGCGGCGCGGTGAAGTGCCGTGGTGGTGGGGAGCCCGATGGGTCCGGCCTCCATTATTGCACGGCCTTCTTCCGCAGGCGTGCAACCAGTGCAACCCAGAGCGGCCCCACCCGTATTCCGTCCTGTGCGTGCATGTCGCGGCGGGTCCGGCGTCGGGCGACGAGGAGCATCGCGACGCCGAGGCCGACCACGAGGTACTGCACGGTGAGGGCGACGCGGAAGTTCTCCCAGGCGAACACCGTGCGCCCGGTCGCCCCGGAGACGACGTCGAGCAGGGTGCCGATGAGGAACATCATCACGAAGGCCGCGAGGAAGCCGCCGACGTTCACCACGCCGTTCGCCGACCCGAGGGAGCCGACCGGGTTGAAGCTCCGTGCGAAGTCGAAGCCGATGAGAGAGCCCGGGCCGCCGACGCCCATCGCGAGCACGAGGAGCACGAGCAGCCAGGTCGGCGGGTGCCCGGGCCAGAGCAGCACGGCCGTCCAGACGACGCCGAGCGCGAGGACGATGCCGAGCACCAGGTTCGAGCGCCGCAGCGGGAAGCGCGCGCAGAGCACGCCCAGCACCGGCCCGGCCACGAAGCCGGTGACGACGATGACGGTGAGGAACGCCGCCGCCTCGGACGGTGAGTAGCCCAGGCCGCGGAGCATCGGGACGCCCCACAGCAACGAGAACACCGTGCCGGAGGACTGGGTGACGTAGTGCGACCAGAACCCGAGCTGGGTGCCGGGCCGACGGAGGGCGTGGCCGAAGGTGTGGAACGCACCGCGCCACGAGTGCGGGAGCGGGAGCGGGATGGTGTCGGTCCGCACCGGAACCGGGCCGTTCCGGACGAAGACGACGGCGAGCAGCAGTCCGACCAGGCTGGCGGCCGCGGCGACACCGAAGGCCGGCGTCCAGCCGGCGGTGTGGAGGAGCACCGCGAACGGGAACGCGGAGAGGACCTGACCGACCTGGCCGAGGTTGCCGGTCCACTGCGAGATCTGGGGCAGGATCCGCCCGCTGAACCACATCGGGACGAGCCGGATCACCGAGATGAACGTCATCGCGTCACCGGCACCGACGAGCACCCGCCCCGCGATCGCCGGCCCGATCGTCGGGGAGACCGCCACCACGGCCTGTCCGACCACCAGGAGCGCCGCCCCGAGCAGCACGAGCTTCCGCGGTCCGACGCGGTCGAGCGCGATGCCGACCGGGATCTGCAGTCCGGCGTAGACGGCGATCTGCACGACGGCGAGGGTCGACAGGACGGCGGCGGAGACGGCGAAGCGGTCCTGCGCGTCGACCCCGGAGACACCGAGCGAGGAACGCTGCACCACGGCGAGGACGTAGGCGAGCACCGCGACGCCCCAGACGAGGAAGGCACGACGGGAGTTCACCCGACCAGGCTAGCGACGCGCGCACCGCGCGCAGGACGCGCTGTGGAGGACGCGCGGTGTCCGGCGGGCTGTGGAGGAGCCTCCCGTCCCGGTGCCGGGTCGGCGCCCGCGCGGCGGCGTCAGTCGGCCGCGGTGCCCTCGTCGGGTCGACGGTCCGCGAGGAACCGCTCCAGCTCCGCGGCGATGGCGTCCGCGGTCGGCACCTGGCCGTCCGCCCCGGTGAGCGGCGACCCGACCGCGTTGCCCTCCATGTACGTGTCGTGCCGTTCCTCGAGCACGGACACCAGGCGCTGCAGCTCGGGGTTGCCCGCGACCTGCTCGTCGACCCGCGTCCGGAACTCGCGGTCCGCCTCGCGCAGCGCGTCCGTGGGGAAGATCAGGCCGGTGGCCGCCGAGATGCTCGAGAGCGCGGTCACGGCGGCGTCGGGGAACTCGGTGTCGCCGAGGTAGTGCGGCACGAGGAGGACGAGCCCGGTGACCTGCTCGCCGAGTTCGGTCAGGCGGTGCTCGACCAGGTGCAGGACGTTCGCGGGCGCCTGCGTCTCGGGCTTCCAGACGCTCATCTGCTCGACCAGGTCGGCACGGGTGCCGGACACGGTCAGGTTGAGCGTGCGGGTGTGTGGCACGGGCATCGGGATGGACTGCACCCAGGTCGTGTCGGCGACCCCGAGGCGGTCCGCCAGGCCGGTCACCGCCGCCACGAAGCGGTTCCACTGGAAGTCCGGCTCGTACCCGGTGAGGAAGAGGAAGGGCTGGCCGAGCTCGTCGCGGACGAGGTGGAGGGCGAGCCGCGGCGGCTCGACGGCCGTGATGTGGTCGTGCTCGAACGTGATCACCGGACGCCGGGCCCGCCAGTCGAGCAGCACGTCGGGGTCGAACTCCGCGACGAGCTCGTGGTCGAGCCCGTCGAGGATCGAGGTGGTCACCTGCGCCACGGCCGATCCCGCGTCGACGAAGCCGGTCAGGCCCGCGACCAGGTGCAGCCCGGCCGGGACGGTCGGTGCGCCTTCAGCGACGGTGTACAGCTCCTCGGGGTGGTCCACGTCCCCATGCTAGGCGGCGCCCCCGACCGGCCCCGCCGACGACCCGACGCTCTCGGCGAACACGTGCTGGATAGGCTTGGCGCATGGTCCGACCGACGCTCTCCACCACCACGTCCGCCCCCTCCGACGTCGACGCCGACGTCCTCGTGCTCGGTGTCCGCCCCGGCACCGACGGCGGCACCCCCTCGATCGCGCCGAGCGCCGCCGGCGTCCTCGACGCACTCGCCGAGCTCGACCTCGGCTCCGTCGGCGTGACCGGCGCCAAGGACCAGCTCGTCCGCCTCCCCGGCACCGGGGTCGCCGCCGCGGGCATCGCCCTCGTCGGCCTCGGCTCGACCGTCGACGCCGCAGCCGTGCGCGCCGCCGCGGGCAGCGCCGTCCGCCAGCTCCCCCACGTCTCGTCCATCGCCCTCGCGCTCCCGACCGACTCGGCCGAGCTCGTCGAGGCAGCACTCGAGGGCGCCGCCCTGGGTGCCTACGCGTTCACCCGCCACAAGGGCGCCGGCACGACCGGACCGGCGCGCGGCGACCAGCGCATCGCGGTCGTGGCCCCCGAGGGCACCGACGCCGACGCCACCGTCCGTCCGGCCGTCGTCGCCGACGCCGCGGCGCTCGTGCGCGACCTGGTCAACACCGCCGCCGGCGACCTCGGCCCCGCCGACGTGGCCGACGTCGCCGCGGCACAGGCCGAGGGGCTCCCCCTGACCGTCGAGGTGCTCGACGAGCACCAGCTCGAGGAGCAGGGCTTCGGCGGCATCGCCGGTGTCGGCCGCGGCTCCGAGCGTCCGCCGCGCCTGGTCGTGGTCCGCTACGAGCCGGCGTCGGCGAGCAAGCACCTCGCCCTGGTCGGCAAGGGCATCACCTTCGACTCGGGCGGACTGTCGCTCAAGCCCGCCGCGTCGATGCTCGGCATGAAGACCGACATGACCGGGGCCGCCACCGTGCTCGCCGCGACGATCGCCGCGGCACGCCTCGGGCTCGACACGCGCGTCACGGCGTGGCTGTGCCTCGCCGAGAACATGCCGTCCGGCTCGGCCACCCGCCCCGGCGACGTGCTGACGCTGAAGAACGGCAAGACCGTCGAGGTCACGAACACCGACGCGGAGGGCCGCCTGGTCCTCGGCGACGGGATGGCCGCCGCGTCGCTCGAGCAGCCCGACGCCCTCGTCGACGTCGCGACGCTCACGGGCGCGCAGGTCGTCGCGCTGGGCGACCGCACCACGGGGCTCATGGGCAGCGACGACCTCGTCGCCCGTGTCCGTGCCGTCGCCGACGCCGCTGCGGAGCCGATCTGGCCGATGCCGCTCCCCGAGGAGCTCGACGCCCGGCTCGCCAGCGACGTGGCCGACATGGTGAACGCCACGGTCGGCAACCCGGCCGGCGGGATGCTGCTCGCGGGCAAGTTCCTCGAGCGCTTCGTCGGCGAGGGCGTGCCGTGGGCGCACCTCGACATCGCGGGCCCGTCGGAGCACAAGGGCGGCGGCTACGGCTGGCTCGGGAAGGGCGCGACGGGCGTCATGGTCCGCACGCTCATCGGGCTCGCAGAAGAGCTCCAGTCCAGGTAGTAGGTTGGACCCGGCGGGCTGCGCACCGACGCGCGCCCGCCGGAACCAGCGGGACGGGACCGGAACCATGCGGTCCGACCGTCGGGCGCCGCCACCGCGGTGTCCAGTGGGGTCCGACCCGGACCCCGACACGCACGAGGGAGTTGCACCAGGTGACGGAACAGACTTACGACGTCGTGGTCCTCGGTGGCGGCAGCGGGGGCTACGCCGCTGCGCTCCGGGCCGCCGAGCTCGGCATGAGCGTCGCGCTCATCGAGGGAGACAAGCTCGGTGGCACGTGCCTGCACCGCGGCTGCATCCCGACCAAGGCACTGCTCCACGCCGCCGAGGTCGCCGACGCCACGCGTGACGCCGAGCAGTACGGCGTGATCGCCGAGTTCGCCGGTGTCGAGGTGCCCAAGGTCATCGACTACCAGCAGGGCGTCATCAACTCGAAGTACAAAGGCCTCCAGGGCCTCATCAAGGCCCGCGGCATCACCGTCGTCCAGGGCTGGGGCCGCCTCACCTCGCAGAACACCGTGCAGGTCGGCGACCAGACCGTGACCGGCAAGAACGTCGTGCTCGCCACCGGCTCGTACTCGAAGTCCCTGCCGGGGCTCGAGATCGGCGGTCGCGTCATCACGTCCGAGACCGCGCTCAAGATGGACTACGTCCCGAACAAGGTCGTCATCCTCGGTGGCGGCGTCATCGGCGTCGAGTTCGCCAGCGTCTGGAAGTCGTTCGGCGCCGAGGTCACCATCGTCGAGGGTCTCCCCCACCTCATCCCCGCCGAGGACGAGTCGATGTCCAAGCAGCTCGAGCGGGCGTTCCGCAAGCGCGGCATCGACTTCTCGCTCGGCATCCGCTTCGACCACGTCGACCAGCACGAGAACGGCGTCGTCGTCACGCTCGAGGACGGCAAGACCTACGAGGGCGACGTCCTGCTCGTCGCCGTCGGCCGTGGCCCGCTGACGCAGAACATGGGCTTCGACGAGGTCGGTGTCGCGATGGACCGTGGGTTCGTCACCACGAACGAGCGCCTCGCCACGAACCTGCCGAACGTCTACGCCGTCGGCGACATCGTCCCCGGCCTGCAGCTCGCGCACCGCGGCTTCCAGCAGGGCATGTTCGTCGCCGAGGAGATCGCCGGCCTGAACCCGGTCGTCATCTCCGACACGAACATCCCGAAGGTCACCTACTCCGACCCGGAGGTCGCCTCCGTCGGGCTGTCCCAGGCCAAGGCCGAGGAGCAGTACGGCAGCGACAAGGTCGACACCTACGAGTACAACCTCGCCGGGAACGGCCGCAGCCACATCATCGGCACCTCGGGCGCCGTCAAGGTGGTCCGGGTCGTCGACGGACCCGTCGTCGGCGTGAGCATGATCGGCGCACGCGTCGGTGAGCTCATCGGCGAAGCGCAGCTCGCCGTCAACTGGGAAGCACACCCGGAGGACGTTGCACCGCTCGTCCACGCGCACCCGACGCAGAACGAGGCGCTGGGCGAGGCCTTCCTCCACCTCGCGGGCAAGCCGCTGCACGCGCTGTGACGACCACGTCACCCGTGCGCACCGAGACAATGACAACCACCACCACAGCAACCCGCGAACAGGAGCCCACCCGATGAGCGAATCCGTCAACCTCCCGGCGCTCGGCGAGAGCGTCACCGAGGGCACGGTGACCCGATGGCTGAAGAACGTCGGTGACCGCGTCGAGGTCGACGAGCCGCTGCTCGAGGTCTCGACCGACAAGGTCGACACCGAGATCCCGTCGCCGATCGCCGGCACCGTCGAGGAGATCCTCGTCCAGGAGGACGAGACCGTCGAGGTCGGGACCCCGCTCGTGAAGATCGGTGACGGCTCCGGTTCGGGCTCCGACGCGGGGTCGTCCGACGGTCAGGCCACGGACGAGGGCGCCGACCAGGCGGCCGCGGACGCGACCGAGCCCGAGACGGCTCCGAGCACCGAGCAGCCCGAGGAGCAGAAGGCCCCCGAGCCCCAGCAGGCCGACCCGGCTCCGGCCGGTCAGACGCAGCCCGCAGCCCCGCAGGCGCCGTCGGCTCCTCCGGTCCCGCAGGCGGCTCCGGTCCCGCCGCCCGCCGCCGTGCCGGCCGCGGTCCCCGCGCCCGCCGCCGCTCCGGCTCCGGCTCCCGCCGCTGCCCCGGCTCCGGCTGCCTCCGGCGCGAACGCCTCGGCGTCCGTCCCGACCCCGAACCAGGACGCCTCGGCCTCCGGCTACGTGACCCCGCTCGTCCGCAAGCTCGCGAACGAGCAGGGCGTCGACCTGTCGACCGTCACCGGCACCGGGGTGGGTGGCCGCATCCGCAAGGAGGACGTGGTCGCCGCCGCCGAGCAGGCGAAGTCCGCCGGTGCGCCGGCACAGGCCGCTGCTCCGGCCGGTCCGTTCGTCGCCGAGACGTCGCCACTGCGCGGCACGCGCGAGAAGATGTCGCGTCTCCGCAAGGTCGTCGCCGAGCGCGCCGTGCAGTCGATGACGTCGACCGCGCAGCTCACCAGCGTCGTCGAGGTCGACGTGACCAAGGTCGCGCAGTTCCGTGACGCGAACAAGGCCGCGTTCCTCGAGAAGACCGGTTCGAAGCTCAGCTTCATGCCGTTCTTCGCCCTCGCGGCGTCCGAGGCGCTCAAGGCCCACCCGAAGATCAACTCGACCGTCGAGGGCGACGAGATCGTCTACCCCGAGCACGAGAACGTCGCGATCGCGGTCGACACGGAGCGTGGCCTGCTCACCCCGGTGATCAAGGACGCGTCGGACCTGTCGCTGGCCGACTTCTCGAAGTCGATCGCGGACCTGGCCGAGCGCACCCGCAACAACCAGCTCAAGCCGGACGAGCTCGCGGGCGGCACCTTCACGCTGACCAACACCGGTTCGCGTGGCGCGCTGTTCGACACCCCCGTGGTGTTCCTGCCGCAGTCGGCGATCCTCGGCACGGGCATCGTGACGAAGCGCCCCGCGGTCGTCAAGGTCGACGGGCAGGAGGCGATCGCGATCCGTTCGTTCGTCTACCTGGCACTGTCGTACGACCACCGGATCATCGACGGCGCCGACGCGTCGCGGTACCTCGTCGCGGTCAAGAACCGCCTCGAGGAGGGCAACTTCGGCCCGAACCTCGGCTACTGAGCCGACGGTCCGATCCACACCGGACGGCCCCGGTCCCGCACAGGGACCGGGGCCGTCCGGCGTTCCGGGACGACGGCGGTGTCGCCCGCGCCGAGCCGGACGTCACAGCACGCTGAACGCCGCGGTCACCAGGCCGACCGCCACCACACCGGGGACGACGGCGTGACGGAGCGCGACACGTCGCCCCGGTCCGAGCGGGATCCCCTCCTCGAGCACCTGGCGGGCGAGGGCGACGAGCAGGGCGCCCGGGTCCGACCGCGGGAGCTCGGGTGCGTGGCGCGGAACGTCCGGGTCGTCGAACAGCCCGGAGAGCGGGCGCGTCCACCGCACCGGGCGCGGCGGTGCGGCAGCGCACACCAGCTCGAGCGTCTCGAGCACCCGGGCGGCGTCCCCGTCGGCAGCGGCGTCGAGTGCCGGGTCGAGCGTGGCGCGGCTCGGGGCGCGCGGGTCGACGCGGTCCCACACCGAGCGGGCCGCGAGCACGAGCTGGCGCGACCCGTCCTCCGCGGCTCGTGTGCGGACCGCTCCCTCCGCGCGGTCGACGTGGGATCCCGGCTCGCGGGCAGGTCTGGTTCCGGGTCTGCGGACGAGGCGGGGCGCCGGAGGTGGCTCCACCGCGGGTGTCGCGGGCGCCATGGGATCCGGGCAGACGGGTCCGGCCCCCGGTGGCCGGTCGGCGACGAGGACCGAGCCCGCGTCGTCGACACCGACGCCGTCGTCGGTCAGTGCGCCGAGTTCGAGCGCGCCCGCACGGACTCGAGCGGCGAGCTGGAGCAGCGGCACCGTCAGGGTGACCGCGACGCCCTCGGTCGGGACGCCGACGACGTCGAGGGTCTCGTCGAGGGCGCGCACCGCCGGACGCAGCACCTCGGCCGCCGGGTGCCCGTGCGGGCAGCGGCCGACCCGGACGACGGGGACGAGGTGGGGACCGCAGCCCGCCGACCGGTCGGCGACCCACCGGGCGAAGGCGTCCGGGTCCGCGGAGCCGCACCAGCGGTCGTGTCGTTCCGTCGTCGTCATGGCGACCAGCGTGGCGGGGGCAGGGCGGGCCTCCCGTCCGGTGCCCCGTCCCTGTGGACCGACGCGTTCGCCCACAGCCTGGTGATCGACGGTCCGCAACCCGTGGGCGAGGCCGTATCCTGTTCGCATGGCACGCAGCACTCCCCAAGCGCCCAAGGCGAAGGAGCCGGGTCGTCTCAAGCAGATGTACCAGGTCTTCACCATGACCCGGAAGGCGGACCCGAAGTCCGTCTGGTGGTTCCTGCTGGCCTTCGTCGGCCCCGTCGTGCTGGGCGTCCTGCTCGCCCTGCTCCTGCCGGGCCAGAACTGGCTCGCGGTCGTCCTGTGGATCCTCGCCGGTGTCCTGCTCGGGGTGCTCCTGTTCCTCATCGTCCTCGGCCGTCTGGCCGAGCGTGCCGCCTACTCGCAGATCGCCGGCCAGCCCGGAGCGGTCGGCGCGGTCCTCTCGAACTCGCTGCGTCGGCAGTGGCGCTCGAGCGAGATGCCCGTCGCCGTGCACGGTCGGTCGCAGGCAGCCGTCTACCGCGCGGTCGGTACGCCGGGTGTCGTCCTCATCACCGAGGGCCAGCGCGGCAACCTCAAGCGCCAGGTTGACGAGGAGCGTCGCAAGGTGCAGCGCATCGTGCCGAACGTCCCGGTGCACGTCGTGCACGTGGACGACGACACCGACGGCGTGACCCTCCACAAGCTGCCCAAGGCGATGAACCAGTACAAGAAGGCGCTCAACCGGAACGAGGTGCTCGCCGTGGCGAACCGCCTCGACTCGATGACGCACAGTCCCGCCTCGGCGATCCCGAAGGGCATGGACCCGATGCGCGCCCGCGCCGGGCGTCCGCGCTGATCCTCCCTCCCGTCCCTCGACGACGCCCCCGACCGTGCCAGGTCGGGGGCGTCGTCGCGTGCGGGGTGGTCGGCGCGGTCCGGTGCGGACGCGTGGGTCGTCGAGGGAGCCGCAGCGGGTCGCGTCCCGGCCGGGCACGCGACGTCTCCTGCTCGATCGGTGTCGCGGACGGGCGTCGCGCGCGGAGGCGAACCGCTCGCCGTCAGCGCCGGACGAGCACCGTGCCCGCGATGCGATCGTGCGCACCGCGGCTGTCGCGGTCGATGATGAGCGCGGGGACGACCAGGCAGAGCAGGACCGTCCGGACGACGGGACGCCAGATCCCGATGTAGCCGCCGCGGATCGGCACGACGCGCAGCCCGACGCAGACGTGGCCGAACGACCCGGACAGCAGGCAGATGAAGAGCACCTGCAGGGCCGCGAAGATCGCGAGCTGCACCCAGGTGTGCGCGATGTCCCCCGACCCCTCGAGCGGCGACCAGACGCCGGTGACGTAGGCCACGAGGTCCGCGAGGGCTCCGTCGATGAGCAGCGCGACGACCCGGCGCCCGATCCGGCCGACGCTGCGCGGGCCCTCCTCGGGGAGTCCGAGGTCCTTGCCCGGCCAGCCGTCCGGGTGCTCCCCACCGGGGTGGGCGGAGGACGCGGAGGGCGGGGTGGTGCTGCGGGCCATGGTCCCAGGGTAGGCGACCGGGCTGACGTAACACGCCCGAAACAATGCAGTCACGTCCGGGAAACCCGGTGTCAATAGCCTCGTCGGAAGGTGCACCCGCGGCACCGCACGACATCACCTACCCCCCAGGAGATCGACACACATGTTCAGCGATTCCTCCGAGGTCCTGGCCTTCATCAAGGACACGGACGTCAAGTTCCTCGACATCCGATTCACCGACCTGCCCGGCGTGCAGCAGCACTTCAACATCCCGGCATCCACGGTCGACGAGGACTTCTTCTCGGTCGGTCAGCTCTTCGACGGCTCCTCGATCCGCGGCTTCGCGTCGATCCACGAGTCGGACATGCAGCTCATCCCTGACGTGACCACCGCGTACGTCGACCAGTTCCGCGCCGAGCGCACGCTGATCATGATCTTCGACATCTACAACCCGCGGAACGGTGAGATCTACGGCCGCGACCCGCGCCAGGTCGCCAAGAAGGCGGAGAAGTACCTCGCGTCGACGGGCATCGCGGACACCGCGTTCTTCGCGCCCGAGGCCGAGTTCTACATCTTCGACGACGTCCGCTACTCGGTCACCCAGAACAAGTCGTTCTACTCGGTCGACTCGGAGGAGGGCGCGTGGAACACCGGCCGCGAGGAAGAGGGCGGCAACCTCGCGAACAAGACCCCGTACAAGGGCGGCTACTTCCCCGTCTCCCCCGTCGACAAGACGGG